>Ga0194132_10004941_pt1 | contig 22187 bp, 20 predicted proteins | sample TA2KigOf80mmetaG_FD_148612 | JGI IMG/M metagenome (GOLD analysis project Ga0194132, IMG submission 148612) | Freshwater microbial communities from Lake Tanganyika, Tanzania - TA2015054 Kigoma Offshore 80m | ecosystem: Environmental > Aquatic > Freshwater > Lake | place: Tanzania: Lake... | reverse complement strand
GGATCTTCTCGTCCTTGGCGTTGTCGACCGCTTTGGCGGCACGGCCATTCTCGAATAGGGTGTGGCCGTTCTCGAAGAGCTCCTTCTGCCAGCGGTAGAAGACCGTGGGCGCGATGCCGAGCTCATCACAGATGGTGGAGACGGGGACGCCTTCGAGCAGATGCCGCTTGAGTGCGGCGATCTTCTCTTGAGGGTTGAGATGACGACGTTCGCTGTTCATGATGGAACCTCCGTTCAGGTTAGACTAACCCGAACGGAGCAATCTTCCAGATTCGACTGAGGCGAAACAGGTCTTCCCGCTTGAAGAGGCGATAGTCGTTCACCGGATGGCGAACGGCAGCGATCTTCCCAGCGTTGACCCAATTGCGAAGCGTGTTTGGCGAAACGCCCAAATACTCGGTGGCTTCGGATATTCGGAGGAAATCCGATAGTTTTTCCACGTTGGCGCTCCACGGCTCGTGCGACACCAATTTCAACTCGGCCCGGCACTACAAACCTTACCAAAGTTCGTTATACTTGCCAACGAGCCGAGCGGCGAATCTGGGGAGAAAGACGATCAGGGAAAAACCGAGCGAGACATGGCGACCGTCCTCTTCCTCCACGGCTGGCATTCCGTTCCGGGCGGCGTCAAACCGACCTACCTGAAGGACCACGGCCACACCGTCATCAACCCCGCCCTCGATGACGACGATTTCGCCGCCGCTGTCCGAACCGCCCAAGCTGAGTTCGACCGGCATCAGCCTCAAGTCGTGGTCGGCAGTTCTCGTGGCGGGGCCGTCGCCATGAACATCAACAGCGGCACCGCCAAACTCGTGCTGCTGTGCCCGGCATGGAAGAATTGGGGAGCAGCCAAGACGGTCAGGCCCGATACCGTGATCTTGCACAGCCGAGCCGACGACGTGATTCCGTTCACTGACAGCGAGGTATTGGCGAACAAGAGCGGAGCCAAGTTGATCGAAGTCGGCAACGATCACCGACTGGCCGACCCAGAGCCGCTGGCGGCGATGCTGAAAGTGTGTGAATCGGTTGCACCAAAGCTCATTGGATGCGATTTCGGTGCCCCAAAGAAGGCGGGCGATCAAGCGAAGAAGATCATTGCGATAGAAGCAATCGAGATTGCCCCGAAGCACTATGCAGTGCAAAAGAGTGGTCCTAATCAGCGGCTTGCTCGGTGGAAATCGGGATCAGGGAATTGGCCTGATGATCGTCCGGGTTGGACCCTCCCAGCAATTCGGGATTGGCTCAATACCGATGCCTCGTTGCAGATCGGTGCTTTTGACTTTCCGTTTTCGTTGCCATTGTCACTGCTGACGATGCCGGAATTCTCCCAAAGGATGAATTGCCCCACGGCTTTCGGAAATCGGAAGCAGTGGGCAGAGTTCGTTGCTTCACGCCTTGAGTTTACGTTCACAAGCGATAAAGCGAGCGGTGAAATGACCGGCTTCGCACAGTTCAAGCCGTGGCGAGACAAGACGCTCTGGCATCGCAGGACTTGCGACACTGCGACAAGAGGAAGCCCGCCGCTGAAGCATGTCGGTCAAAATCTATTCTCGATGACCTTGGCCGGCGCTGCATTGCTTCATGCAGTGGAGCCATCTGGCTACTTCATCATGCTGGCCGAGCGCCCCGCTGAGAAGCGACGGGTGCTTTTTGAAACCTACCCAAGTCTCGTGGCGAGACGAATCGGTTTCGTTGGTAGCTACAAAACCGAGTCTGTCAGGTGCCTGAAAGACACCCTAGCGTTTCTTCAGCGTCAGGGAATCACACTCGATTTCGCTGCGGAAGTCAGGAACTTCTGTGAGACGTATCGGACGGGAGCGAAGCGAGACGACCCCGATGGTGCCGATGCCTTCCTCTGTTTAGTGGCCGCAATCTGTTTTCGAGAAGGGTTGACCGAAGTCGTGGCAGGGGACGCCACACCTTCGCAACTTGCCGAGGAGGGAGGCATTGTGGCTCCTCGCCTCACTGGTTGAGTAATTCGGCGGATTGCAGAGAAAAGGGGCGGAATAAGTGGGAGTAAAAATCTACTCCCCGTATAGATGGGAGAGGCCATACTCCCATGCAATTCCCTGATCCACCGAGCACTCTCGATGCCGACACCGCCGAAGAACTGCTTGCCTTCTTCGACCGCTTTCCTGTTTTGAAGGTCGCCGGGTTCTCGCTTTGGACCTTTGAAGAGATGACGCCCGAAGCGGCAAAGGTCGTTGCCCGCAGCGGTTCCCGTGGAGATGATGCGCACGATGCCGGGATGATCGAGATTGGCCGGCACCTCAGCTTCGCGCCAGAATCGCTGCAGCGCATCGTCATCCTCGGCGAGCCAGGGGGCCAACACCTTGATGGCGACTTTTCGGTCAGGGTGAAATTGCCGGGCCTCGTAGACCTCGCCCATGCCGCCGCGGCCCAAGAGGCGGATGATCTCGAAATCGTCCAGACGTGTGCTCGCTTGCAACATGGGCTATCGTCCTGGGACAAAGGACGGGCTTACGTTTGCCATGCTAAGCGATCCGTACGCTCCCGTCAATCAACTTTTTTCTTTTCCCCAGATTTTCTTTCGCGCCGTTGCGTTCGTTAGCGAGAGTGTGTCTAATAATGCTACCGCGCACAAGGAGATCGGGTCATGGCATTCGGGGCGTCGTCTCTAGGTTCCATACTGGTCGGCATTCTCGCTATCGTTTTCGCGACGACACCCAGCGCAAAGGCAACGCACGCAACTAACTCGCAAAGCGCCGATGCTGTAATCCTTGGCGACGACAAGGACGCCAAAGACCTTGCCAAGTACGACGCGAAAATAACTCCGGGCGATCGCCGGCATTGGGCTTTTCAATCGGTGAAGAGGCCGGTCGTTCCCAAGGTCAAGTCGGCGGACTGGGTGCGCAATCCGATCGACGCTTTTGTGCTGGCCAAGCTCGAGCAAAAAGGCTGGAAACCCGCTGACCCGGTCGAGCCGCGCGTCTGGTTGCGCCGCGTTTACCTTGACGTGACCGGTTTGCCGCCGACGCTCGCGGAGCAGGACGCGTTCCTCATGAATCCCACGCACGCAGCCATGGACGCGGTGGTCAAAGATCTGCTGAGCCGGCCCAGCTACGGCGAGCGCTGGGGCCGCCATTGGCTCGACGTTGTTCGCTATGCCGAGACGAGCGGTTACGAGCGCGACGCGGTCAAGCCAAACGTCTGGCGATATCGCGATTATGTCATTCGCTCCTTCAACGACGACAAGCCGTACGATCGCTTCGTGATGGAGCAACTCGCCGGCGACGAACTGGATTCTCTCCCCTCGCCCCACCGTGGGAGAGGGGCAGGGGGTGAGGGGGTGACTGCCGACTCGCTCACCGCCCTGGGCTTCAATCGGCTCGGCCCGTGGGACGATGAGCCGGCCGACCCGAAGGAGGATCGCTTCGACCAGCTAGATGACGTTGTCAACGCGACGTCGCTCGTGTTCATGGGCACGACGCTGGCATGCGCTCGCTGCCACAATCACAAGTTTGAAGCTCTCACCATGCACGATTACTATCGCATGGTGGCGATCTTCAATCCGCTCGTTCGCCCCGCCTATGGACGGACGGAACTGGACCTCCCCGTCGGCACGCTCAAGGAAATCGAACGCCAAAAAGACCGCGATCGGCAAATCGCATTGCTGATGAAGGGTGTGCCCAAGGGCAAGGCGGCGCCGGCCAACGTCGAAGAACTTCGGCGAGCGATCCCCGACTTGCCGCGCGGTTATTTCTTGCACGAGCCGTCATCCAAACCACCAACGACGCACCTCTTGATCCGCGGCAAGGCGACGCGCCCTGGCCCGGCGGTCGCGCCCGGCGTCCCCGCCGTCCTCGTCGCCAAGCAGCCGAGCTTTCCCGAACCCGCTGAACGCAGCAGCATGCGGCGACTGACGCTGGCGAAATGGCTTGTTAGCCCGGACCACCCGCTCACGGCGCGCGTCATGGTCAACCGCATCTGGCACTACCACTTCGGCGAGGGCATTGTCCGAACCCCAAACGACTTCGGCCTCATGGGCCAATCCCCCACGCACCCCGAACTCCTCGATTGGCTCGCATCCGAGTTTTCCTCCCCCCTCCACGCCAGCCGCGACGGTAAGCGAGCGGAGCCATGGTCCATCAAGCACCTGCATTACCTCATCCTCACCAGCAACTCCTATCGCATGAGCAAACGCTGGAACGCCGGCTACGCCAAGACCGATCCGGAGAACCTCTTCCTCTGGCGATTCCCGTACAAGCGCCTGGAGATCGAAGCCATCCGCGATTCGGCTCTCTTCGTTAGCGGCCAACTCAATCCAAAGATGTTTGGCCCGAGCATGTATCCCGAAGTGCCCAAGGAGGCGCTCGAGGGCAACAGCGACCCCGACAAGATTTGGAAGCCATTCGACGAGAAGGAAGCAGCCCGGCGAACGGTGTACGCTCACATCAAGCGCGGCTTCGTGGTGCCGCTCTTGGAGACGTTCGACTTGTGTGATACGACGCGCCCCAATGACAAGCGGCTGACGACGACTGTCGCTCCCCAGGCGCTGTCGCTGTTCAACGGGAGCTTTATCAATCGCCAGGCCAAGCACTTTGCCGAGCGATTGAGAAAAGAAGCCGGGAACGACGCCGACAAACAACTCGACCACGCCTACCGCCTTGCCCTGTGCCGACCGCCCACCGCGACGGAGCGCACCGTCCTGCGCGATTTCCTCAAGCGGCAATCGCTCGAACAGATGTGCCGGGTGATCCTGAACCTCAACGAGTTCGCCTACGCGGATTGAGGACGCCGGGAAGCCAACTTTCGCGTATGTTGTTCAGGTACCACCAAGGCCGTCGCAATCACACTGGAGGAAGCACCATGGCGTCCGACCCAAAAATGAAGGCCGAGCTGAAACAGAAGCCCGATTCGCCCATCGCCCGAACCATCATCGAAATGATCGAGAGCTATGTGATCCCGCTGCTGGGCGTGTATTTTCTTGTCGGTTCGTACTGTCGACGACCATGATGAGGGACCATTTCGCGGCCCGAGATCGGGGGGAGGAGGCAGCGCGGGACAGCATCGCCAGCGTTTATCTGGTCGTCTTCGAGCCCGTCAATCTGCCGTTTCGATACGTGCTCCCCCGGGGCGGCCGGTATCATCTTTTCGATTTGGACAACCGGGCGATCTTTCTGGATCTGGCGCCGCTGATGGCGGCCATCGTTGTGATCGTGGGACTCATCCTGGCATTGAACTGGGCGGAAAAGGTCATGGGGCTCGACGGCCCGGACGTTGAGATCTCAACCGGGCCTCCACCGTCGCCTCCCGCAAATCCGGACACCAAGGGAAAGTAACTCCCGATATCGTTGGGACGGACCACGCACCGTCGTCGGTTCGCCGACCCCATTTCCGGACGGGCCACGTTGCCGTGGCCGGGGTTGTACTCAACCCCGGCGTAGTTGCAACGGCAACGTCCCGGACAGCGAATCCCACTGCACCCGCAGTCATCGAAAGCCACCATCCATCGGTCACAAACTTTGTTAGCAGCGTGACCAGCCGATAATCGAGCTTGCCGGCATGCCGACATTTTTCGGCGGCAAGAGGTGAATAGAAACTGGCAGCCGGCGTTGCAACTACGCCGGGGTTGAGTACAACCCCGGCCACGGTCCCCTGGGAGGCCGAACGCGCTCGGCATGCCGTACACGATCAGCACCTTCACCTTCCAGGTGCAAGACGACGGCGGCACGGACAACGATGGCATTGACCTCGACCCCATCGCGCGGACGATGAGCATCAACGTGGTGTGAACCTCGGTGCATCCGTCGCTGGCGCGTCCGGCTAACGTCCGACCGCTGTGCTGTTCAAACGCTGCTCACGGCCAGATGCCGCGCTTGAGGGCGACCTCGGCGACGCGGTCGATGGCGACGATCAAGGCGGCGGTGCGCAGGTCGATTGGGCCGTTCGTATGGCCTGAGCGATTGATCTCGGTTTGTTTTCCGATGACGGCGTCCGCGGCGCGCTCCATTTTGGTGCGCAGCTTGTGGTTCACCTCTTGTAGGTCCCACTGTTCGTTTTCGTTGTTCTGCACCCACTCGAAGTAACTGACGCACACGCCGCCGGAGTTGGCCAGGATATCGGGCAGAACGGGGATGTCCTTGTCTTGCAGGATTCGGTCGGCGGTTGGCGTCGTCGGGCCGTTGGCGGCTTCGCAGATCAGCCTGGCGCGCACCGCTGCCGCGTTGTCGCCGCGAATCTGATTCTCCAGCGCCGCGGGGATCAGGATGTCGCATTCGAGCGCAAGAAGATCGGCGTTGCTGATGTTGCGCGCGTTGGCGGCGCCGAGAACCGTGCCTGTCTTCGCCTTATATGCGGCAACGGCGGCAAGGTCGATGCCCCGTTCGTTGAGGATGCCTCCCTGTGAATCGCTGACGGCGATGATGTGAGCGCCAGCTTCATGAAACAGCGTGGCGGCATGGGCGCCCGCGTTGCCGAAGCCTTGAATGGCGACGCGAGCGCCGTCGACGCCGTCGCGTCCGCTGACCACGCCGCGCACCAGGGCCCGCTCGGCGCAGTAGAGGCAGCCGCGCGCCGTCGCCTCGTCTCGGCCATGCGATCCGCCGATGTCCAAGGGTTTGCCGGTGACGACGCCGAGGTTATTGCGGCCTGGGTGCATCATGCTGTACGTGTCGAAAATCCAGGCCATGGTGCGGGCGTCGGTGTAGACGTCAGGCGCGGGGATGTCGGTGTAGGGCCCGATGAGATCGCCGAGTTCGGAAATGTACCGCCGCGTGATCTTGCGAATGTCGGCCTCCGAATGTTCCTTGGGATTGAAGGCGACACCCCCCTTGGCGCCACCGAACGGCACGTCGATGACGGCGCACTTCCAGGTCATCCAGGACGCGAGGGCGCGCACTTCGTCGAGGTTGACGTTGGGGTGATAGCGAATGCCGCCCTTGCCCGGCCCGCGCACCATGTTGTGCAACACGCGATAGCCGGTGAACGTCTGCACGGTGCCGTCGGCCATCTCGATCGGGAACTCGACGATGACCGATCGATGCGGCCGCTTGAGATAATCGATCAGCCCGCGCTTGAGTTGCGGCATATAGGCGGCGGCGCGATCGAATTGTTGGGCGGTGATGTGGAACGGATTGAGATCTTCGGTGGTCGTCGGGGAGGACATGGGCCATCCTTTCGCAGAGGGATTCGGCTGGGCGCTCCTATTGTAGCCCGATCGTCCGCTTGCGGCTTTGCGCTCGCAGGGCGGCGCCTGAGTGCGAGTCGCACGCTTGCGGCTTCGCGCTCCCAGGGCTCCCTGCGAGCGCGAAGCCGCAAGCGGAGGCGATGCTTAGAAACGCCCCTCGAGTGCTCCAAGATAGATCGATGCCAGCCGGAAGATGCCCCAGATAATGAAGCCGGCGACACAGCACCAGACGAAGCCCGCGGCGATGCGAGTCAGGAACGTCATCTGCCTTGCCGTCTCCTCTTGATATTGGAGGGCCAAATGCTTCATCATCTCCGGCACGCTGCCGCTGGTCTCGGAACTGGCGACCATGTCAAGAAAGTCAATGGTGAACAACCCGCTGGCTTCGAGCGATTCGAGCAAGGTCTTGCCGTTCTTCAGGTCGAGCACGATGTCGTCGGCATGACTGATGAAATAGGCGTCGCCCGTCGCCTCCAGGCTCAGGCGCACCGCTTTGAGAATCGATAGGCCGCTGTCGAGCGTCAAGCGCAGCGCCAGGGTAAATCGGCTCATGACGAGAGCGTACAAACACGGCCCCAGAAACGGGATGCCCAAAAGAAAGCGATCCATCCATACCTGTTGATGACCGACCGTTGTCAGGATGAAGTAGATGAGCCAGATTATAAAGAGCGTGCCGACGACGATGCCCAGGAACGCCGCCGCCCCCGCGCCGCCGCCCAGCCCGAAGATCGTAATCAGCGGAGCGGAACGCGTCATCTCGGCAATCATGCCAAGGAGGAAAATGACGCCGGCGATCACGAGCACGGCCGCCACGAACTGCAGGATCGGGAAGAACGTCTGGCTGCGAAACTGGCGCACCAGGTCCAGCTCCAGTTCGAAGTACTTTTCCAGTTCGCCGAAGATCTCAGCCAGGTGTCCGGTCGTTTCGCCGACACGGAGCATCGACAGAAAGATCGGCGGAAACACATCGCCTTCCAGCTCGACGGCGTCGGCTACGCTGGTGCCCACGGCGATGCGGTCCGCAAGCCGGGCACAGACCTCACGCACCGCGGCCCGGCCTCGCTCGCCTTGCTTCTTCAGCACCTCGTGGATCGGCAGGCCGGCACTGAGCTGCAGCCGCATCACGCGACACAGATCAACCAACTCCGACAACGCAATACGCGGCGAGAACATGAAGGTCCCTTCGGTGCCCGTGGGGCACGTTTCCAACGTGCCGCAGTACCATGGCACGTTGAAAACGTGCCCCACATGCCGCCATACAATATACACATGGCAACGGACGCAGCCCAATACGATCCGCGGTATCTGGCAGGCATCGTCCTGTTCAACCGCGGCGACTTCTTCGAAGCCCACGAGGTCTGGGAATCGATATGGATGGATACGGCCGGGGCGGATAAGAAGTTCTACCAGGCCCTGATCCAGGCCGCGGTTTCGCTGTGTCACTTTTGCAACGGCAACGGCCGTGGCGCCGTCAAGCTCTTTCGTTCCAGCCGCGACTATATGCAGCGCTATGATCAGCAGTTCCTTGGTCTGGACCAATCCGTATTCTGGCAACAGATGGATCAGTGCTATGCCGAATTGTTGGCGATGCCCGATCCAACGCGGGCCGTGCCCATCCGTGAGGAGTTGATTCCGACGATCGAGTTGAACCCGTCCCCGATCAGTTGGCCCGACCCGGCGCCGTTCCTGGAGGAGGAATCCGGCTAGTTTTGTGTAAATGGCAGCTCTGTTCCTTCGAAGTACTTGAATATTGCCATGGTGTTCGTTGTCGTTTCGCTCCGTAACATTGCCAGGGGCTTACTTTCTAAATTCTCTGGTCTTTTTTCATTCCCAAGGAGTCTGTCATGTTCAACCTTCGCGTGCTTACGGTCGCTGCCGGGGTCATCGCCGTTACGGCGTCCCTCAGCCAGGCCCAGGACACCGACGTCAAAGCCATCGTGCGCAAGGCAATCGATGCCCATGGCGGCACGAAGAATCTCGACAAGTACAAGGCCTTTAACACCAAGTTCAAGGGAACCATGACGATTATGGGCGTCAAGGTTAATGTCGACGGTGATACGACGCTCCAAAAGCCCGACAAGGTCAAGAACGTCCTCATCCTTGACATTAACGGCAAGTCGATTGACGTAACCAACGTCTTTAATGGCAAGAAACTCTGGGTGAAGACGATGGGACAAACCAAGGAAATCGACGACGAGAAGATCCTCAAGGCCGCCCGCGAGGAAATGGAATCCGAAGGCGCCGGCAGCCTGCTTGATTTCCTCAAGGCGCCCTACGAACTCAACACAATCGGCGAGGTGAAGGTGAAGGACAAGGACGCGATCGGCGTGCGCATCAGCAAAAAGGGCCAAAAGGACATTACTATGTTCTTCGACAAGAAAACGCATCTCGTCGTGAAAACGGAAACTCAGGCGTATGACCCGAGCAACGGCCAAGAAGTTCTGCAAGAGAAGTTCATTCACTCCTATCAAAAAAAGCATGGCATGGAGGTCGCCAGACGCGTTGAGATCGTCAAGGACGGCAAGACTTTCATGGACATCGAGATCACCGAAGTGACTCCGTTGGAAACCGTAGACGCCTCGATTTTCGCCAAGCCGTAAACGAGCCCGCGTGATTGTAGGGTGCGTGAAACGCACCGCGCGGTAGGCGTCACGTTCCGCGTGACGGATTCCTCACGCGGAGCGTGAGGTCTACCGTCCATCAGTACCCTTCCGGCTCAAACACCGGCCAGGACGCGGGGTCTTGGCGAAAGTAGTCGCAGAAGAGTTGGTACAAGTCCGGATACGTGCGTTGCATGATGCGGGGCGAATCGAAGAAGCACTCGACCGAGACGGCGAAGAACTCTGCCGTGTCGTTTGCTCCATACGGATCAAGCACGGTATGCTGGCCGCGCTGCTCGGCCTTCTGCAGGCGGCGAAACTCCTTGTCCATGATGACGGTCCAACGCTGCGCCAGCTCATCGGTCGGCAGGTCAGGTGTGCCGTCGGGTTCGCCGTTGAGCATGTCCAGTTGGTGAGCGAACTCGTGAAAGACGAGGTTGGTGCCGGACCCTGGCTGGCGTGCATTCTCGCGGATTTCCTGCCAGGAGACGATGACCGGGCCGCGATAGTGCGCCTCGCCGAGCCGATCGCTTTCTTCCTCGAGGACGACTCCGCCCTCGATGGGGCGTTCTTGTTGCACGACGTACTCGTCCGGGTAGATAAGCACGGTCTGCACATTGTCGAAGTAGAAGTCTTCCAGGCCGATAATCAGAACGGCGGCGAGGGCGGCGATCGTCACGCGAATCTCGTCAGTAAGCTCCAGACCGCGGCAGCCTTCCCAGTCCTTTTCGGAAAGCATGATGACGACGGCGTCGCGCAGCTTCTTTTGATCTGCTTCGTTCAAGAGCTGGTAATGCCCGACGCCATCGTCCAGAACTGCTTGCCAAGCGTCGGGAAACGGCTCGGCCAGCAGATTGCTGCGCCGTCGATTGCGCCACCACGAGAAGAACATTGCCCCTCCGAGCAAACGGCTGTTGCATTCACCCGCGTTTCATTTTACATTGAGATTGGCGATCGCGCTCTCCGTTTAGCGCCTGCACGGCGCCTTCGGGACCTTGATCCAACATCGAGGCACATCATGCCGCCAAGGATCATGATTTCGGCCCTCGCGTTCCTCCTCCTGGCCGGCCCCGTCTTGGCTCAGGCGGACGGCCGCGACTACGCCCGGCTGCCAATTGATCCCGACTTCAAGAAGATTCTCGAAAACCGGCTGCAAATGGAGCGCGATCTGGGGCCGCTCAAGGATTTGATCAAGAAGATTGTTGCCGATCCGAGCAAATTCGCGGTAACCAAGGACCAGCTGAAAGACCTGAAGCTCGACGATCCTAACTTTCAGAAAGCGCTGAAAGCTTGGGCGGGCAATGACCCACAAATCAAGGGCGCGTTGAAGGAATGGGTCAAGAATCCGCCCGCCGATCAGCCGGAGAAGGTGAAGGAACTTCAGCAGAATCTCAAGAAGTTCATCGACGAGGAGGCGAAACCCGATCCGAAAATCAAGAACCAGATCGAACCGCCGAAGCTGTCCGACCTGCCAACAGCCAAGGTCGATCCCATCGCCAAGGCGTCCGAGAACGCCATGAAGCAAGCGGAGAACTCGCGCCTCGGCGATTGGCTGCGCGACTCCCCGGCATGGAACAAGGCAGTTAAAGACTTGCAGGATTCGATGGCCAATCCCAACGCGCCGCAGTTCGATTGGGCCGCGTGGAAGGACAAACTGCAAGGAGGCAAGGCCTGGAAGCTCGGCGAAGGCGTGATCGATCGGTTCGGCGAGATGCCTCGGCCGGAGTTCGGCGGCGTTCGCCCGGAGTTTGGCCTGCCGCGCATTCAGGCGCCACAACTCCCCGACTTTAGCGGCCCGTCGCTGCCGACGCTGAGCGTCGGCGTCGTCTGGCTGATGTTGTTCGTCCTGTTTGTCTTGACGGCCTGGCTCATCCTGCGCTGGACTCAGCCGAAGGCCCCCGCCGACGATGACGAGACAATGCTCGGTCCGTGGCCGGTGCGTCCGGAGAACGTTGCGACGCGCACGGAGTTGATTCAGGCCTTCGATTATCTTGCCGTGCTGACCCTGGGCCGCGAAGTGCAGAGTTGGAATCATCAAGCCGTCGCGCGTCATTGGCAGGAACGCGCCCCGCAATGCATGCCGGAGACCGCTGCGCTTGCCGATCTTTACGAGCAAGCGCGTTACACCGAAGGCGCCGACGAATTGAGCGAGCCTCAGCGCGATCAAGCCCGCCGATCCCTCGTGCGACTGGCGGAGGCGCTCGCATGACGCGGCAATGCCTGCTGGCCGTGTTGGCTGTCATGGTCGTCTCCGTCGAGTCATTGTCCGCGCAAGACCCGCCGGTGAAGACGATTCCGTACGACGGCCCAGAGATCATTTGCCACATTCTGCACAATCGCAGACTCAAGCCGATCACGACGCTCGAGGAAGCCGCGGCCAGGCCGGACGAAACGATGATTCTGGTGCTAGGAGCGCCGCAGGTTCTCGGCCCGATCCATGAAGCGACCGGCGGACTTCAGCGCTATCTAAACGCGGGGGGCAACGTCCTCATCGCCAGCGATCGCAAACTCATCGAACTGGACATCGGCATCACAGGGCATCTCGTCCGTGCGCCTCGCATTCGACGTGAGCTACAGGGCTATCGCGGCCGCGTGCACTCTCCGTTGGTCGACTTCGCGGGGCGCGATCATCCACTGTTCGTCTTTCTCAGCAAACGAATCGCCACCAACTGTGCGAGCGAGATTGAAGGCATCAATGATGCGCTGCATGACTTGATGTTCTTTCACGACGGGCGCGGGCGCTACATGGTCGGCTCGCCCAAGGATGCGCCGCCGCGAGGCCGGGCGCTGATCATTGCCGGGCATGGCATGTTCATGAACGCCATGATGCTTCAAGCCGACAACGACAATTTTCAGTTCACCGTCAACGTCGTCGACTGGCTGCGCGACCGCGAAGGATCCGAAAAGCGAACGCGGGCGCTTCTGGTAATCGACGGCAAGATTATCGACGACTTCGACATGAAGCTCGACCCGCCCCCGCCGCCCATTCCGCTGCCGCCACCGCTAATCCTGGCGCAGCTTTTTCGCGGCATGGAGAACGAACGCAAGTTTCATTTCCTTCTGGAAAAGGCCCTCGACGATAACCTTGGCTTTGTCGCGGCTATTCTCTTCGCGGTCGTCACAATTCTTGTCGTGATGTACGGCTTTAAAAAGTTCATGGAGGCTCGCTATCATCTCGACACGACCGCGCCGGCGATGATTGAACCCAAGCCGCACATGGGACCAGGCGCTCCAATCGAGCAAAATCAACAAGCCATTCTTCAGCAAGGCGATCTCTACGAGGAAGCTCGCTACATCGTGCTGAAATGGTTCAAGCAAGCGCTCGGCGTCACGCCCCAACGCTGGCACGACAAGGTCGATGCACGCTTCGAGGTGCATGGCTCATTCTGGTCGTGCTGGGGCCTGCAAGCGAAGGCGGACGGTGTTCTCAACCTGGCGACGAACAAATTGCGAACACGCATCGATCGTGACTCCTTCCTTGCGATTCTCGACACACTGCGCGAGCTTGCCGACGCGCTCAGCGATGGCCGGCTCGTGTTGCTCATCGACGGAAAAAACGTAAGACAATGATTCGTGTGTAGGGACAAGCTGCCAGCTTGTCCCTTGCGATTTCTGCGCTCGCTACCGACGGTCAGGTAGATGATGTCCGTGGCAGAATTGGCTCCCGCCCCCACAACGGGGAAGAGAGTACGAAGGGCATTTTCATTCTGATAGTCAGTAGTATTCCGCCGGACAAGCTGGCAGCTTGTCCCTACGGCCTGCCTCCATGCTGAACCAAGACGCTGCCGCTCCCAAGGACCTGCAAGAATGGGCGGTTCGTATCCATGAGTTGCGCGAGCGGACGTTGCGCGAAGTGCAGCGAGTCGTTGTCGGCATGGACCGTGTCACGCTGCGGTTTTTGATCGCTCTTTTGGCGGGTGGCCACGTCCTGCTGGAAGGCGTGCCCGGAGTCGCCAAGACAACGCTATCCAAAACGCTCGCCCAGATCCTGGGCATCCAGTACCAGCGCATTCAGTTTACGCCCGATCTCCTCCCTTCCGACGTTACCGGCACGTACATTCTCGACCGCAAAACCAACGAGTTCGTCCTGCGCAAAGGGCCGATCTTTTGCCAAATCCTGCTCGCCGACGAGATCAACCGAGCGCCCGCCAAAACGCAGTCGGCGCTTCTGGAAGCGATGCAGGAATATCAGGTGACGATCGAAGGGACGACACTGCCCTTGTCGCCGCCGTTCATGGTGCTGGCGACGCAAAACCCGGTCGAGCAGGAAGGCGTTTATCGTTTGCCCGAGGCGCAACTCGATCGCTTCCTCTTGCGCATCGAGATGGGTTACCCAGGACCGGAGCACGAAAAGGCGATGCTCAAGTTGCACAGCAAGCCGATTTCGCCGGCGCCGCAACTCTTCTCGCCCGACATCATCCTGGCAATGCAAGAGCAAACCCAACGCGTTTTCGGTAAGGAAGAGCTATTCGACTATATCATTAATCTTTCCGAAGCCAGTCGGCAGCACCCGGATGTCGCCCTCGGCGCCAGCCCGCGCGCTTCGCTGTGCCTCTTGCGCTGCGCTCGCGCGAGGGCTTTGCTCGAAGGCCGAACCTACTTCACGCATGAGGATGTTCAGTCGATTGCCCTGAGCGTACTCGGGCATCGCCTGATCGTAAGGCCTGAAGCGGAAGTCGAGGGGAAAACCGTCAAGCAAATCGTCCGCGAGATCATCGAAAGCGTCCCCGTCATCGAAGTTTAGAACTTAACCACAGATGAACACGGATGAACACAGATCTCGGCCAGCGCCGCAGACGCAGTAGTTCACTCGGCCCATAGGAAACGCAGAGGCCGCAGAGATCGCCGAGAAAAAACCGCATGAGGCTTGCTTCTCCGCGCTGCTGTGCGATCTCTGCGTTTCAATGAACCCTGCATTTTCTCTACCAGTGTTCATCCGTGTTCATCTGTGGTTTCGTTCGTCGACGATTCGCCTTGTATCTTGTGGGACGCCTGTCTAATATCCCGCCGCGTGTTGGACTGCATGGAGGCGTGGCGGGCGCATGGACGCGGAACAGGAACCCCAAGAAGACGCAGGCATGATGGCGCGCTGCCTGGCTTGCGCCGTCAACGTCATTTGCCGATTTCCCACGCTCGTGCTGCTTGCCGTCTTGCTGTCGTGCGCCATCAGCGGCGTTTACACCTGGAACAACCTCACCTATCTCACTCATCGCAACGATCTTATCAGCAACAAGAAGGATTACCTGAAACGCTGGCATCAATACGTCGACGAATTCAGCAACGACGATGACTTGGTCGTTGTCGTGCGAGGCAGCGATCGCGCGAAGATGGAGAAAGTGCTCGATGAACTCGCCGACGAGATAAAGAATCAGCCGGAATCGTTCGAGCGATTGTTCTACAAGGTCGATCTGACTCCGCTGTATCGGCGGGCCTTGCTGTTTTTGCCGACTGAGCAGATTCGGCTCGTGCAGAATCACATCCAGGGCATGTCGCTTTTGCTTGAGCCGCCGGTGCTCGGCACGCTCGATCCGCTCGTTGGCTGGAAGTCGCTGGGCGTGCAGCAACTCCTGCGCGAGAGCGAACGCCGGTTGCAAGCGTGGAAGCCCGGGCAACCGAACAAAGACGCCGAAGACTTCCTCCGCCAGCTTGAATCGATAACGGAAGGCGCCAGCAATGTTTTGTCGGCGCCGTCCAACCAGACCGAGAATGCCATTGGCGTCGCTACCGTAGACCTCACGCACCGCGTGAGGATTCCTCACGCGGTGCGTGAGGTCTACCGAAACCCGTGGCGCAGTGTCTTGCCGGTGCCCACGGGCGAAAATCAGCAGGATCGTTTGGCCAAGCCGCAGTACTTCTTCTCAGCCGATGGCAAGCTCGCGTTTCTCTTGGCGAGTCCGGTGAAGGAAAAGCATGGCGACAACTTCAACTATGCGCAGAAGAGCATCGATGCCATGCGTGCCATCCTCGCCCGCATGAAGGCGGCGCACCCCGAGGTCGAAATCGGACTTACCGGGCTGCCCGTGCTTGAGAATGACGAAATGGTCGCCTCGCAGAACGACAGCAACTTCGCGTCATGGCTCGCACTTGCCGGCGTGGCGCTGCTCTACCTCGTCGTTTACCGCGGCCTGCGTTATCCGCTGATGACGGTGTCCGCCCTCATGGTGGGCACGGTGTGGGCGCTGGGCTGGCTTACGCTCACGGTGGGCCATTTGAATATTCTGTCGTCGGCATTCGCTGTCATGCTGATCGGCATGGGCGACTACGGTATTCTGTGGGTGACGCGCTTCGGACAAGAACGGCAAGCCGGCTACAGCATCGCCCACGCCAATGAACGCACGGCAATGCACGTCGGCCCCAGCATCTTCACCGCAGCCATCACGACGTCGTTCGCGTTCTTTGCCGCCATGCTCACTGATCTGAACGCTGTATCGGAGCTCGGCTGGATCGCGGGGTGTGGTGTTCTCTTGTGCGCGTTCTCGTGCTTTATCGTCGTGCCGGCGCTCCTGGCCATCATGGACTTTCGCGTGCACTCGAAGGAAGAACAGGATGAGATGATCCTATCGATGGAAGAGCATCAAGAAGCGCGCCGGGAGTGGCTGGGCTGGCTCATGCATAAGCCGCGCTGGGTCATCGGCATTTTTGCGTTTGTCACTTTGGTGCTTGGCGGATTCGCGCTGCGTATCAACTACGATCACAACCTTCTGAACCTGCAAGCTCCGAACATGGACTCCGTGCAGTGGGAAAAGAAGCTGATGGAGCACATGAGCGATTCGAGCTGGTACGCCGTCAGTTGGACGACGACGCCGGAGGAGGCGCTCGCGCTCAAGGCGAAGTTCGAGACGCTGCCCAACGTCAGCAGCGTGGTCACTGCGGCGTCGCTGGTCCCGGCGGACCAGGAACGCAAGCTCGACATGCTGCGCGACATTCAGCATCGCCTGCGCAAGTTGCCCGAGCGTGGCAAGCTCATCGCGCATGCGCCGCCCAGCGTCGATGACATCAAGCAAACCAGTCAACGCGTCTTGAAGCTGCTGGCGATCAAGCAAAAGGAAGGGTCGAACGAAGCGATGGCCCGGCTGGCGACATCGCTGCAGCGCCTGCTCGGCACAGTCCGTGCCTGGGAGGGCGAGGCGCCTGCCGAGCCGAGCGGCGTCATTCAAGTCGGCCACGTCGTTCCGCCGCCCCGTGGTGCAGGCGGTTCGCCCGTGCTGCTCGCGGAACGCTTGCAGAAATACGACGAATGGATGACGCGCGACCTGGCCGACGATCTGCACCGGCTGCGCGACGTGTCCACGCCGACGCCGATCCGCCTCGACGATCTCCCCGCCACCCTGCGCGAACGCTACATCGGCAAGACGGGCAAATGGCTGGTACGCATCTTCAGCAAGGACTGCCTGTGGAATTTCGAGCCGCTCGAAAAATTCATCCAGGCCGTCCGCACGGTCGATCCGGAAGCGACCGGCAAACCGTTCACCACGCTCGAAGGACTCAAGGCGATGCGCAACGGCTTCCTCTGGGCCGGCGTCTACGCGCTCATCGTCATGGTCGTCGTGCTCTTGCTCGACTTCGGGCAGCTCAAGCATACGCTGGTCGCTTTGCTGCCTCTCGCCATGGGCATGGTCGCCACGCTCGGCATCATGGCCATGTTCGGCTTCTCGCTCAACCCGGCCAACATGATCGCGTTTCCGCTCATCCTTGGCGTCGGCGCGGACAACGGAGTGCACGTGCTGCACGATTTCCGCAACCGCGACCGCAAGCACCGCTATCGCCTGACCCACGCCACCGGCTTCGGGATCATGGTGGCGGCGCTGACGACGATCCTCGGCTTCGGTACGCTCATGATCGCCGACCATCGCGGCGTGGCCAGCCTCGGCCTCATTCTCACCGTCGGCGTCGCCTGCTGCATGGGCACCGCTCTCGTCTTTCTGCCGGCGCTACTCCACGTCCTCGGCAAGCGTGACAAGTCCCACGATGAACCCGCGACGCTCCCGATGCACGACGCGCGGGCGGCCTGAGTGATTCAACCACAGATAGACACAGATGAACACGGATGGGAATAGAGATCGGCCGACCCTACAAAAGGTACGGTTTAGGTTCACATCGGCATGGACGTGTCATTGAATAGAGAGCATCGAACGGAGAAAAAATGCTCACAACAGCTCTTCTCACCACGCTCGCGCTGTCCAGTCCGGACGTTCAAACTATTCGGGAAATCGCCATGCTACAAGGCGAATGGGAGCTTATTTCCGTGGATGGCAAACGGCCAGAACGTGAACTCCGACTGACGATCAAGGGAAGTGAGATCATTGATGATTACTTCAGCAAAATGGGATCTACATTCACCGTTGAAACGACAACGTTTCCAAAAGAAATTCACTTGAAGGCATATAGCAGGTGGCGGAGATGGTATGTAGTACCAATACCCTATGAAGTCACTCGAACTCACCTGAGGATTGGTTCAACTCTTTTGTTCTCCCGCGTTCCAATTGGACGGAGACAATAGTTGCGTCATTTCCGCCCCCCATCTGTGTCCATCCGTTTCCATCTGTGGTTTCCGATTACTTCGGCGAACCCCAGATTTTCTGCAACAGCTCGTACAAGTCCGGCTCGTCGCGTTTGAGTTCGGCTCGGTTGAAGGGGTAGAAATCGTTGTGCCCGAAGTATGCTTCCGTCATCTCTGCGAAGAACTCCTTCTCGTTGATCAGGGCATAGTGCTGCGTCTTCTTGCCGTTGATGTGCAGGATGCTCTTGTACTTGCCGCTCTCGCGAAAGCGTTCGTAGGCGGCCTTGATCTCGACGTGATCGAAGCCAAGCACCTGATCGTGATAGGCGTGGGCGAGTTCGTGCAGCACGGACCACGGCTGCACGCGCTGATGGTTGACGCTCGAAAAGTTGGCGGCGACCGGGATGTGCACACACCTAGCGAGCTTCTCGCTGTAGCCGTTCTGCTTGAGCCAGGCCTTGCTCGGATGGTACTGTGCCGGTCTGAGCTTGCCGTGCGAGACATCGATCCAGATGGCGACTTTGCGCAGCTTGGCGACCTTGTCTTCCGGCACGACGTGCTGAATGTCGTAGAGCCGATTGGCCAGGATGCGTAGCGCATGGTCGCCGAGCTTTTTGTCGGTGGTGAGCAGCCGATCGTCGACGTGCACGGTCCAGCCTTCGATATCGCGCGTGGTGTGCTTGGTCGGGATAGGCGCTGAGTCTTGAATCTGCGGATAGGCCACGGCCGCCGAAGCGATGAATGTAGTGATTGCTATCAGAATGCGCGACATACTCTTGATCCTTTCTGCTATTTGGCTTGCCATTGCACCACGACCTTCTCATGACGATATTGAATTTCAAGATCGAAATGCACAATCTCGTTTCCAAAAGTCACTTCCATCGAACCGAGGTAAACGCGATGCTCGGAGTGTTGAAGCTTGAGGTTTCGAATGACGCCGCCTTGAAATTCTGGGTGAACGTACATCGCTTTTTGGGCCGCCTTGGCGACTTCGTTCAGATCGGGGTCGGACTGTTCGGCAACGAGAAAAACGATGCCGCCGATTGCGATGAGTCCGAACCCGCCGAACTGAATCGCAGTCAACCACTGCTGCTGGCCGGCCGACTCATACATGCGATCGAAGACTGCTCCGAAGATCAATCCAGCCATCGGACCGATAAACAAAAGACCGATCAATGCACGGCCGGCAAAGGGTATCCCAAGGACGGCGAGCAAGAAAAATGCAATCAGGAGACCAAAGATGATTCCGACAAACGTGCCGACATCGGCCTTCGCCAAACCGCCGCGAATCCATCGTTCGAAAAATCCGATAATAGCGCCGCCTATGATCCCGCTAATCGCTCCGTACACGACGGCTTGCCACGCGTAGTCGCCGTAATCGGTGAGCCAGCAGCACACGGCAGCGACCAACGCTCCCAGTGGAATGCCGACGCACGCTCCGAAAAAAGTTCCCGCCAGACGTGTCCGGTGCGGCAGTAACGGATCCTCATTCGCGAGATCAAGATTCGACGGAGGCGCCGCTCCGTCGGGCGATTGCGCTTGGATGCCGGTTTCTCGTGATTCGTCAGGCATTGGCCGTGCTCAGTGATCGTCGAAGTCATCTAAATCTCAACCAGCGGCTTACCCAGCACGTCCATCTTTGGTGTCACACCCAACCCCGGCGCCGTGTTGGCGGCCATTCGCCCGTTGACGCGTTTCGGGGCGCCATCGGCGATGCTGACAATGACGTAGCTGTTAAAGTCCGTCGCCGTGAACAGGAATTCGCTCGGCGTGCTGTGCGCCAGGTGGGCGATGGCGGCGGTCACGATGTCGCCGCCCCAGCTATCCTCGAGCGTCATCGCGATGCCAAGCGATACGCACAGGTCGCGGGCTTGCTTCGTCTTCGTCAGGCCGCCGAGCTTGCTGATCTTGAGATTGACGACGTCCATCGCGCCGTCGGCATGGCCGCGCAGCAGCATGTCGATCGAGTCGATCACCTCGTCGAGCACGAACGGATGATCGGTGTGCCGGCGGATCGACAGACACTCCTCGTACGACAGGCACGGTTGCTCGATGTAGACATCGATGTCGCGCACTGCCCGGACGACTCGCATGGCGTCGTGCATCAGCCAACCGGTGTTGGCGTCGGCGACAAGCCGATCGCCCGGTTGCAGCTCGCCGGCAACGGCGCGGATGCGGGCGATGTCGTCCGCCGGTTCGCCGCCGACTTTGAGCTGGAAGCGGCGATAACCCTGAGCCCGATAATCCGCGACGCGGGTGGCCATCGCTTCAGGCGCCTCCTGCGAGATGGCGCGGTAGAGGACGAAGTCGTCGCCGTAGCGGCCGCCGAGCAGCACGCAAACGGGTTGCTTCGTGACCTTGCCCAAGATGTCCCAGCAGGCCATGTCGATGCCGGACTTGACGTAGGCGTGTCCCTTGAGCGCGGCGTCCATGCGGCGATTGAGCTTGCCCAGTTGCGTCGGGTCTTCGCCGATGAGGTGCGGCCCGAGTTCTTTGATGCCGGCACGAACACCGTCGCCGTACGCGGGCAGATAAAACGGCCCGAGCGGACAGACCTCGCCGTAGCCGACGATGCCAGTCTCGGTAACAACCTCGACGACGGTGCTATCGAAGACGTTGACCGACTTGCCGCCGGACCATTTGTAGCTGCCTTCATGGAGCGGCAGATCGACGCGGTAGGCACGGATGCGGGTGATTTTCATGCGGATAGGGACCGGGAGGGCGAGGCTCCTGCCGAGCCGTCGCCCGAAGAGTGTGTATTCTCACAGGTCATCTGACCTTCACGGCTCGGCAGGAGCCTCGCATTCCCAACATGGGGACGAACTTTATGTTAGCCTACTCCAAGCGAGTGAACAGTACTGGGAGTCACCCCGGGGTAAAGCAGACGCGGAAGCCGATGTGCGTATCGAAATAGCCGGACGCGGCGAACCAGCGATACGCGGAGGCAGCGTGGATCGCGTAGTCGTACCACGAGCCGCCGCGAAGGATGCGAACCTCGGAGGCCTCATTGGCGATCGGATCGGTCTCCGAGCTTGTGCCGTAGCCGAGATACCCATCCTGGCACCATTCCCAGACGTTGCCGTGCATGTCATAGAGACCCCAGGCGTTGGGCTTGAGTCGGCCGGCGGTCAATGACCCGGGGCATGCCCATGAGCTGACTTTCTCTTGCTATCGCCACTATCCCTTTCTCAAGGCCGAGCGTGTTTGCGAATGGCTGGCCGAAGCCATCGGTGACGCTCGCCGCGAACATGATTTCTTGCTGTGGGCATATGTCTTCATGCCGGAACACGTCCACGTTCTGGTTTGGCCGAAGCAGCCGCAATACGACATCGGCGGCATTCTCAAGTCGATCAAGCAACCGGTGGGTGTGCGTGCGATCAAACATTTGCGTCAGCATTCGCCGTTGTGGCTGCCACGCATCACGGTGAAGAAGGGCGCCAAGACCGAGCGTCGTTTTTGGCAAGCCGGCGGCGGCTTCGATCGCAACGTGACCGACCCTCGCCTCATTCTGCTTGATGATCGAATACATCCACGCCAATCCCTTGCGGCGAAAACTCGTGGAACTAGCTGAGGCATGGAAATGGTCGAGCGCGGGTTGGCACGAAGGCAAGAATTGCTTGAGGCCTGACCCCATCGAATTCGCTGGTTTGACCGGCTACTTTGGCGGCGAAGGTTGATGGGAGGCTGTCTCTCGCGGGTTCGCCGGGGTCTGGGTACAGACCCCGGCCACGGTTCCCGCCCGTCCGGTCCGTTTTACCTCTTCGTAAGCCGTATCCAGCCTCTCGGCCACTTTCATCTGGTGACTTGTGGTCATGGCGGTAGTGGCCTGATCAAGCAACAACTTTTCAATTTTCGATCCTCGCTTCGCTCGGATAAGAGAAAAGAAAAAAAGACAAAGAGCAAAGGGTAAAAGAACAAAGGACAAAGTGTAATTTAG
>Ga0194132_10004940_pt1 | contig 22190 bp, 23 predicted proteins | sample TA2KigOf80mmetaG_FD_148612 | JGI IMG/M metagenome (GOLD analysis project Ga0194132, IMG submission 148612) | Freshwater microbial communities from Lake Tanganyika, Tanzania - TA2015054 Kigoma Offshore 80m | ecosystem: Environmental > Aquatic > Freshwater > Lake | place: Tanzania: Lake... | reverse complement strand
GCCCGTTTCCAGTTCACCCGTCACCAGCTCCATGCCCGGTCACTCCGATCACCTGCAACGTATTGAATCTTATATCATAATTGGCCGCTTTCGTCACGAATTGGTGCGGCCATCTGGGAAATGCGGGATTATACCACGGGCCCCTCGACACGTCACAGCGCCGAGCATTACGGGATTGTTACAAAAGAGGAATTTGGCCGTTTTGTCGGCCGAATTCGGCGACCACGCGACGCACGAGCGGCACTGTGATGGCGCGTTGCTCGGCGAGCGCCAGGCGATCGAGGTGGTCTACCACCGCACGGGCGGTGGCAAAAGAGCGGTCGATGCGGCTGACCAGATAGGCGACCACTTCGGTGCCGACGGCAAGCTGGCGGTCGGCGAACAGTTTGACCATCACGGCGGCAAGTACGGCGTCGTCGGGCGGCTCGATGGCGATCGCCGGCATGGCGGCGAGGCGTGACGCAAGGTCCGGCAGCGCGATGGGCCAGCGGGCCGGCGCGATGCGGCCGGTCAGCAGCAGGTGGCCGCCCCGCTCGTTCGCGAGGTTGATCACGTGGAGGAGAGCGCGCTCGTCGACACCGGCATCGGCACCGTCGATCGCCCAGGCGCGTGCCTCACCGAGCAGCTCCGGCACGCGCGCGGGCGACAATTCGGCGGGCGCGATGACGCGCGCTGCTGACCGTCCGGCGAAAACATGGACGAGATGGCTCTTGCCCGCGCCTGCCGGTCCGAACAGCGCCAAGGCATGACCCGGCCAATCCGGCCACCGGTCGATCCACGCAACCGACGCCGCGTTGCACGGCGCGACCAGGAAGTCGTCACGCCCCTGCGCAGGCCGGTGACCGAGTTCGAGGGGGAGCTGGACAGCGCTCACGAGCCGTCGCGATTGCCGCTCGCGTCGGCGCCGTTCCTGCCACGGTAGACCGGGCTCTCCAAATAGCGGAGCAGCGCGAACCGCGTGACCACGCCGATCACTGCAGCCGCGGGTACGGCAAGCAAGACACCGACGAATCCGAACAGCGCGCCGCCGGCCAGCAGGGCGAAGATGACCCACACCGGGTGCAGGCCAATCCGATCGCCAACCAGCTTGGGCGTGAGTACATTGCCTTCGAGGACCTGCCCGACGATATAAACCAGCACGACCGCAGCCAGCTTCGCGCCGAAGCCGAACTGCGCCAGCGCCAGGCCAATGGCCAGCACCCCGCCGAACAACGCTCCGATGAACGGAATGAACGAGATCACGCCGGAGAACAGCCCGATGATGAGACCGAAATCGAGACCGGTCATGACGAGCCCGATGGCGTAGAAGATGCCCAGCACCAGGCAGACCAGGGACTGGCCGCGAACGAAGCCGGCGAGGCTCTGATCGATCAGCCTGAGCTGCTCGCGGATCGTCCCGGCGTGATCACGCGGCAGCCAAGCATCGACGGTGGCGACCAGCTTGGGCCAGTCACGCAGCAGGTAGAATGCGACCAGCGGCGTAATCAAAAGAAGCGAAAGTACGTTCGCCACGGCAATGCCGCCGCTCACCAGACCGACGACGAAACCGAGCACGAGCTGCAGAACCTGGCCCGCGTGACTGCCGGCCAGCTCGGGCAGCCGCTTCAAATCCTCGTCTGACAGATTGTGCACGAAGTAGTCCCACAGCGGACCGATCGCCTGGCGTCCGCGTTCGATGTAGCCGGGCAGCCGGCGGCCGAATTCGACGATCTGGCTCTGCAGCAGCGGAACCAGCAGCAGCAGCAGACCGATGGCCATCACCGTGAACGCGAACAGCACGACCAGGGCGCCAATCGTGCGCGGCACGCGTCGCCGCGCTAGCTGATCGACCAGCGGATCGAGCAGATAGGCCACGGCCATGCCGGCTACAAACGGCATGATGACACCGCCGAGCAGCACCAAGAAGACGATGGCTGCCGCCGCGCCGATCAGCCAAAAGCGCAGATGAGCGCGCTCGATCATGAGGGTGATGGCGTCAAGAGCTGGCGACCGAATTTCACCAGATAGGCGGAGCCCGACGCGAGCGTCGTCGCGGCGACGATGAACGTGAAAACCACGCTGAAGCCGTGATCGGAAAATTCGAAGGCGCGTTCCGCGAGGAGCAGAACGGCAAACGAAATCTGCGCGGCCGTGTTGGCCTTGCTGACCGGCAGAGGAGCCATTTCCGGCCGATGGCCCAGCGTCTGGAGGAGGAGCACGCCGCCGACGATCAGCAAGTCGCGGAACACGACGAGGATCACGAGCCAGCTTTCCATGACGCCCTGCAGACCGAGCGTGATGTAGACCGCCACCAGCAGAGCCTTGTCGGCCAGCGGATCGAGATAGCCTCCGAGCTCGGAGCGCGCGTCGAGCTGGCGCGCGAGAAACCCGTCGATCGCATCCGAGATGCCGGCCAGCACGAACAGCCAGAAGGCCAGCGCGTGCTGGCCGGCCATCAAAAGCCACACCACCACCGGCACCAGCAACAGCCGGGCCAGGCTGAGCAGATTGGGCAACATGAGGAGGAGGCCGTTCAGGGGATCACTCCTCCTCGTCGGGCTGTTGCTTCTGAGGTGGTTCGCGCACGGCAGGGGCCGGCGCACCGCCCGTGCCGCGTAACAGGCGCAGCTCCCAGGCGTCCTGCGAGCCGCCGAGCTGAAGCTGACGCTGGGCAAGCGCGGTGCGCAATTGCTGCGCGTTGCCGACGAAGCCGAGGTCGAGCACGGCCTCGTTCTGAGACAGCGTGATCAGAGTGCTGCGTCGCAATGCGCTGATGCCCGAGAGGCGCCGCCGAACCTCGAGCCAGTCGGCCAGGCTCTCGATCGGGACGGCGACGATCATGCGCTGGGATTCGCCGAGATTGACCAGGAACTCCTGCTTCCACTTGTCGTCGAGCGCGGCTTCGATGCGCTCGATCGCCTGGGCCATGGCCGCCGGCAATTCGGCTTCGTCAGCGACCGTGAAGTGCTCGGCGAATACCGGCGTGTCCGGCGCGTCGGGCCGCGTCACCGTCACATTGAGGCGACGCTCGCCATCGTCCTGCCCGCCGCGCGCCAGCTCGGCCCGGACCACGACGACGTCGCCGGCGCCGTAGCGCTGGGCGAGCGCGCGCAAACGCTCGGCGTCGCCGCCGATCGCCTGCTCTGCGCTGATGTCGCCCATGTCCGCGACGTCGCCGACCGGCAGAATCAAGGGAACGAGACCCGACGCCGGTGGCGCCGCATTCCAGGCATCGCGCCACGGGTTCGGATCCTGCCACAGGACCGCCTGATCGGCGGCGCCGTAGATCGGCAGGACGACGACGGCCGGGCTCGGCGTTTCGACCATGGACACACCGGCGGCAGCCAGGCGTTGGCGAACGCCGGCCGGATTGAAACGCACCGAGAGCTTGGCGAGGTAGCGCACGGCCGAAGTGCGCTCGGCGCTGATCTCGATGTCGCGCACCAGTCTCTGGATGGTCGTATCGTCAATCTGACCGAGGCGCGTCCGATCGGCCGGCACGGTCAACCGGTTGATCAGGCGCGTGAAGGCCGCACGCTGCCCGACATACAAGGCCCGCTCGCGCGCCTGACTTGCCGACTGCGCAGTTTCATCGACCGCAATGTCACGCACGGTGAAGAGGCTCTCGGTCGCGCCCGTCGAAGTCTGGCCGCGGGCAGCCGGTGTCGCGGTCGCCAGAAGCAGCACCGCCGCGATGCAAAGCCTGAGATCGACCATTGCAAACCATCCTGATTTGGCTATTGTCGGCCCCGCTCCACGACGCGATTCGCGTTATATCCCATGCCGGGCGAGGACACCATAACCAGCCGCAGCTATAAGGACGCCGGGGTCGATATCGACGCCGGCGATGCGCTGGTCGAGGCAATTAAGCCACTCACGTGCGCGACGGCTCGGCCCGGAACCGACGGCGCTATCGGCGGCTTCGGCGGCGCATTCGATCTCAAGGCAGCGGGCTATCGCGACGCGGTGCTTGTCGCGTCGACCGACGGCGTCGGCACCAAGCTGAAGATCGCGATCGATACCGGCCGTCACCGCGGCGTCGGCATCGATCTCGTCGCCATGTGCGTCAACGATCTCGTCGTGCAGGGTGCCGAGCCGCTGTTCTTTCTCGACTATTACGCGAGCGGCAAGCTCGAGGTGGAGGTTGCGCGCGAGGTGATCGAGGGCATCGCCGAAGGATGCCGCATGGCCGGCTGCGCGTTGATCGGCGGCGAGACGGCCGAAATGCCCGGCATGTACCGGAAAGGCGATTACGACCTCGCCGGCTTCGCGGTCGGCGCCGTCGAGCGCGCGCACTATCTGCACGGCAATGCGGCGCGCGCCGGAGACGTCGTGTTGGGATTGGCGTCGTCCGGCGTGCACTCGAACGGCTATTCGCTCGTGCGGCGGATCGTCGCCGATGCGGGACTGAGCTATGCGGAGCCGGCACCGTTCAGCAGCGGCGCCAGCCTGGGCGAAGAGCTGCTCACCCCGACCCGCATCTACGTCAAGAGCTGCCTGGCCGCGCTCCGTGGCGCGCGCGGTGCCATTCGCGGCATGGCGCATATCACCGGCGGCGGTCTGGTGGAAAACCTGCCGCGCGTCTTCCCGGATGGATTGACTGCGACCCTCGACGGGGGGAGCTGGCCCATCCCGCCCGTGTTCCGTTGGCTGCAGCGGGCCGGCAACGTCGCGACGAGCGAAATGGCGCGCACATTCAATTGCGGCATCGGCATGGCCGTCATCGTCGCAGCCGACGACGCCGAACGCGTCGCGGCAGCGCTGCGCCGGGCCGGCGAGACCGTTCACCGTATCGGCCGGATGACGACGGCGGACGGCCCCGACGCGACGGTGCGGCTCGACGGCTGGGATCGCGCGTGGAACGGCTGAAGATCGCAGTTCTGATCTCCGGACGAGGCAGCAATCTGCAGGCCCTGATCGACGCCTGCGCACAGCCGGACTTTCCGGCCGCGATCGCCCTCGTACTGTCGAACCGGCCCGATGCCTTCGGGCTGGCGCGCGCCCGCCAGGCCGGTCTGCCGACGCGCGTCATCGACCACAAGGCGTTCGCCGATCGCATCGCCTTCGATGCGGAACTCGACACGGCGATCACCGGGAGCGGCGCCCGCCTGGTCTGCCTTGCGGGCTTCATGCGACTGCTCACCGCAAGCTTCGTCGAGCGGTGGCGCGACCGCATGATCAACATCCATCCCTCGCTGCTGCCGGCCTTTCCCGGATTGCACACCCATGAGCGCGCGATCGCGGCTGGCTGCCGCTTCAGCGGATGCACCGTCCATTTCGTGCGATCCGAGATGGATGCCGGACCGATCATCGTCCAGGCCGCCGTTCCGACCCATCCCGACGACGATGCGGAACGGCTCGCGGCGCGCATCCTCCAGGCCGAGCATCGGATCTATCCGATGGCCGTGCGGCTGATCGCCGAAGGACGCGTGCACGTGGAACTTGTCGACGGGGCAGAGCGCGCCGTGGTGTCCGGCGCCGCCGCGCCCCGGGCCACGCTGTTCAATCCTGACGCCTGACCGCCCGCGCAAAGTCTTGAGATGATGGGCGGGCTATATTAGCCTACGTGGCTATCGGATTCGGCTCGACCAGGGGGGAATGTTCAGCCATGGCAATGGACGCGCAATACCGGGTTCACCGGGAAACCTGGAACACGTTCTGCAAGCTGATGACGTGGACCATCATCGGTGTGGTCGTCATCCTCGGCGGAATGGCCACGTTCCTGCTGTAGCCCGCTTCGGCAAGGCTGCCGACAGCCAAGGCCGGACGGATCGTCCGGCCTTTGCCACTTTGGGACCAGCCAACAGTCCGGTGCTCAGCCGACGAGCTCGGTTCCGGCAAAAAAGAACGCGATCTCGATCCTGGCGTTGTCGGCAGAGTCGGAGCCGTGCACCGAGTTGGCCTCAATCGACTCGGCGAAATCCTTGCGGATGGTTCCGGCGGCCGCATTGGCCGGGTTGGTGGCGCCCATGATCTCGCGATTTCGCGCGACTGCGGAATCGCCTTCGAGCACCTGGACAACGACCGGCCCCGAGGTCATGAACTTGCACAGATCCTTGAAGAAGGCGCGCTCGGCGTGGACGGCGTAGAACTGCTCGGCCTGTCTCTGCGTCAACCAGAGACGTTTCTGCGCAATGATGCGCAGGCCGGCATCCTCGAAGCGCGCATTGATCTTGCCCGTCAGGTTACGCCGCGTCGCATCCGGCTTGATGATTGACAAGGTTCGTTCGGTGGCCATTCCGCGCTCGCTCTTCATGGGTTGGTGAGAAACGGCCGGGGTTATATACGGCCCCGCCCCCGGCGGCAACCATGGCCTTGGGCAATCGCTGCAGCGGTCGGGTCAGCTCTTGTCCCAGCCGCCGCGTTCGTTTTGCTTCCAGTAGGTCACCGAATGTCCGGCCGACTTGTACTGCGCCCAGCGCTGCCGCGCGACGCCCACCGCAGCCTCGTCGTTGCCGTCGAAGATCTCGAAGCAGCGCTCGTAGGTGCCCACGGCGCCTGACACTGCCCCGTCGGTCAGAAGCAGGAAGCGCGCGCCGTTGGGGTTCTCGTCCGCCGCCGTCAGCCAGACCGGCTGATCCGGGGCGTCGCCGTCGCGCGCGCTGCCATGAGGCAAGAAGCTCCCCGGGTCGTAGGTCCAGAGCTGCTGACTGAGCCACTCGACCCGCTCGTCGGAGCCGGTCATGACGACGGCGCGCGCGCCGCGCTCCAGAATCTTCTCGAGCAGCCGAGGCAACGCCCATTCGAGCGGCCGCGTGCGCAGGTGATAGAAGCTGACCTCGGTCATCGATGCCGGGCGGCGCGGGCCCCGGCGGCGCCGGGCCCGCCTGGTTCAGCTCTTGTCCTCGTAGTGGTCGGCGACGAGGCGCTCGAGCAGGCGCACGCCGAAGGCCGTCGCTCCCTTCGGCACCAGTGGCGCGTCTTTCTTCGACCAGGCCATGCCGGCGATGTCGAGGTGCGCCCACGGCACCTTGTTGACGAAGCGCTGCAGGAACTGCGCGGCCGTGATGCTGCCGCCGGCGCGATCGCCGACGTTCTTCATGTCCGCGGCATCGCTGTCGATCGCGCGGTCGTACGCGTCGCCCAGCGGCAGACGCCAGAGCTGCTCACCGACCGCCTTGCCCGCGTCGAGCAGTCGCTGGCTCAGCTCGTCGTTGTTGGAGAACAGTCCGGCATGCTCGTGGCCGAGCGAAATGATGATCGCACCGGTGAGCGTCGCCAGGTCGATCATGAAGCGCGGCTTGAAGCGGTTCTGGCAGAACCACATGGCATCGGCCAGCACGAGCCGGCCTTCGGCATCGGTGTTGATGACCTCTACCGTCTGGCCCGACATGGTGGTGACGATGTCGCCCGGCCGCTGCGCGGTGCCCGACGGCATGTTCTCGACCAACCCGACGATGCCGACCGCGTTGACGCGCGCCTTGCGGCCGGCAAGCGCGCGCATGAGGCCGATGACGGCCCCCGCGCCGCCCATGTCCCATTTCATGTCCTCCATGCCACCGGCCGGCTTGATCGAGATGCCGCCGGTGTCAAAGGTGACGCCCTTGCCGATGAAGGCGACGGGCTCCTTCACCTTGGAGCCCGGCTTGCCGCTCCATTGCATCGCGACGAGGTATGGCTCGTGGGCGCTGCCCTGGCCGACGCCGAGCAGCGCGCCCATGCCGAGCTTCTTCATGTCGGAGACGCCGAGGACGTCAACTTTGACGCCGAGCTCGGTCAGCGACCGGCAGGCATCGGCCAGCGTCTTCGGGTAGATGATGTTGCCCGGTTCGGACACCAGGTCGCGCGTCATGAACACGGCGTCGGCAACGGCGTCGAGCGACTGAAAGGCCTGCTTGGCCGACGACGGGTCGTCGCTCATGACAGTTACGCGTTTCAGGCTCGGCTTGTCTTCGGCCTTCAGCTTGGTGCGGTACTTGTCAAACCGATAGGCGCGCAGCTTCGCGCCGTAGCCGACATGCGCGGCGCGCTCGCCAGCCGGCTGCTTGGCTCCTTTGATCGTGTCGACGAGGATCGTGACCTCGCTTTCGCCGCTGGTCAGCAAATTCCCGACCACGGTGCCGCCGCAGCGCGCGGAGACATCGACCGACAGATCGTCGGCCTTGCCGAGACCGACCAGCAGGATGCGGGACAATCGAGTGCGCGCCGGCGCCAAGATGGTCAGCACCTGATACGACTTTCCGGTGAATCGGCTGGCCGCCATGGCCCGCGAGACGGCACCGCCGGTGCGCTTGTCGAGCTGCGCGGCGGACGGAGAGAGCTTCCTGCCTTCGATCACGCCAACGGCGACCGCGCCTCTCTTCGGCAGCTCGGCGCTGGCAAAAGCGATCCTCATGATTCGACTCCTGGAAACGGGGAATTGGATCGGGGCGGGCAGGCAACCACTCCGGACGGCCAGACTAATGCCAACCGTTCGAGCCGGGAAGTAGCTTTCGCCTGCCCGGAGCCGATACCGCCCTGCAAAGTACTCGCTCGGGGCCGCGGCCGCTCTGTATAATCCGGCGCATGGACGGGATTACCCGCTATATCTTCCGGCAGACCTTGCTCGCGGCGGCCTTCGTCGCGCTCAGCGTGACCTGCGCGATCTGGCTGACGCAGTCGCTGCGTTTCGTCGACCTGATCGTCAACCGCGGCCTGTCGCTCACGACTTTCCTGTTCCTCGTCATGTTGCTGGTTCCAAATTTTCTGGCCATCGCCTTGCCGATTTCGGCGTTTCTGGCCGTGCTCTTCACCTACAACAAGATGAACAACGACAGCGAGCTGATCGCGCTGCGCGCGACCGGCCTGGGGCCGATCGCCTTGGCCCGGCCGGCCTTGATTCTGTCGCTCCTGTTCACGCTAGCGGTCTACAGCCTCAATCTCTATTTCCTGCCGACCGCCTATCGCGAATTCAAGGATCTGCAATTCCAGATCCGCAACAATGCCGCCTCCGTGCTCTTGCAGGAGGGCGTGTTCACGCCGTTCGTGCGCGGCATCACGGTCTATGTCCGCGAGCGCCAGCGCAGCGGCGAGCTGGCCGGTCTGCTCGTCCACGACAGCCGCGACCCCGACAAGGCCGTCACCTACATCGCGGAGAGCGGTGCGCTGGTCAGCACCATGGATGGCCCGCGTGTTGTGATGGCGCAGGGCAACCGCCAGGAATACGACCGCAAGGGCCAGCGACTGTCTGTGCTCTACTTCGACAACTACACGCTCGACTTTGGCGGGCTGTCGCGCAGCACCGAGGACCGCTGGCGCGAGCCGCGCGAGCGCTACCTGCACGAGCTGTTCTACCCGGAGGACACCGAGGTCGATCGGGTTCATGCCACGAGGCTGAACATCGAGGGCCATCAAAGACTGGTAACGCCGCTTCACACGCTGGCATTCACGATCATCGCGCTCGCCGCCTTGCTGTCGGGCCAGTTCACGCGCCGCGGCCAGCTCGGTCGCATCCTCGCCGCCATTCTTGCGGCCGCGATCGTACAGATCGCCAGCCTCGGCCTGATCAACCTCGCCGCGAAGGCGGGCACCTGGGCGATCGTCCTCATGTACGCGAACCCCTTGCTGCCCATCCCGATCGGCCTCTGGCTCATGCTGCGCCGCCCGAGCCGCCCGCCGCTGGCGTCTCCCGTTCCGGCTGCCGCGGAATAGACGTCGATGCGCCTGCCGCTGACCCTGTCTTTCTATATCGGTCGCTACTTTCTGTTCTGGGTCGTGGCGGTGTTTCTGTCGTTGCTCTCGATCATCTTCCTGTTCGACATCGTTGAGCTGCTGCGCCGCGCCGCGAGCAAGGACGACGCAGGCGTCCGGATCGTCCTGCAAATGGCGCTGTTCAAGCTGCCGCACATGGCACAGCTCATGCTGCCGTTTGCCGTGCTGTTCGGTGGCATGATGTCGTTCTGGCGTCTGACTCGAAGCCAGGAGCTGGTCGTGGCACGAGCCGCGGGCGTGTCTGTCTGGCAGTTCCTGGCGCCCCCGCTGGTCGTGGCATTCCTGCTGGCATTGATCAAGATCGGCGTGTTCAGCCCGTTCGCCTCGGCCATGTCGGCGCGCTTCGAGCATCTGGAGAGCAAATACCTCAAGGGCCGGGTCAGCCTGCTCGCGGTTTCGGATGCCGGCCTGTGGCTACGCCAGCCAAGCGAGCGCGGCCATGCCGTGCTGTCCGCCGGTCGCATCGCTCAGGATTCGATGGAATTGGGCGACGTCATCGTCTTTCTGTTCGAGGGCCAGGACCGGTTCGTCGGTCGCATCGATGCGCGCTCGGCGACGCTCGAGCCCGGCTACTGGTCGCTCAAGCAGGCGATGCTTTCCGCCGAAGGCCGGCAGACCCAGCGCATCGACCAGTATCGGATCGCGACCGAGCTCACCTCGGAGAAGATTCAAGACAGCTTCGCACCGCCCGAGACGCTGTCGTTCTGGGACCTGCCGGGATTCATCGCGCTGCTGAAACGTGCCGGATTCTCCGCAGTGCGGCACAAGCTGTATTTCCACTCGCTGCTCGCCGCCCCTCTGCTGCAATGCGCGATGGTGCTGCTCGCCGCCATCTTCACGCTGCGTTCGGCTCGCCGCGGCGGAACGTCCATCGTGGTGGGTTCCGGCGTCATCATCGGCTTCCTCGTCTACTTTCTCTCCGACCTCATCTTTGCGCTCGGCATGTCGGCGCGTCTGCCGGTGGCGCTGGCGGCATGGGCGCCGGCGACCGTGACCACGCTCCTCGGCCTCGCCTCCCTTCTCCATTCCGAGGACGGCTAGAGCACATGCATCGTTCGCTTGCCGCGCTCGTTCTCGGTCTGCTCCTGTTCCATCCGACATGGGTCCCGTCGCCGTTGTCGAGCGGGACGGCGTTCGCCCAGCTCCGCTCATCCGAGCCGCGCGCACCGGCGCCGCCTTTCGCCGGCCCGCCGCGCGCACGGCCGCAGTTCCAGGAGGTGCCTCCGGGCACACCCGGCCTGCTCAATGCCGATGAAGTGACCTACGACCAGGACCTCGGCATCGTGACGGCGCGCGGTCGCGTCGAGGTATCCCAGGGCCCGCGCATCATGCTTGCCGATCAGGTGACCTACAACCAGAAGACCGACACGGTCATCGCGACCGGCAATGTCAGCCTGCTCGAACCGTCAGGCGAAGTGCTGTTTTCCGACTACGCGGAGATGTCGGGCGACTTCAAGAATGGCGTCATCCGCAACCTCCGCGTCCTGCTGACCGACAACTCGCGGCTTGCCGCGACGCAGGCGGTGCGGGTCGACGGCACCCGCAAGGAGATGGAACGGGCCGTGTTCAGCCCGTGCGAGCTCTGCAAGGAGGACCCCAGCCGCGCTCCGCTCTGGCAGATCAAGGCTGCGCGCGTTGTCCACGACGAGGTGGCACAGGACATCGAGTACGCCGACGCCACGCTCGAGATGTTCGGCGTGCCGGTCGCCTACACGCCCTATTTCCGCCATCCCGACCCGACGGTCAAGCAACGCAGCGGTGTGCTGACGCCTCGTGCCGGCCGCGGTTCCGACGTCGGTCTGTTCGCCAGCGTGCCCTACCACATCGCGATCGACCAGGATCGCGACATGACGATCGAACCGGTCGTCTACGAGAAGGAAGGCGCGCTGCTGCTCGGCGAGTACCGCCAACGCTTCGCCAAAGGCGAGCTCCAGGTCATCGCGAGCGGCGCCCAGGTCACGCGCTTCGAAAACGGCGTTGAAACCGACGATTCGACCCAGCGCGGCCACATCCGCGCGAAGGCGCGCTACGACATCGACGACACCTGGCGGTCAGGCGCCGACATCTACAAGGCGAGCGACCGCACCTACCTCAAGCGCTTCGAACTCGGCCGCGAGGATGTGCTGATCAATCGCGTGTATGCCGAGGGCTTCCGCGGCCGCAACTATGCCGTGGCCAATGCCTATCATTTCCAGGATCTGCGCGCCGACACTCCGCGCGAGCGCGTGCCGCTCGTCCTGCCGCTGCTCGAATACCATCACATGGGTCTGCCCAACCGTGCCGGCGGATACTGGTCAGCCGACGCGAGCCTGCTGGCGCTCACCCGCGAGAACGGACAGGACAGCCGGCGGCTCGCTGTGCGCAACGCCTGGACCGTGCCCTATGTCGGCCCGCTCGGCGACGTCTATTCATTCACCGCTTCGCTGCAAACCGATCTCTACCAGGTCAACGACGTGCTGAACCCGGAAGATGGCGGCCGATCGCTGCTCGAGGGATCGGTGGGACGGGTGTTCCCCCAGGTTTCGCTTCTGTGGCGCTACCCGTGGATCAGGCGCGATGGAAACCAGCGCCAGCTCGTCGAGCCCGTGGTCAATCTCGTGGCGGGGCCCAACGGAAGCAATCCGCCGAAGATCGCCAATGAGGACAGCCGCGCCTTCGAATTCGACGAGACCAACCTGCTGAGCCGCAACCGGTTCGCTGGATACGACCGTGTGTCCAGCGGCCAGCGCGTCGACTACGGCCTCAACGTCGGCACCTTCAACGAGCAGGGCAACGGCGTGCGCGCATTCATGGGCCAAAGCTACCGCACGCGCGCCGACGAAACCTACAACGTCGGCAGCGGCCTGGAGGAGAAGCGCTCGGACCTGGTTGGACGCGTTCTCGTCTCGCCCGCCTCCTATCTCGATCTGCTTTATCGCTTCCGTCTCGATCGGTCGTCGCTCGACTCGCACCGCACCGAGTTCGGCTTCAACGCCGGGCCGCCGCGCTTCCGCATTGGCGCCGACTACGTTTCGCTCGACACGCAGGAAAACACGCCACCGTTCGGCAACCGCGAACAGGTCCAGGCACGGTTCGAGACCAAGATCGGCGACAACTGGGGCTTCGGCATGCGCGCCGTGCGCGATCTGACGGGCGACGGCAGCACGCGCATCATCGCGGGCCAGCTTCGCTACATCGACGAATGCTTCATCATGCTGATCGATTTCGAGCGCCGCTTCATTCTCGACAACGACATCAAGCCGGGCGATGCCATCATGTTTCGCCTGTTGTTCAAATATCTGGGCGAATTCGACACCAAGACCTCGGTGAACTAGAATTCGACGGTCCTGGAATGGCAGCGACTTGCCCGGCGCCGCGGACCGCGCTACCTGTTGGTTTGGTCACTCCTTGAGGATCGGGACTTGTTTCGTATCGCCGCCGCGACCGTAGCGATCCTTGGACTTCTCGGCGTCTGGCCGGGTCCGCGCGAGGCTTGGACCCAGGGCACCCCGGGCGCCCAGCGCATTGCGGTCGTGGTCAACGAAGAAGCCATATCCGTGCGCGACGTCGAGGCGCGCATGCACCTGGTTATCGTGTCGTCGGCGCTGCGCGACAGCGGCGAGCTGCGCCAACGCCTGCGGCCGCAGATCCTGCGCACCCTGATCGACGAGCGGCTGCAGCTTCAGGAAGCTCGTCGGCTCAAGATCCCCGTCAGCGAGACAGAGATCAAAGGTGCGCTGGCCACCATCGAGCAGCAGAATCGCCTGCCCCCGGGCGGCATCGAGACACTGTTCGAACGGACCGGCATCGACCGCGCCAGCCTGGTCGATCAGATCCGCGCGACGATCGCCTGGAACAAGCTGATTCGGCTGCGCGGCGGTCCGGCCGTGCAGATCTCCGAGGACGAGATCGACGAGGCGATTGCCGATGCCACGGCCAACAAGGACCGTCCGGAGTACCGCATCTCCGAGATCTTCCTGCCGGTCGACACCTCGGACCAGGAGGACGACGTGCGCCGCCTCGCCGAGCGCATGATCCAGCAAATCCGGTCCGGCGCCGACTTCACCTCCATCGCCCGGCAATTCTCCCAGGCCGGCAGCGCCGCCGTCGGCGGTGAGGTCGGTTGGGTGCGCAGCAATCAGATGGATCCCGAGCTCGAGCGGGCGGTCGCGGCCATGAAGCCCGGCGAGGTCTCGGAGCCCGTTCGCACGCTGGGTGGCTTCTACGTCATCTCGCTCGCCGAAGTCGTCGTGCCCTCGCAACGCAGCGCAGATACCGTGCTCGCCATGCGCCAGGTTCTGTTGCCCGTGCCGCCTGGCAGCGACGGCTCGGCGCAACTCGCGCAGGCGACAAAGATCAGCGAGACGGCGAAGAAGTGCACCGACATGGATGACGCCGCCCGCGAGCTGAAATCGCCGGCCAACCCGGACCTCGGCCGCGTGAAGCTCGGCGAAATGTCGCCCCAGCTCAGGCCCCAGGTCGAAAGCCTGGCCGTCAATCAGCCGACCAAACCGATCAAGTTCACCAATGTCGTGCTCGTCCTCATGGTGTGCGATCGGATAGAGCCGCGGCAAGCCGCTCCCGATCGCGACGATGTGCGCGAGCAGATCACGCGCCAGCGTCTGGATCAGCAGGCGCGGCGCATCCTGCGCGACCTACGTCGCGCCGCCTTCGTCGATCTGCGCGGATGAGCCTCGCCACAACCCTGTCGCCGACGGCGCGCGCCGCGCAGGCGCAGCGGCCGTTGCCGCTGGCGGTCACCATGGGCGAGCCCTCGGGCATCGGAGGCGAGATCGCGCTCAAGGCGTGGCTCGCGCGCGCACAGGGCCTGCCGGTCTTCTATCTGATCGACGAACCCGATCGCCTCGCCGCACTGGCAGCACAGCTCGGCATCGTCGCGCCGATCGCGCGTATCGACAGGCCCGAACAGGCCACGCGGCTGTTCGCGGGCGCATTGCCCGTGTTTCCCCAGCCGCTCGGCACGCCGGTTCAGCCCGGTCGACCGGATCACGCCAATGCCTCCGCCGTGCTCGGCTCGATCCGCCGCGCCGTCGAGCATTGCCGCGGAGGCCAAGCCGGCGGCGTCGTGACCAACCCGATCCACAAGCGCACACTCTACGAAACGGGCTTCACCCATCCGGGGCACACGGAGTTCCTGGCCCAGCTCGCCGGCAAGAATGCGCGCGCGGTGATGATGCTCGTGTCATCGGAGCTGCGCGTCGTGCCGGTGACCATCCACGTTTCGCTGCGCCAAGCCGTCGAGCGGCTCACGCAGGCCGAGATCATCGCCGCCGGCCGCATCACCGCGGCGGCGCTGCGCGACGATTTCGGCATCACGGCCCCGCGGCTCGCGGTCACCGGGCTCAACCCGCATGCGGGCGAGGAAGGGTCCCTCGGCCGGGACGAGCAGGAGATCGTCGCCCCGGCCGTGCAGCAGCTGTGCAAGCTCGGCATCAATGCGTTCGGACCGATGCCGGCCGACACCATGTTCCATCCCGCGGCGCGCCGCACTTACGACGCCATCCTGTGCATGTATCACGACCAGGCCCTGATTCCGATCAAGACCATCGACTTCTGGGGCGCGGTCAACCTGACGCTTGGTCTGCCCTTCGTGCGCACATCACCCGACCACGGAACCGCGCTCGACATTGCCGGCACGGGCAAGGCCGATGCTGCAAGCCTGATCGCGGCCATCAAGCTCGCGGGCGAGATCGTGCAGCGCCGCACCGCCGGCGCGCACGCACCCGCCTCGGCGACCTGACAAGCCGCGACGTGACCGCGCAGCGATGACGGGAGGCGGCCGCATCGCCGGGCTGCCGCCGCTCCGCGACGTCATCGCCCGCTACGGTCTGGCCGCCCGCAAGTCGCTCGGCCAGCACTTCCTTCTCGATCTCAATCTGACCGGCCGGATCGCGCGCGCGGCGGGCGACCTCACGCGCGGCACCACGGTCGAGATCGGACCGGGACCGGGCGGACTGACGCGCGCGCTGCTGACGGAGGGCGCCACGCGCGTCGTCGCCGTGGAGCGCGACCGGCGCGCGGTCGAGGCGCTCGCCGAGCTCGTGGCCGCCGCGGAGGGGCGCCTGACCGTGATCGAGGGCGATGCGCAGACGATCGACGCGTCGGCGCTCGGCCCCGAGCCGGTCCGCATTGTCGCCAACCTGCCCTACAACCTCAGCACGGTGCTGCTCGTCGCCTGGCTCAAGCACATGACCGAGTTCGAGTCCTTGACGCTGATGTTCCAGAAGGAAGTCGCGGACCGGCTGGTCGCCACAGCGGGCGATGCCGCCTACGGGCGCCTGTCGGTCCTGACAGGCTGGGTCGCCCAGGCCGAACGGCTGTTCGACATACCCGCGCGCGCCTTCACGCCGCCGCCCAAGGTGACCTCGACCCTGGTGCGCCTGACGCCGCGAGCCGACGGCTCGTCATCGGCGCACGACGCCGAGGAGATCATGTTGTTGGAAGGCGTGACCGCGGCCGCCTTCGGGCAGCGCCGCAAGATGCTTCGCCAAAGCCTGAAGCCGCTGTGGCCGGATGCCGAACAGCTCCTATCCGCGGCGGATATCGACCCGACGCGGCGCGCCGAGACGCTGGAGCTCGCCGAATTCCACAGGCTGATCCGGGCGCTCAGACGCCTTCGCGCAGCCGGTTGACGAAGTCGGCGAGCCCCTGCTGGCGCTTCTGACGCAGCCGCTCGGCCGCGAGAATCGACTGCACGCTGCGCACGCTCGTGTCGATATCGCGGTTGACGATGATGTAGTCGTACTCGGGCCAATGGCTCATCTCGTCCGCCGCCTTCTCCATGCGCGCGGCGACCACGGCGTCGCTGTCCTGTCCCCGCGCGCGCAAGCGCCGCTCCAGCTCCTTGGTCGAGGGCGGCAACACGAACACGCTGACCAGATCGTCGCGCGCATTGTTCTTGAGCTGCTGAGTGCCCTGCCAATCGATGTCGAACAGCACGTCGCGGCCCCGGCCGAGCGCGGACAGCACCGGCGCGCGCGGCGTGCCATAGAAGTTCTCGAACACGCGCGCATGCTCGAGCAGCTCATTGCGCTCGACCATGCGGTTGTATTCCTCGGTCGAGATGAATCGGTAGTCCTTGTTGTTGGTTTCGCCGGGGCGCATCGGCCGCGTGGTGACGGAGATCGACATCACGAGATTGTCGTCGCGCTCCAGGAGCGCGCGCGAGATCGTTGTCTTGCCCGCGCCCGAAGGGGACGACAGCACGAGCATGAGGCCGCGGCGCTGGACGTCAGCGGGAGCCACGGTGCGGTCTTCCGACCGGGCGGCCTGCGGCATGCGGGCCAAGGACACTGCCATCACTCGACATTCTGAACCTGTTCGCGCAATTGCTCGATCGTCGACTTGAGCGCGAGGCCGACGCGGGTCAACGCCAGCTCGGCGGCCTTGGAGCAGATCGTGTTGGCTTCGCGGTTGAGCTCCTGGCACAGGAAATCGAGACGGCGGCCGATCGCGCCGCCTTCGCGAAGCATGTCGCGCGCCGAAGCGATGTGCGCGGTCAGGCGATCGAGCTCCTCTCGAACGTCGCACTTGGCCACCAGCAGGACGATCTCCTGCGCAAGACGCTCCTCCGAGGGCATCGGCACGCTGCCCATCAACTCGCGCAATTGCGCCTCGAAGCGCGCCTTGACCTGATCGGGCTGAAGCGCGGCGCTCGCCGCCGCCTCGCGCGCCAGTCCCTCGATCTCATCGACTTGGCTCATCAGCACCTGCGCAAGCCTGCCGCCTTCGGCGCGACGCGCCTCGTCCATGCGATCGAGGGCGCTCGACAGGCTCTCCATCAGCGCCTCGTCACGGCGCGCGCGCTGCGCTTCATCCTCGAGGGGCTCGCTGGCCTCGAGCACGCCGCGCACGGCGAGCAAACCTTCCAGGCGTGGCAGCGCGGGCTCGATCTTTCCCGTCAGCTCGCCGTGCAGCCTGATGATCTGGTCGATCAAGTCGCGATTCAGACGCAGCGGCGCCAGCCCGTCCGCGCGCGCCAGAGTGAGCTGGACCGAGAGGTTGCCCCGTTTGAAGCGCGCCGCGCAGGACTGGCGCACCGCGCCATCGAGATGCTCGGCCCCCTGGGCCAGTCGGCAGCGGACATCGAGACCGCGACCGTTGACACTCTTCAGCTCCCACATCCACGCGACGCCATCGGCGTGGCCTTCGGCGCGGGCGAAGCCGGTCATGCTCGCGAGCCCGGCGCCGGCGGCAACGGCGCCACGGGTAGCCTGTGGCCGGGCGGAAGACCGGGCGGAGGTCACGTGATCCTCAATATCTGGTGGCCGGGGCGACGGCCCCTACTCTATCTGGCGGAGCCGAACCGAGCAACTAATCCGGCCGGTTGAGCGTGAAAACCTGCTCGATCCAGGTGTAGTCCATATAGCCGAGCCGGGCGATCGGCTTGGCGCGCGCGATGTCGACTCGCCCGTCGACCAGCAGCGTGTCGTCGATATGGACTCCGACGACCTGTCCGAACACGACGAAGTTGCCGCGCGTCGGATCGCTGCAAGGCACCTCGACCGTCTTCAGGTACCGGCATTCGAGGTGAACCAGCGTGCCCTTGACTCGCGGCGGCTTGACCAGCCGCGACGGCAAGGTCTCGAGCCCGGCCGCCTCGAACTCGTTGACGCCGTGCGGCAGGCCGGCCGAGCTCCGGTTCATCTGCTCGCGCAGCGCATAGGTCGCGAGATTGACGACGAACTCGCCGGTCTTCTCGGCGTTGCGTTGGCTATCCTTGAGCTCGGGCGATTTCGGCCGCATGCCGGTGCAGAAGGCCACGGCGGGCGGGTTCTCAGCGACGGCGTTGAAAAAGCTGTAGGGCGCCAGGTTGGGCACGCCGTTCTCGTTGAGCGTGGAGATCCAGCCGATCGGCCGCGGCACGACCAGCTGCTTGAACGGGTTGTACTTGAGGCCGTGGTTGTTCTTGTCCGGCTCGTAGAACATCGGCGCGATCCTAGTGGTCCGAACCGTGCAGGATATGACTGCGCAGCCCCGTGTCGTAGCCGGCGCCGTCGGCGGTCAGGACGCAGGACAGCGGAAACATCGACTTGATCAGGCCGCGACGCTCGAGCACGATCCAGGCCGCCGGATTGCTGAGCCCCGAGGCGTCGCGCGCCGCCACCACGTAATTGCCGAGATGAAAGTGATCGCCATGCGGATGCGGCAGGTTGCTGACCACCGTGGCGCCCGGCTCTTGGGCCGGCGTGCCGTGGCCGGGCAACTTGGCGAGCTCCTGCAAAAGGGTCAGCGTCTTGAGCTGCAACGGATTGAGCTTGAGCGGATTGACTTTGGGCGGCACGGGCGGCTGACCTCGAGCGGTGGGAGGCGATGATCGAGCGGCGCTTATAGCATTGCGGTGCGGCCGAGCGAAATCCTACCCGGGCGGTACGGGGCGCGGCTTGCCCTCGCCGTCGATCGCGACGTAAGTGAACACCCCCTCGGTCACCTGGACCCGCCCGCCCGGCGGATGGCCGGTCTTGCCGGGATCGGCGCGAATGACCCAGGCTTCGACGCGGATGGTCAGCGACGTGCGGCCGATGCGGATCACATCGGCGTAGCAGCACAGCACGTCGCCCACCTTCACCGGCAGCTTGAAGGTCATGCCGTCGACTGCCACGGTCGCAACCCGGCCGCGCGCGCGCTGCTTGGCGGTGATGCCGCCGGCGATGTCCATCTGGGCCAGCAGCCAACCGCCGAAAATGTCGCCGTTGGGATTGGTGTCGGCCGGCATCGCGACCGTGCGGATGGCAAGCTGCCCACGCGGTTCGCCGCGCGCCTCTTTGCCAGCATGTGGGCTCTTGTTCGGCTCCTGGGCCTGATCGGTCATGGCTCAGAATTGAACCATCCGGCGCCAGCCGGCAAGTCCCCGCTTGCCCCGGCACCGCTCTGCTGCATTGCACATAAATCATTGATCTACCACAACATCTAGCGGGGCAACGCGAGTTTATCCACAGGATGCTGCTGGACAGAACGAACGAAAATCGCCATATATGGCGCCAATCCTCGGATCAAACCGCGAACGGATTCCCATGGGCGATCTTTTCCAGCGAGCCAACCAGTCGGGCAATTACTCGGCCAAGGACATCGAGGTGCTCGAGGGTCTCGAGCCGGTTCGGCGGCGGCCGGGCATGTATATCGGCGGCACCGACGAGCGCGCCATGCATCACCTCGTGGCCGAGGTGCTCGACAACGCGATGGACGAGGCGGTTGCCGGACACGCGAGCCGCATCGAGATCGCGCTCTCAGCCGACGGCACCTGCACCGTCACCGACAACGGGCGCGGCATTCCGATCGACCCGCATCCCAAGTTCAAGACCAAGTCCGCCCTCGAAGTGATCATGACCATGCTGCACTCGGGCGGAAAGTTCGACGGCAAGGTCTACAAGACCGCGGGCGGCCTGCACGGCGTCGGCGTCAGTGTCACCAACGCGCTCTCCGACAAGCTGGTCGTCGAGGTCGCGCGCGATCGCAAGCTCTACAGCCAGAGCTACAGCCGCGGCGTTCCGACCACGAAGCTGAAGAATCTGGGCAGCGTGCACAACCGCCGCGGCACGACGGTGAGCTTCCATCCCGACGCAAAAATCTTCGGCGCAAAGGCGGCATTTAAGCCTTCCCTCGTCTACCGCATGGCGCGCTCCAAGGCGTATCTCTTCGGCGGCGTCGAGATCCATTGGTCGTGCGATGCCGCGCTGATCAAGGGCAGCGACGACACACCAGCCAAGGCAGTACTGCATTTTCCGGGCGGGCTCACCGACTACCTTGCCAGCACGCTCGAGGGCCGCGCGACGATCACCGCCAAGCCGTTCGCCGACAGCGTCGAGGTCAATGGCGGCTCCGACGCGCGCGTCGAATGGGCCGTCCATTGGCCGGCCGACGACGATGACGGCTTCCTCAACTCATACTGCAACACCATTCCGACCGCCCAGGGCGGCACGCACGAGCAGGGCTTCCGCTCGGCGCTGACCCGCGCGATCAAGGGCTATGGCGAGCTGGTCAACAACCGGCGTGCCCAGCAGATCACCGCCGACGACGTGCATGGCGGCATCTGCGGCATGCTCTCGGTTTTCATCCGCGACCCGCAGTTCCAGGGCCAGACCAAGGAACGGCTGGTATCGCCGGAAGCGCAGCGCATCGTCGAAAGCACGGTCAAGGACCACTTCGACCACTGGCTGTCGGGCGATCCGACCACCGCGAAGGCGCTGCTCGACCGGCTGATCGACCGTGCCGAGGAGCGCCAGCGGCGCAAGCAGGAAAAGGAGCTCAACCGCAAGACCGCGACGCGCAAGCTGCGCCTGCCCGGCAAGCTCGCGGACTGCGCGCGCACCAACGCCGAGGGCACCGAGATCTTCATCGTCGAGGGCGACAGCGCCGGCGGATCGGCCAAGCAGGCGCGCGACCGCGCGACCCAGGCGGTGCTGCCGCTGCGCGGCAAGATTCTCAATGTCGCGAGCGCGACCCAGGAGAAGCTGCGCGGCAACCAGGAGCTCGCCGATCTCGTCCAGGCGCTCGGCTGCGGCACCGGCGATCGCTACGACGACAACGCGCTGCGCTACGAACGCGTCATCATCATGACCGACGCCGATGTCGACGGCGCGCACATCGCGTCGCTGCTGATGACCTTCTTCTATCGCGAGATGCCGAAGCTGATCGAGAACGGCCACCTCTATCTCGCCGTGCCGCCGCTCTATCGGCTCAGCCAGGGCGACAAGTCGCTCTACGCGCGCGACGACAAGCACAAGGAGCAGCTGGTCAAGACCGAGTTCAACCAGCGCGGCAAGATCGAGGTCAGCCGCTTCAAGGGCCTCGGCGAGATGCCGCCCGCCCAGCTCAAGGACACGACCATGGCGCCGGCCAAGCGCACGCTGCTGCGCGTCGTCATCCCCGACGCCGCCAAGGCCGAGGAGAAGAAAGATGCGGAGAAGACCGCCGACTTGATCGAGAGCCTGATGGGCCGCAAGCCGGAGCTGCGCTTCCAGTACATCCAGGAGAACGCGCAGTTCGTGCGCGATCTGGATGTCTAGGTCGGCTCTAGATTCAGGTGAACTGGACGATTGAGATGACCGGATGCCGAAGCTGGCAGCAGATGAAATCGCAATGTGCCGTTCCAGGTTTTTTTCATGGCAGGCCCCCGCCAAGATGCTGAGATCTGCAGAAGAGCTCATGGATCATATGGGCAGTAAAGATCTCTTCAATCAGGCTGGGGTAGGATTCCTCCGGGAGGCGTGGGTCGCGGGTACGTTTTGCAATATGCGCGGCTTGTCTGCCTGCCGCCTGATAGATGATCACAGGCCTGATTTCGAGCTGGAGTTTCGCGACAAAATCGAGAGGTTCGAACTTGTCGAGGTGGACTCAACCCGCATGAGAGGCCGCGAGTATCGCAGTAACTTAACGGGCGACGGCTCCCCTGCGAAATGGGCTGATCGAGCTATGCAAATCCCGACAATCCTGTACGCGTCCGGTAAAGGCCGCGGAGATGGTGTTTGACGCCGTACTACCGAGCGTGACCTGATCGGCTACGCGGCAACCTTCTGCTGGCG
>Ga0194132_10004938_pt1 | contig 22193 bp, 17 predicted proteins | sample TA2KigOf80mmetaG_FD_148612 | JGI IMG/M metagenome (GOLD analysis project Ga0194132, IMG submission 148612) | Freshwater microbial communities from Lake Tanganyika, Tanzania - TA2015054 Kigoma Offshore 80m | ecosystem: Environmental > Aquatic > Freshwater > Lake | place: Tanzania: Lake... | reverse complement strand
GGCGTCACCGTCAGCGATGCGCAAATGGCCACCGTCCAGCTCAAGCGACACGAGTTTCACGGCGACTGGAACTACACGATTGCCCCCCGCTTCACACCGCCGCCGTCGCTAATCTAATCAGTTATTGCCTGACGGTCCCTAAGGGTAGCGGCGACTCTCGCATGGGGCGGCGGGTTCGCCTGATGCCCCCTCGGCCACGGTTAAGGTCGAGCCGGCTTCGAAAGAAGACGCATGGGGACGAACGGTGAGGACGGCTCGATCGCCGTGGCACCTACCTTCTTCAGATACTGGGTCACCACATCCGCCAGCGGCGGGCCAGACGAGATGCGCGTTGCTCTCGTGAATGTGGTGTAGAGATCACCGCCCTGGCCGAGGAAGGAATTCGTGGCAACGGTGTAGACACGATCGGATGCCAGGGCCGCTTCACCGACGACCACTTGGACGATCCGCGAACCCGGCGGGCGCGAGAGGTCGAATTCCACGCGAAGCCCAGACACCTGCATGAGCCCACGATCCAAGGTCAGGCCTTGCTCCAAGACCTCGGCGAGCTGCGCACCGGTCATGCGAAAGATGTCGACGGTGTTGCCGAACGGCACGACCGCTCGCACGTGCCCAGCCGTGATTGGTTCATCGGGGAGGTCGGCACGCAAGCCGCCGGGGTTCTGCAGCGCCACCTCGGCTCGCGTTGCGTCGCGCATCGCGTCGGCGACGACGTTGCCGAGGGGCGACTCGGCACTGTAGACGCGGTACAAGCGGCGGGACAGCGTCATGATGGGCGCGCCCGAGGCGCCGACGGCCTGCTGCCGGTAACGCTCGACGACTCTGGCGACGTCAGGATCCGGCGTGACCCGTGCGGTCCACGTCGTGACGAGCTCGCCCGCGTGCGAGGTGAGGCGACCGTCTCGCAACTGCAGCCGGAGAACGCCAAGGCGCGTCCCGTAGCCATACGTCTGTACGATGACGGTGCCGGTCTGCGGATGCACGAACGGCCGCTCGATGCCGCGATGGGCGTGCCCGCCGATAAGCACGTCGATGCCAGGGACCGCGCCGGCGAGTCTGACGTCCTCGTCGAAGTCGCGCTGGAGCTCGCGGTGCGCCTCGGCGTCGGTCTGCTGCGGCCCCGTCTTTCCCTGATGCGCCAGCACCACCACGATCTCGGCCTGCGGCCTCAACTCCTGCACCAGCGGCGCAATCGCCGTGGCGGGATCGTCGAACTCCAGGTCCGTGACCCCTTCGGCGAGGACGGCTGTCTTCGCATCTCCGCCAATCACGCCGATGACGCCCACGCGCACGCCGTTCCGTTCGAGGATCACGTACGGCCGGCTGTAGCGGTGCTTGGTTCCCTTGTAGAAGATGTTGGCGCCAAGCACTGGCATCGGGACACGCGCCATCTGCCGCTCGAAATTCGTGGAACCGTAGTCGAACTCGTGGTTGCCGATCGCCATCGCGTCGTAGCGCATGGCACGCATCATCTCCATCAAGGCTTCGCCCTTGGTCGCCTGCGACACCAGTCCGGTAAACATGTCTCCCGAGTCGAAGAGAAACACCGTGTCGTTGGCCGCGCGAAACCGGTTGACGTACGCGGCCAGCGCCGCCGCCCCACCGAGGCGAGGCTGATTCGGCAACCAATACGCGGCGATTGGCTCGATCGTCGCGTGGAAGTCGTTGGTGTAGAGGATGACCACCTCGCGTGCGGCCGCTGCCGACACCTGCGGACTGCTGCCGTGCGCGTGTCGGGCCCAGCCGGCACCGACAGTCGGAGCGCATGCGGCTGCGAGGCCTACGCAGACCAGGAAGCGGCGGCGGGTTTGGATCATCGCGAACGCGACGCCAGTATAGCCGCTTCGTGCACTGGGTTCTCGGGTTCGGGGGTTCGCGGGCGGGCTTCGACGGCTGTCCTGTCGACCTGCTGCGACTCAGCGAACCCACGAACCCCCGAACCCTTTGAACCCGTGAACCCGACTAGTGCCCTGTTCGTCTGGCTTCGACGATGACGCCAGCAATCGTGCAGGTCCAATACACGCGACCGTTGGGAGCCACGGCCACGTCGGTCGGCTCTGGATCACCCTCGTTGATCACGCGAACCCTCCCCCGGCGGAGGTTCAAGACCGAGAACTTGTTTCGACCCCCGTCGGCCCCGGCCACGCCCGGCGTCGGCACTTCGGTGAAGTAGAGATTGTGGCCCTGCCGGTCGAGCGCGATGCCCGTCGGATGGTCGAGCCCCTCGAGCAGCAACGAGATCTTCCCGTCCTTCCGTTGCAGAATCACGCCAGCGGCACGGCAGGTCCAATAGAGCGTGCCGTCTCGGCCAACGACCACGTCAACTGGGTCGGGCTCACCACTGCTCACCACTTTTGTGATCGTGCCGTCCGAGGCCTTCACTGCGTTGGCCCCCCCAGCCACTCCGGGCATGGGCACCTCCGTGAAGTAGATCGTTCCCCGTCGGCCGATCGAGATGCCCGTGGGTTTGTTCAGACCCGTGAGTACCGGCACCGTGTCGCCGTCCTCCGTCATCTTGAGGATGACGCCCGCCGATCGGCAGGTCCAGTACACCTCGTCGTCTCGGGATACCGCGATGTTCAGCGGCTCGGGCTCGCCGCGGTGCAGCACCGTGACTTCCCCAGAATCCAGGTCCAAGGAAGACACGCCATTGACCCCGCCAGCCACGCCAGGCGTAGGCACCTCGGTGAAGTACAACGTGTTCCCCCCCCACCGCGATGCCAGTCGGCTTGGCCAGCCCTGAGGCCACCACGCGAAAAAGATACCCACTGTCAGCGCTGATGGAAAACGCCGTCCCCCCATGACACCGGCTGCGACGATCATCGCGGTCGCCCTGCGAATAGACATACGGACCTCCTCATCATCTCCAGAACAGCGTGGCCCTTCAGAAAGTTCCCGAGTGGCGATCGGAGCAGGGCTCGCACCCGGATCGCTGTACTACGCTGTGGCGTCGATGAGCGATCTGCGTGACCGGTTCGTGGCGACCGCAGTGCCCTTCATGGGAGCGGTGTACGGCACGGCGCTGCGGATGTCCGGCCGGCCAGACGTCGCCGAAGACGTGACGCAGGAGACGTATCTCCGCGCCTTCCGGACCTTCGATCGGTTTCAGCGCGGCACCGACTGCAAGACGTCGTCGACCCGGACAGCCTGACGCTCGCCACCTCCGACGCGCGACTGACGTCGTTCATCGATCGGATGCCAGCACCGGAAGTCGAAACGGCGTTGATGGCGCTCCCCGACGACTTTCGAGCGGCTGTCGTCCTCGTGGACATGGAGGAGTTGACGTACGAGGAAGCGGCCCGCGTGCTCGACTGTCCCGTCGGGACAGTCCGGTCGCGGCTCTACCGAGCGCGCCGACAGCTGTTTGCCGCGCTGGGAGATCACGCGCGACGTGCGGGCTACGCCGCCGCGGGGAGGGGACAAGGGTCATGAGCGCCGAGACGCATCCAACCGAGCGGTTGGCGGATCTTCTGGACGAGCGCCTGACTGGAGACGAGCGCCGTTTGGTGGAGGCACACGTCCGCGAGTGTCCGACGTGTCAGGAGGCGCTCGTCGCGTTGAGCGCAGCCAGGAAAGCGCTGGGCCGGCTGCCTCATCCCCCGATGCCCGCCGACCTCGAGGCGAGGGTACTGCGGCAGATCGACCAGGCAGACGCCGAGGGTCGCCGCGACCCGGCAGGAACGCCCGTGCCGGTGACCACGCCCGAGGGGCCCTTCGTCGAGTCCCCAAGGGGATGACGCTCGCTGGTCCTCATCGCGGCTGGGCTGCTCCTCGCGGCAGGCGTGTACTTCATCTCGAGGCCCTCCACGGGCTTGCCGTCCGCCGCTGCAGCGCACGTATCCGCGCTCCAGGCTCAACGGCTCGGGCTGGAAAGCGCTGCAACGGACGCCGAAGCGCTGCAAGCCCTTCTCCAGCAGCGCGTGTCATTCAGGGTCCGCGTGTTCGACCTCGCGATGATGGGCTACACGATTGGCGGCGGCGGCGTTGACCTCGACGGACGTTCCGCCGCGGCTTGGGTATACCGCGGCCCGAACGGCACGCTTCTGTGCGAGATGTTCGTTGGTGGCGTCGAGGATCTGCCTCCACCCCAGGAAACGCGGGTGACCAACGATTTCACGTTCTACATCTACCACCGAGACGGTGGCACGCAAGTGTTCTGGGAGGAAGGTGACGTCCTGTGCGTCCTGGCGTCGACGCTGCCGGCCAACGAGGTCATCGATCTCGCCATCGCCAAAGCGATGAAGTAGTCGTCATTTGATCGTTTGCAGGCCCTCGGGATCGGGGCGATAGATCAGGTACTTGATGTCGCTGTCGAGTGAGCTCCACCAGTGCGGCAGGTTGCCGGGGATGACGATCACGTCCCCCGGCACCACCTTGCGGCTCACGCCGCCCTCGATCCGCGGCGCGCGAAAGTTCTGGCGCTTGGTGTTCGGGCTCGCACCTGCGCTCCGCTCGTCCACCATCGTCCCTCCGGTGACCAGCGTCGCCGAGCCTTCGAGCATGTAGTAGATTTCGGTCACGCTGGTCAGATGGCGGTTCGCGTCGCCCGGCACTTTCTTTGGGCGGAACACGCCGTAAATGCCCACCTTGTAGCCGCCGACGTCCGTGATCCGGATCGGGAGATCGCTCACCCGGTCCTTTGGCAGCTTGCCCAGGAACGCCTTGATCTCGGCCGCGGTCACATCGAGCGCTGGCGGCACCGGCGCAGCGGCCGTCGTCTGCGCGTGACCGCCGCCGATCCATCCGATGACGATGGCCGTGGTGAGCAGGGTCACAACACGAGTGCGGTTCGCTCTCATGATCCTCTTCCTCAAGGCTCTGTCACCGGTTCGAGCTTCAGCACAGCTCCCTCCGGCATGTCGGTGGTCGCGTAGATGAGGCCATCGGGTCCCTGCCGGACGTCACGAGTCCGTTGGCGAAGCTCGGTCAGCATCGCCTCGCGTCGCGTCTCGAGTCCCTGGCGATTGAATTGAACGCGGGTGAGCTGCATCCCGACGAGCGCGCCGGCAATCAGATTGCCGCGCCAGAGCGGGAACTTGTCTCCTGTGTAAAAGATGAGGCCCGCAATGGCGATCGATGGCTTGTAGAACGTGACCGGCTCGACCATGCCCTCCATCGCCGTCGGCGGCTGCACGTTCGGGGGCGGCAAGCCTGACTTCTTCCCCTCCGGATCGCTCGTATACGCCCGACCGTAGGTGACGATCGGCCACCCGTAGTTCATCCCGCGACGGATGATGTTGATCTCGTCACCGCCTTGCGGTCCGTTCTCCGTCTCCCAGATTTCACCCGTCTCCGGGTGAACGGCCAGACCGATGGCGTTGCGGATGCCGAGCGCGAAGATCTCCGGCTTGTATCCCTTCTTGCCGATGAACGGATTGTCCATCGGCACGGTCCCGTCGTCGTTTAGGCGGAGGATCTTCCCGAGGTGCGAGCCGGGCTCCTGCGCCGCGGCAGCCGACCCTTCGCGTTCGTTGAAGCCCGGTGTCCCAATGCCAACATACAGCTTCCCGTCTCGACCAAACACGAGGCGTGCGGCAGAGGGGCCATCAGTCCACGAGTCTGACGTCCAGATTTCCTTCACGTCCTGCAGCGCTGGCTGACCCTCGTAGCGCGCGCGGACGACAGATGCAACCCGGATGTCGCGGTCATTCGGCTTCGGCTTCCAGTAGGCCACGTAGATGAGGTGGTTCTCCGCGAATCTGGGGTGCGCGACGATGTCGACGCCTGCCGTGTCGCGCCGCGTGCTGGTGATGCCTTGGGGAAGTCCGGTGATCGGCGTCGGGACGAGCGTGCCCTTCGAGATGCGCCGCAACGTGCTCTTGTTCTGCTCCGTCACGAGCATGTCGCCATCGGGCAGAAACGTCAGCGCCCAGGGATACACGAGGCCCTTGATTGCCGACACCTTCACGATGGCCGCCGCCGTTCTCACCACGACCGGCTGATCGGGCATACCCGCCGTGGGAAACGGTGACTGGGCGTCGAGTACCGCCACGGCCACACCCACTCCTCCGACCACTCCGAGCATCCATCTCGCGCTCATGCGGGCTCCCCTGTGTGCGTGGAAGACTGTACCTCACTCTCGACGAGATGGGTGCGATAAGGCTCGACCCTACCGTTCGGACCCGAGGGCCCCGATGACTCGACGTCGGACCCGGCTGACGCACGTGTTACAGCGGGCCGAGCGGACTTATGGTTCCCGACGACTCGCAGCCGTCGCGCGTCCGTGTCGCCCGCGGGCCCCTGGCGGAACGTGCACGTGCCCCGCGTGGGCTCTCAGCAGCGCCACCCTGCGCGATCGCCCCGAGGCGATGGGCCTGCTGAACCCTCTCGTCCTCGCGTCGCGTGGGGTGTCGTGGTTACGCGCCAGCTTCGAGCCCTATCGAGTCGACGAAACTCTCGCCGGCCACTTCCGTTCCCGCCAACTGCAGGCGGTCCTTCGGCTCACGCCATTGATGATGGCGGCCAACGCCGTCAACGGGATCCTGATCCTGACCACGCTCTGGAGCCCATCCTGCCGCTGGTTCCTCCTGGCGTGGTACGGAGCGGTGTTGGTCATCATCGTTCGAGCGGCCCTGACCTGGCGGCGCGGGCAATCGCGCAGCCCACAGCTGCCCACGTCCGCGCGCGCGCTGCGGCGGGCCGCGCGGCATGCCACGGTCCTAGCGGCCGCCTGGGCGATTGTGCCGATCGTGCTCTTTCCAAACAGTGACGGACCTCGCCAGTGGTTCATCGCGACGATGATCACCGGCATGATGTGCGCCGGTGGCTTCGCGCTCGCCACCACCCCGCTTGCGGGCACGTTGTATGTCGTCACGATGGGTGCCGGCGCCAGCATCGCGGTGTTTCGCACCGACTTCCCGCTCGCGCTGCCCTTGGCCAGCCTGATCATCATCTACAGTCTCGTCGTTCTGACGGTCGTCTGGTCGACCGCTCGCTTGTTCGGGGCGCGGCTCATGGCCGAAGCGGCGGCCGCGCGGCACAACGAGGTGATCGGTCTCCTGCTCCGAGACTTCGAAGAACATGCGAGCGACGTCCTCTGGGAAGTGGACGAGGCTGGCTACTTCTGCCACGCCTCACCGCGTCTGCTGTCCCTGTTTGGCGTCTCGGCCGAGCAGCTGGCGGCCGCCCCGGCGATGGACCTCGTGGCGGCGATCATCGAACCAGACAATCGTCACCAGCTCGACACGCTGCGCGCGCGCCTGGATGGAAGCGCGCCGTTCAGTCACCTCCCGCTCGCCCTCACGCGCCACGGGCACACGCGGTGGTGGTCGCTCACGGCCAAGCCGCTGTTCGACGCGAGCGGCCGACGAACGGGCTGGCGCGGCGTGGCGACCGACGTGACCGACGCCCAACTCGCGAATCGTCAGCTCACATGGCTTGCCCACTTCGACACACTGACCGGGCTGGCGAACCGGTATCAGTTCCGCAGCGATCTGGCCGACCTGCTGCGGCCGGCGCGCGGACCGGCTCGTCCCTTCGCTGTGCTCTGCCTGGACCTCGATCACTCCAAGACCATCAACGACACGCTGGGGCACGCGATTGGCGACGGCGTGCTCCAGGAGGTGGCCCGCCGTCTCCTAGGTCGCACCCGTCGCAGCGATACGGTGGCCCGACTCGGCGGCGACGAGTTTGCGGTGATCTTGCGCGACGTCGAATCGCAGAGCGAGGCCAGCCTGCTGACGCAGCGGCTCCTCGAAGGGCTGGAGTCGCCGTGCGATGTGCAGGGCACGCGCATCCTCGTACGGTCGAGCGTGGGCGTCGCGCTCGCGCCACGTGACGGTTCAGACATCGACGCGCTCCTCAACCACGCCGACCTCGCGCTCTATGCCGCGACATCCGCCGGCCGCGGTGAGCACCGATTCTTCGTCGCTCAAATGGGCACGCAGACACGTCGGCGGCTGTCCATCGAGCACGCCCTCCGCGGGGCGTCCTCGCGCCGCGAGCTGTCACTCGCGTTTCAGCCGATCGTGAACCTCACGGATTGGCGCATCCTCGGGTTCGAGGCCCTGCTCCGCTGGCACCACGCCGATCTCGGTCAGGTGCCGCCGTCGGAGTTCATCACGGTCGCCGAGGAGGCCGGTCTCATCGACGAGATCGGCGAGTGGGTGCTGACCGAAGCGTGCCAGCAGGCGAGACAATGGCGTGACGACCTCACGATCTCGGTGAACGTCTCCCCCGTTCAGGCCATGTCCGAGCATTTGGCGGCAACCACATTCTCGGCGCTGTCCGCCGCCGGTTTGCCCGCTCAACGACTGGAATTGGAGATCACCGAGTCGGTGTTCCCGCGGGATGTGCCAACGACCTTCGAGGTACTGCAACGGCCTCACGCGGCCGGCGTACGCGTCGCCCTGGACGACTTCGGCACGGGCTACTCGTCACTCGCGTATCTCCGTCGCTTTCCCTTCGATACCTTGAAAATCGATCACACCTTCGTGAACGAGCTGATGGAGCGACACGACGCACAGGCCATCGCGCGGATGATCGTCGAGCTGGCGGGGGTCCTGCACATGCGCATCGTCGCCGAAGGCGTCGAATCGTCCCAGCAGGCACGCGCCTTGCGACAGTATGGCTGTGATGCGCTTCAGGAAACGGCCGTCGCCCCTCCCATGAGGGCTGATGAAGTCGCCCCGTTTCTCGCCGCATGGCCGACGTTCCCACGCCTCGTCGAAGACCACGTCGTGTAGTCGAGACCCTTTACATGGCGAGCGTGCGAAACGTCTCGGGACCGACGTTGAAGGCGCGCGCGAAGCCCTCGACATAGCGGCCTCGGCCGAGGGTCAGGGCGTACACGTTGAAGTCCGGCAGGATCAGCGTGGTTGCAGCAATCGGGAATCGCGCGATCAGCCGCTGGGCGGCGGCCATGAACGCCGTCTCACCGCGCGGCAGCGCCGTCACCGTCGTCTGCACCGTCAAGCGTGGCAACTGCATGGGGTCGGCCTCCGGCGTCAAGGAGGCGTGCACGAGCACGCTGACGGTCGCGTCCGCGTGGAGCCCTCGACTGTGGCGCGCGAGGCCCGAGGCCTGGACGAAGAACGTCCCGTAATCGTCACTCAACGCATACGGCAGCAGCGCGGCGACCGGCTCCTTGTCGACAAGGACCGCGGCGGTCAAGACACGCTCGGCGTCGAGCAGCGACCGGATGGCCGCGCGAACGGCGGAATCCATGACGAAATCCTAACGTGTCGAGGCGTCCTGGCTCATCAGCGTTCGCGCATCTCCCGTGTGGTGGGTCCGGTCGCTCGGTCATCGACGCACCTCCCCTAACGGCGTGCGGTAAGATGCAGCGCGGAAGGAGCGCAGGTCATGCGTAACTCGTGGCGTCGGCTGGCGCTGTCAGCCGGCCTCGCACTGGCGATGGTTGCGTCAGTGTCGGCGCAGCGCGGATTGGAGATCTACTCGATCGACGTGGAAGGTGGGCAGGCGACGCTGCTCGTCAGCCCCGATCGCGAATCGCTGCTCATCGATGCGGGGTGGCCGGGTGAGCGCGATGCCAGGCGGATCATGGCCGCGACCAAGGACGCCGGCGTCACGCAAATCGATTACTTCGTCAACACCCACTTCCACGGCGACCACTTCGGCAGCGTGCCGGACCTGATGCCGATCCTTCCGATCCGCACCCTCGTGGACTCGGGAAGCCTGACCGAGACGTCCGAGCGATCCGTGGCGGCGTTCCAGGTGTACGCAAAGGAACGCGCCAAGGGGCGACACCTCATCGTCAAGGCTGGCGACAGGGTGCCCATCAAGGGCCTCGATGTGCAGGTCGTGATCTCGGGCGGCACCCCGCTCGCACGGCCGCTCCCTGGGGCGGGATCGTCGAACCCCATGTGCAAGGACGTCGCGCCGCAGCCCATGGATCCGTCCGAGGACGCGCGCTCGGTCGGCGTCCTCGTCACCCACGGGCGTTTCCGGATGATCGATCTGGGCGATCTGACCTGGAACAAAGAGCAGGAGCTGGCGTGCCCAGGCAACCTCGTCGGAACAGTTGACCTGTATATCTCGACCCGCCACGGCCTGAATGGCGCGGGCAACCCCGCGCTGGTGCACGCACTGCGGCCGCGCGTGGCCATCATCAACAACGCCGGCAAGAAGGGGGCCTCGCGCGAGCACTTCCTGACGATGAAGAGCGCGCCCGGCATCGAGGACATCTGGCAGCTCCACTACTCACTCGTGCGTCCGGGCGTCCCCGGTTTGCGCGAGACGTCGGACCCGGGCGGTCCGGAGCTCAATACCGGCGAGGCGCTCATCGCGAATCCCGATGACGCGACCGAATTCCCACTGCGCGTGTCTGCCCGTACGGATGGCAGCTTCGTCGTGCTGAACCCCCGCAATGGACACCGGAAGGAGTACGCCGCCAAACGGTGATCCTTCGCGGCGACGAGGGTTAGTCCCGCTGGTGTCACCTGCCCGTCCCGCGCTGCGGCGGGGTCAGGAAAAGGTGCCCTCGCGCCACGCCCCGGTAGCGAAGCATCATCGCGACGAGGTCTCGAATGCCACTCGGGCACACACCCCGAGCGCGGTTTGCGGCACCGATCTCGAATGCCAGCCGCCACTGCGCGAACATCACTCGATACGCGGTCCACACACTGTTGGCGGGGTCGTATATGCTCGTCGCCTCCGACGTCACGCCGTTCAACTCGATCACTGCGAAGCGTCCGTCCCTGAAAGCCTCGAGCGACGAAGCCCGGACGTCGAAGCGTCCAAAGTAGAAGCCGTCGATCTCGCGTCCGATCCGATCGACTGCCGCGGCGAGCGCCGGCGTCTGCGCATGCGCGCCGTCGTAGAAGATGGCGCCGCGCGAGTGGACCCCGAGCTCCGAGAGCTGGACGCGTTCGCCGACGGGCGGCACCCAGTCAAGGCGCGTGGCGTTCACCGCCATGTAGTACGGAGCGACCGCGACGGCGCGCGGATGTTCCAGGATCAAGCGTGCGAGCGTTCGACGGCCATCTCCCACCACGACCTGGAGCCGCTTCTCCGTTATCGCGAAGATGTGACCCGTCGGCTCGGACGGGAAGCGATAGTAGAAGATGCCGAACCCGTCGCCCGGCACATAGCGCTGCAGGATCGTGTCGACTGTGCTCGCGTCCACCGCTTCCGCGAGCGCCTCCACTGAGCGCGCGATCGTCACGCCCGCGCCCAGCTGACCTTGGTCCGGCTTCACCACCACCGGAAAGCCGTACGTGGCCACGTGCGCCTCGGCGGCGGAGCGTTTGGTCGCAAGGTCGTCACCGCCGCGGATCAGGGTGAACGGGGGTACGGCGTCGGGCACCACGGCGACGCGAGCGAAGATGTCCGACTTCGATTCGCCAACGAAACCGCCTCCCGGCATGCAGGGGTTCACCGCCGTGAACAGCGTGAGACCACGATACCGAACGCCTAGCCAGAGGATGTACAGAACGATGGGCGGGTAGAAGAGCCACAGCGGCCAGAACTCCCAGCGCGTCCGGCGAACCCATCGCCCTACCAGCAGACGCCGCTGGTGATGGAACGGGAGGTTCAGCGCCAGCGAGACCACGAACACCCGCGGCCAAGTCGAAGCATCGAACCCGAGCCGACGCAGGCTCGTGGTCCCAATGAACGCGACGGCCGCCACCAGGAACGCTCGCCCCACGACCGCGAAGCTCCGCGACGCCGCGCGTCGACTCCTCACGAACCCTCCACGGCCGATGGAGACGAAGCCTCGAACGAATAGACCACTGAGGCACCCGATGGCCACGAGCGCCCAGGTGGCGCGACCGAACCCCAGGATCGTGCCGCCACCGACGGCGCCGAGGAGGGGACTGAGGACCACCCCTGCGGCCAGGAGCGCGGTCACGATCACCGCGGTCAAGCCCTCGGCGGGAGGAACGGGAATCGGCGGTCCTGACACGGCCGCTCGGAGCCGCTCAGGAGCGGCTGTCTCGCGCGTCGTCGCACGGCCCGTTTCGACGCGAGAGAGGAACTGCTCGAGGGGTGCGGCCAGCTGGTCCGGCATCACGAACGGCATGAAGTGGTCCGCGTCGAAGTCCTGAAGCTCACTTTTCTGGACGAGGCGCGCATGCTCCTCGGCGACTGCGTAGGCCACGAGCGGATCGTGCGTTCCGTGGAGAACGAGCACCGGAATCCGCAGGCGTGATAAGGCGCCGATCAGCCTGAGAGCGCCCAACTGGAGGCCGTGCAGCGCATGATTGAGCCAGTAGTCGCCCAGGAGCTCGTACTCCTGGGCGCCGATGGCCGACAGCAGGGTGAGGGAGGAGATGCGGTCGGGCCAGGCATCCGCGAGCTCGATAGCGACGCCTCCTCCCATGCTGTAACCAACGACGTGGACCGACCTCAATTGGAGGACGTCGAGAAGCTGCCGCATGTACTCCGCGTGCGCGCGAATCGAATAGTCGGGGATATCCCGCGTTGATGCCCCGAATCCAGGCAAGTCGGGCACGATGACGCGCGAGCTCGCCGCGAGCAGCTCGGCGAGCGGTAGCAGCACACGTCGAGTGCCGGGGCTGCCGTGGATGAGGAGCAGTGGTCGGCGATCGATTACCGAGCGGTTGAGATCGCTGAAGGCGAGGCGGATCGACGTGTCGGTCTGCTGCCGTCCTTGGGACACTGCGCGCACGACGACTGACGGCGTGTTAGGCTCGGCGACCGCCGTGTCAGGGCGCGCCGCCCGGATGACATGGGAGACGGCGAGAAGCGCCACCTAGACGCCGATGGCCCACGCCCACCTCCGCCGCTTCCGTCTTCGAATGAACATGAACGCCGACGTCACCGGAGCAACCAGCCGCGACCGACATACGCGTCGCACCGCCGCAGGGCCGGAGTCTACGGCAATCCGGCCTTGGGCGCGAAGCGGCAACGGCGCGGGACGGCACCACCCGATCGCAAGTAAGGGGATACGCGCGAGCCAGCGGACCCTCAAACGGAGAAGCACGAGTGGGCTACCCGACGGTTGTGGTAGGGTGTCGCGAGATGCGATGCTTCACTTCTCTGCTCCTGACCAGCCTCGGTCTGAGCCTGGCTCATCTCGCGTTGGCGCAGACAGCTCCACTCGACTACCCGCAGTGGCGCGGGCACACGCGTGACGGCTCAGCCAGCGCGTTTGCCGCGCCGAAGGCGTGGCCGGATCGGCTGACCTTGAAGTGGAAGATCGACGTTGGCGAGGGATACAGCACGCCGCTCGTGATCGGCCCGCGCATCTACACGTTGTCCCGCCAAGCGGGAAACGAAGTCATGGCGGCTCGTCATGCCGCGACGGGCGCCGCTCTCTGGCAGACGAGCTATCCGGCGCCGCACAAGATGGCCGGCGGCGCCGGCGCGCACGGCCAAGGGCCCAAGTCAACGCCCGTGTTCTTCGACGGTCGGCTGTACTCGCTTGGGATCACGGGCATCGTGTCGTGCTTCGACGCGGAGGATGGCAAGTTGGTGTGGCAGAAGCCGGCGCCACCGGTCGAGACACTGTACAACAACTCATCGATGTCGCCCCTCGTCGATGACGGCGCGGTCATCTTCCACGTCGGCGGGCACAACCAGGGCGCGCTGATGAAGTTCGATGCGAAGACCGGTGCCGTCAGATGGATGTGGGACGGTGACGGGCCGGCATACGCCTCTCCCGTGATCTTGCAGCTGGGAGGCGTGCGACAGGTCGTCGCGATGACGCAGCGCAACATCGTCGGCGTGGCGGCTGACAGCGGGCAGCTACTCTGGAAACGGGCATACGAGAACCGCTTCGCGAACCACTCCATCTCGCCGGTCCCGTACCGCGACATGATCATCGTGTCCGGGTATGAGATGGGCGTAACGGCCTTCAGACCAGTCAGACAGGGTGGTGCGTGGACCACCGAGACGGTGTGGGACACCAAGGACGTGTCGATGTTCATGAGCAACCCGGTGCTCGTCGGTGACACCTTGTACGGGTTGTCCATGCGGAACAGCGGACAGTTCTTCGCGCTCGACGCTCGCGACGGACGGGTGCTCTGGCGGGGTCCCGGTCGAGCCGCCACGAACACCGCCATCGTCAAGGCGGCGGACTTGGTCTTCTTGCTCAATGATGATGGGGAACTGATTGTCGCGAAGAGCCACCCCACCGGCCTGGCCACGCTGCGCACGTACACGGTTGCAGACAGCTCGACGTGGGCCCAGCCAGTATTCACCGGGCGCGGCATCGTCGTAAAGGACCTCACGACGCTCGCGTTTTGGACGCTCGACTGACTGGCTGCGGCGGTCGGGTGACGTCGGACACCAATTGGACGGTGGCTGCGGCGTGAACCGCAACTCATCAACAACCTCAACTCACAACCTCAACTCATCCCTTGACAGCGGGCCGCCAGGGGTTCACCTTATGCGCAGGAGAGAACCGCATGAAACCTCGCGCGAGCGTTGGGGTCGGCGCAGCCGCTCTAAGCGGGCTGCTCTTCTTAGGAACGACGGCGTCCGCGCAGTCGCGGGTGACCTATTACGAGCACGTCGCGCCCATCCTGCAGAACCACTGCATGTCGTGCCACCAACCTGCTGGCAAGAACCTCGGCAGCCTGGTCGCGCCGATGGCGCTGACAAGCTACGAAGAGGCGCGCCCGTGGGCGCGCGCGATCGCGCGGAAGGTCAAGGCTGGCGACATGCCCCCGTGGTTCGCGGACGGACCGAGAGGTGTCTTTTCGAACGAACGCGGTCTGACAGCGAAAGAGATCGAGACGCTGGCAGCGTGGGCTGACGCGGGTGCACCGGGCGGTGACAAGTCCCTCGCGCCGCCCTCTGTGCCAGACCTCACGGTCGAGCGCGACAGCGGCGGCTACTCGCTCGGCACGCCCGATCTCATCGTGAAGATGCCGAAGCCGTACTTCATCACCGACGAGTCGGAGGACGTCCAGGGCACCTTCCACACCAAGATTCCCGAGGATCTCCTGCCTCAAGACGTCTTCATTCGCGCGTGGGAGTTCCGCGCCGGCACCTACAAGGCCGGGCAGGACACGGTCCATCACATGTGCGGCGGGGTGCGGCCGCCGGGGTTCGTCGAGAATCCGGCCGACGACGCAGAGGGCGAGGGGGCATCGGGACTCTCAATGGGCTGTATCGCCGGCGGCTCGGAGCCGGCGCAGCTTCCGCCTGACTTCGGGATGGAGCTGAAGAAGGGCTCGACGATCACCTTCAACATGCATTACTACAAGCAGGCAGGCCCCAACAGCGGCTACTGGAACCAAGCCGAGATCGGGTTCTATTTCGCGAAAGGACCGGTGAAGTACAAGGTTCACAGCAAGTCGATCGGCACCACCGGATTCGAAATCCCGCCGCACAAGATCAACTACCGCATCGGCGCAGCCGAAACGCTGCAGAAGGACACCCTGTACATGTCCTACTGGCCGCACGCGCACCTGCGGGCCACCGCCGCGAAATACACGGCCACGTATCCGGACGGGCGCAAGGAAGTGCTCCTCAACGTTCCGCGGTACGACCAGTCGTGGCAAGTGACGTATAAGTTGAAGCAGCCGAAGTTGCTGCCAAAAGGGACGCGGATCGACGTCGAGATGCTGTACGACAACTCCGCGGACAGGGGCGTCAAGCGGCAGTTCGATCCGAACGTCACGGTGCGGAACGGTCCGCGGACCCAGGACGAGATGATGCTCGGTTTCGTCAGCTACGTTGAGTTGGAGCCCGGACAGTCGCCACCGACGACGCAGCAGCAATGACAACACGGAGCGCGGACGGCACGACGCTGGCAGTGGCCCCGCGCGAACGCCTTACGCGCCTCCCGCGACCGATTGCGGCGTGTGTGTGGCTGGCGGGGATCCTCGCACTTGCCACCACGTTTGTGGGAGCGCAGGCTCCATCCGGCCGATTCGCGCCAAGGGTTGCGGCCGACGGACTCGTACGCTCCGAGCTCTCCCTGGGCGGCCGAACAGCAATCCTGGCGTACACGCCGTCGTTGTCAGCCAGCGATGCCGCTCACGTGCCATTGCTCTCGGCCTCGCCCACGGTCGGCGGCGGGCGCGTGCGTATTGGCCACCTCGACACCACCGGTCCCCTTCAGATCGGCACGGTGTCACTCGGTCAAGGTGCGGGCGGCGCCGCTCCAGCCGGCACGTCACCGTCACCAGCCCCCCCGCTTCGTTACGACCTGTGGCTCGAAGGCGCTGATCAGGGCTGGCACCTTCACATCACCGATAGCGCGAACGCCTCACTGGGCCAAGTCGAGCTGCCGCGGCAGCCCGCGCCTTCGTCGTCACCGATGTTGATCGGGGCGCTGGTGCCGGAGAACGCGACGAGCGGTCGACTGACGATCAACTGGGGTGGCTACCGGTCCGCCGCGGAGATCACGTTTCCCAACCCCACGCGGCGACGCCTCGATGAGAACCGAACGCCAAACGAAACCGTCAACCGCCGACACAACGAGGACACAAGCGCGCTCTCACGCGCGCGACTGCTGGCCCAGCGCAGCGAGACGGCTATCGTGTTTCCCGAAGGCGAGCGCATGAGTCTGTCTTTTCAGCGGACGTTCGGCCGCGCGGAGCGGGTGGAAGGCAACCGCAACTCACGCGGATTGACCGTCGACGGACCGGATTTCGCGCGGCTGATGCAAACGCCGGTTGGCCACGTCGTGCTGTTGACCGAGTCGCCGGTACCACGGCTGCGGGTTGAGCGTCCGCTGCGGTTCGAAACGACGACGCTTGCCCTCGGCAACCAGGTGGCCGGGTTCCCAGGTTCGTACGGCCTGTGGCTCAAGCGCGCCGGCGCCGGCTGGAAGCTCGTGTTCAGCCACGAACCGGACGTGTGGGGCTCGCAGCACGACCCTAAGACCGATGCCGCGGAGGTCGACCTCACGCACTCGGAAGGGGGCGCGGCCGATCGACCGTTCGCGGCGGCGATCGTACCCACTGGGCCGGACCGCGGCCGCCTGGCGATCCTCTGGGGCCCGCACGAGTGGTCCGCCGACTTTGTCCTCGCCCCACGTTGAGCAAACCGGTCACCGCTCGCGGAGCAGCATGATGCACACATTGAGATCGCGCCGCCTCACACGCCGCTGCGCGGCTGCCGGAGTCGCGGGCCTGGCCACGTGGCTCGGCATGGACCTGGGGCCTGCCCGGGTCGGTGCGCAGGTGCAGCCGGCCCCTGTCGGCTTCACTGAGGCCCAGGCCGCGCAAGGACAGGCAATCTACGCCGAACAGTGTGCGTCCTGTCACGGCACGAACCTCGACGACGGCGCGTACGGGCCGCCACTCAAGGGCAACGAGTTCCGCGCGAAGTGGGGCGCGCGATCGGCCGAGCCGCTTTTCACATTCACCAGCACCAAGATGCCGCCCGCGACACCTGGTACGCTGGGCGACGCCAAGTACGCGCAACTGCTCGCGTTCATGCTGCTGGAAAACGGCGCGGCCGCCGGCGCGAGCGACCTGCCGGGCGATCCTGACAAGTTGGCCGCTCTGGCTCCGCCAAGCTGGCCACGGCCTGGCGGTGGAGGCCTCGCCCCGCGCGCCTACGTGCCGCCGCCACCTCCGCGTGCCAATCCCCTGAACGCGATCCGGCCAGTCACCGATGCGATGCTGACCAAGCCGGCTGACGGTGCGTGGCTCACCTGGCGTCGCACGTACGAGGCCTACGGCTTCAGCCCGCTGAAAAAGATCAACAAGAACAACATCCAGGACCTGCACGTGGCGTGGACGTGGTCGCTGCCGAACGGGCCCAACGAGTCGACGCCGATCGTGCACGACGGGGTGCTGTTCGTGCACAGCTACGGCGACAAGGTTCAGGCGCTCGACGCCGCCACGGGCGATCTGCTGTGGCAGTACACGCGGCGTCTGCCGTCTGGTGTGCCGCCGAGCGTGAAGCGCGGAATCTCGATCCTCGGGTCGAAGTTGTACGTCCCGACATCCGATGCGCACGTCGTTGCGCTGGATGTCAAGACCGGCAAGGTCATCTGGGATCAGACCGTCGCCGATCCCAAGCAGGGCTACCGGATGACCGGCGGCACGCTCGTCGCGCGCGGCAAGGTGATGGTCGGCACCACGGGTCGCGCGCCCGGCGGCAACGACATCGTCGGCCTGGACGCCGAGACCGGCAAGGAAGCATGGCGCTTCCACACGATCGCCCGGCCTGGCGAGCCCGGCGGCGAGAGCTGGAACGGCCTGCCGCTCGATAAGCGCAACGGCGGATCCGTGTGGATTCCCGGGAGCTATGACCTGGTCCACAACCTCGCCTTCTTCGCGCCGGGAAATACGTATGACACGGGTCCGTTGCGCAATCCGATTAAGCAGCCAGGCATCACGAGCGACGCGCTGTATCTCGACTCCACGCTCGCGATTGATCCCGACACCGGCAAGCTCGAATGGCACTTCCAGCACCAGGATAATGGACAGTGGGACCTCGACTGGGCGTTCGAGCGCCAGGTCATGCAGCTCCCGGTCAACGGCCGGGTGGAGCGCGTCATCGTCACGGCCGGCAAGCAGATGATCTTCGACCTGATGGAGGCGGAGACCGGCAAGTACGTGTCGTCCATCGATCTCGGCCTGCAGAACCTCGTGACGGCCATCGACCCCAAAACGGGCGCCAAGACGACCGACCCCAGTCTGCTGCCGGGTGACGGAACGACGAAGATGGTGTGTCCGCACGTCAGTGGCGGACGCGGTTGGATGCCCACGGCGTTCGACGCGAACAGCAAGCTGCTCTACGTCCCAATCGTCGAGGCTTGCATGGATCTCGTGCCGGTCGGCGAAGGCGAGCGCGGCAGCTTGTCTTCAGGCGTGCGGTGGACCGTTCGCCCACGGCCGGACAGCGACGGGAAGTACGGACGCGTCCATGCGGTGAACGTCGAAACGAAGAAGACTGTCTGGGTCGAGCGCCAACGCGCGCCATTGACGACGGGCACGCTGGTGACGGCCGGCGGCCTGGTGTTCGTCGGGTCGCTCGACCGGATGCTGCTTGCCTACGACGCGGCGAACGGCACACCGCTGTGGAAGACACGCCTCAACGACGTGCCGAGCTCCGCGCCGATCGCCTTCTCCGCCAACGGTCAAGAGTACATCGCTGTCATCGTCGGACCTGGCGGCTACCAGTCGAACAGCTATGACGTCCTGGTACCGGAGATCCAGAATCCACCGGATCATGGCGCTGCGATTTGGGTGTTCGAGGTTCCGAACCGGGCGCCCAACCGGAGCACACGGCAGTAGCGGCAGGTCTCGATCGAGCGACGGACTCCTCCTCGAAGCGAGAGGGGACCACATGGCCCGCTCGCCGGGCTACCCGCGACACCGGCAATCTAGTACACTCCCCAGGTGCTAGAGCTTCAGGAGGTGCCTGACCCGCACTTCCCTATCCAGGGAGGAGCCATGGCGTCACTCACGAAACCATCGCGGCGTTCAGCGCTCTTCCTCGCGCTCTGCGGCGTGATCGCCGGGCTGGTGTTCATCGTCCTTGGTGGCACACCGGCCGCTCAACAGAGTCCACCTGGCGACTGGCCGAACATCACCGGAGGCGACACCGCCACGCGGTATTCGCGCGTCGACCAGATCAATGGGTCGAACTTCAACTCGCTGAAAGTGGCATGGGAGTGGCGTGGCGAGCGTGACGCCGGCGTCAATCTCGGCGGCGAAGTCAACCCGCGCGGCCTGCCGATCTACGTGGACGGGATGTTGATCACGGTGTCCGGCCCGCGCCGGACGATCGTGTCACTGGATCCCGCCACCGGTAAGACGCTCTGGACGTTCCAGGAACCGACGACGGGGCGACACGAGTACTCGATGCGGTCGAACCATGGCAAGGGTGTCGCCTATGCCCAACTGAACGGCCGCGGCGTCATCTTCATCACCACGCCGGCGTTCTTCTTACACGCGCTCGATGCCAAGACCGGCAAGCCGCTCGAGAAGTGGGGCGCCGGCGTTCCCATCGACGGCTTCCCGAAAACGGGATCGGTCGACATGGTGAAGGACCTCATCGCGGACTGGGAGCCGTGGCTGAACGCCAGGCGGCCGTACAACCCGAACGCCGGCATCCCGCTCGATCTCGGCTACATCACCAGCTCCTCGCCGCCCATCGTCGTCAACGACGTCATCGTCGTGGGGAACTCGGCCGAGCAGGGGTATCACCAAACCCGGCAGGAGAACGTGCCGGGCGACATCCTTGCGTATGACGCGAAGACCGGGAAGTTCATGTGGAAGTTCCACGTGATTCCGCGGCCGGGCGAGCTCGGACATGAGACGTGGGAGAACGACGCGTGGCGAACCACGGGTGACGTGTCGTCGTGGGCGCCGCTCTCGGCGGACCGCGAGCGCGGCATCGTCTACATCCCGACCAACTCGGCGACGATCGACTACTACGGCGGCTTCAGACCCGGTGACAACCTCTTTGCCGCGAGTTTGATCGCGCTCGACGTGAAGACCGGCAAACGCGTATGGCACTACCAGTTGGTCAAGCACGACATCTGGAACTACGACACGCCGACGGCGCCGGTGCTCCTCGACGTCAACGTCAACGGGCGCAGGATTCCCGGCGTCTTCCAGGCGACGAAGCAAGCGTTCGTCTACGCGTTCAACCGGCAGACGGGCGAGCCGATCTGGCCGATTGAGATGAAGCCAGTGCCGCCGTCGAAGGTGCCTGGCGAGAAGGTGTCGCCAGTTCAGCCGCATCCGACCAAGCCGAGGCCCTTTGAGTTCCAGGGCCGAAGCGAGGAGCACCTCATCGACTACACGCCGGAGATCAAGAAGCTGGCGCTCGCCGAGGCGAAGCGCACCGAAGCGCTTGCGCCCTTCTTCGCGCCACCCAACCATCGGGGCAACCCAGAGAACGCACGACCCACGCACAACTGTCCCGGCGGCGGCGGTGGTGTGAACATCACGGGTCCGCCCGCGGCGGATCCCACGACGGGCGTCATGTTCATTACCTCCACGGCCAACTGCTTCCGCCTGCAGGTGGCGCCGGCGAAGGACTACGACACGCCGCAGATGACCGGCAAGACGGTCGCGCCGTGGGCCGCGCCGCACGCCGCGAGCGTCGGCGGCACCCCCCCGCTGCCGGCTGACAGTCCGCTGCGCGGCATCCCTTCGATCTTCAAGGGCTACCTGGGGCGCATCACCGCGATCGACATGAACACCGGTGAGCATCTCTGGGTGATCCCGCACGGCGAGACGGCGCAGGAAGTCCAAGACGCGTTCCGAAACAACGCACTCATGAAGGGTCTTCAGTTCGAGACGAACCTTGGACGCATGAGCCACGCCGCTCTCATGGCCACGCCAACGCTGCTCTTCGCGACGGGTCAGACCGCGGACAACCGTCCGTACCTCTTCGGCATCGACAAGAAGACCGGTAAGCGCGTCGCGCACGTACCCACACCCGCTCTCGGCCAGTACGGCCTGATGACGTACCTCCATCAGGGCAAGCAGTACGTGATCCTGCCCGTCGAAGGCGGGTACACGGCGATGGCATTGCCATAACATCGCAAGAACGCATTGTGGAAAGCGGCCGGGCTTTCCTCGACGCCGCGCACCCGGCGTGACGGGGCTGGCGTGGGGCCTGGACGGCCGGGTCGGAATGGATCTCAACAGGGAGGTGTCGCTCACGCACCGCCTCGTCGTCTCGACCGAACCACGTGAGCGCAGGCTAGAAAATGGCGTCATCGCACATCGTGCGTTCCGCGCTCGGCACCTTCGTCGTGAAACTCGTCGTGGCCGCCGCCGCGCTGGCGATGGCCGCGTCTCGAGCGGCGGCGCAACCACCGTGGGTTCCGGGCACGATTACCGGGATGTATGACGCGTGTGTCAACGACGCGGGACAGGTCGCAGGGTGGCGCCGCCTGCCTCGCAGCGACGGCACGTTTGTCGACCGCGCGTTCGTCCGGACATCCGGCGGTGGCTTGGTCGACCTTGGCGCGATTCCCGGTGGAAACGGCACCAGTTACTCCGGACGGATCAACAACCGAGGCTACGTCGCGGGCATCAGCACCAGCCCGCTTGTCGGACTCGGGTATCCATTTCATGCGTTTCTCTGGAAACCGAAAGGTGGCCTACTGGACTTGGGCGTGCTGCCGTCCAGCTTGGTCGCACCAAACAGCTTCGCCTTTAGGGACCGTCAGGTAATAACTGATTAGATTAGCGACGGCGGCGGTGTGAAGCGGGGGGGCAATCGTGTAGTTCCAGTCGCCGTGAAACTCGTGTCGCTTGAGCTGGACGGTGGCCATTTGCGCATCGCTGACGGTGACGCCGTCAGGATAGCGCCGCCGATCGAGTTCCGATCGGACG
>Ga0194132_10004936_pt1 | contig 22202 bp, 19 predicted proteins | sample TA2KigOf80mmetaG_FD_148612 | JGI IMG/M metagenome (GOLD analysis project Ga0194132, IMG submission 148612) | Freshwater microbial communities from Lake Tanganyika, Tanzania - TA2015054 Kigoma Offshore 80m | ecosystem: Environmental > Aquatic > Freshwater > Lake | place: Tanzania: Lake... | reverse complement strand
TGAACGCGGTGTTGGTACCGAACCCCGTGCTGCGCCGTAGCGCGCCAGGTGTCAACGGGAAGTCGCGGGACTGCGTGAATCCGGTGACGAAGAGGTTGCCGCCGGAGTCTCGGGTGACGGCGTGGCTGAGATCGATGCCCTGCCCGCCAAGGTAGGTTGAGTAGACCAGGTTCGATCCGAAGCGGCTGAACTGGGCCACAAACGCGTCATTCGGGGGCCCTCCGGCGAATGAGGACGACGTCCGTTGTACCGCGTCGGCCGTGGTGAGGAGATCCCTGGAGGTGGTGGTGCCGATCACCGTGGCGATCCCCTCCGCGTCCACGGTAACGCCGTTGATCTGGTCGTCCGCCGTGCCGCCGAAGCGTGTCGAATAAAGAACCCCGCCGCTGACACCGACCTTGGTCAGGAACGCATCGGTGACTCCACGGCCGTCGTTCGAGCTCCCCTCCTGGACCACGCCCGGCGTGATGGGATAGCGGACTCCGTTGGAGGTTCCGCCGACGTAGGCATGCAGATTCTGGTCTACCGCGATCGCCATGGCGATGTCGTTACCTTCGCCGCCGATCAGGGTCGAGTACTCGATCGCGGTGCCGTCGGGCCGGACCTTTGTGATGAAGACGTCACCGAGCGCGATGTGGACTTCCTGCGAGCCGACGAGCGGAAAGTCGCGGTTGGTGGTGGTGCCGGTTACATACACCGCACTTGCGATGTCGGTGGCGATCGCGCGGCCGGATTCATAGGATGCGACGGCGGAGTCGGAATCGCCGCCGAGCAGCGTGGACCATTCCAGGCCCGCGCCCGACGGGGCGAACTTGGTGATGAACGCGTCGACGCGGCCTTTCCGGTCCGGCTGGAAGACTCCGGCGGTTGAAACGAAGTCTGGCGAAAACGTTTCGCCCGTGAGGATTGCCGATCCCCTCAAGTCGAGCGCCAGGCCGTACACAGTGTCGACGCCGCGCCCGCCGAACCAAGAAGAGTAGACCAGCCGTGTGCCGTCCGGGGAGAGCTTGAACACCATACCATCCCAGTCGCCAATCGGAGTTTCGCGGAAACTGCCGCGCACCGTGGGGAAATCGGGGGAGCGGCTGGACCCGCCCACATAAGCGCTGCCGGTCTCGTCCACGGCGATGAAGCCGCCGGACTCCTCGTCGGCCCCGCCGATGAGGGTCGAGTACAGCACTTCGGTGCCACGCGGGTTCAGCTTGACGACAAACAGATCGCTTGCGCCCCGGTTGCGGGTCTGGGCTGCGCCCTGTGTAAACGGGTAGTCGTTGGAGGTGGATGTTCCGGCCACGTACACGTTGCCGCTGCGGTCGGTCGCAATCGAGTTGCCGCTCTCGCGAAGCTGCCCGCCCCAGAAGGTGGAGAACAGCAGAGTCGGATCGATCACCAGCGGCTTGGAGGTATCGTAGGCCCCGGTCCTGAATCCAATTGCACCGCCGGCGAGCAGCACGTATCCGCCTTCGATATGCCGGCGGGCTTCTCCATCGCCCTGGTACAGGACCGGGCGCTTGTGGCGGATCTGCCGCCCACCAGCCTCCATCACCAGGTCGCCACCGGCGTCGATGCGCGCAGGACCGGCGCCATCAAAACGCAGCCGGATCTGCGAAGGCCGTGCGCCGGGAGCCAAAACAAAGTCATACTCCAGTTCGCCGCGGTTGCCGTAGTAGACGAGATCGATTCCCGGGTAGACTTCGGAAAAGCGCACTTTGCCGTAGTTGCGGACCCCGGTGGTCCACTTGGCCGGATCCCTGCCGCGTATGTAGCTGGTCAGACCGGACAGCGGCTCCAAACCCGCGCCCGTGGCGGCAAGTCTCGCGCCGTCGATCCGCATGCGGATCAATCGGCCGCCCGAGAAAAACTCCGCTTCGCCCGGGCGGAGTCCGAGCGTGAACCCGGGTCCGCGCGCGAGGAACCGCACGTCCGCCCTGGTTTGTCCGCGATTCTCCTCAAACCGGACAGGGATCTCCGGCCACCCTGCCCGAGCGGCCACTGGCATCGCCAACGCGGCCAAAACAATACCGAGCGATCTTGTTCTCATCGCGCACCCGTACACAAATCTTACTATGGTTCCAGCCTGTAAAGACGCACGCCGAACGGCGGGAACTCGTCCCGCAGGTTTCCTTGTGAGAATCGGACCGACCGGCCTTCGCCGAGCACGGAGGCCCGGCGGAAGGATTCAAGCCCGGAAAACGTAGCCTCTACGGGATTCTTGTCGGCATTCACCGCGGCGAGCAGGATGCCCTTGCCGGATGGTTTGGCGATCCATTCAACGCCACGGTCGAGCGAGTGTCCGAGGTCGTGGTAGGTGAGCTTGAGCCTCAGATCCGCGCGCGGCGCGGCGAGTTCGGAGGCGAGCTGCTTCAACTCCGTGGCAACCGCGGCGAGTTCATCCCACAGGGGCGCTTCGCGGGGCGTGAAGCTGAGGCCCCACCAGATCAGTCCAGTCACGCCGTGGACGATGGCCTGCCAAGCCATGAAGCGGATTTCTTCCGTGACCGGGTAGCGGACCATCTTCGGATCCCGGTCGCCTTCCTTGCGCAGCATCTCCCAGGAGAAGGCTTGCAACACCATCCACAGGGCGCGCCGCGGTCCCGCGACTTCGCGCATCTTGTCGGCGTACTGGCCCACTTGCGAGATGGAGGTGTTGAGCAGGTCGCCCTGGAGTCCGTCCGCCCAGAGCGCGTATTGGCGGCGGATTCCGGGCGGAATCACGGGATAGATGTCGGTGGCGATGATGTCGCCTCCGGGGTTGTACCGTTGCAGCGTGGACACCAAGTTGGTTGGCGCGTGGTTGAGGTATACCGGGCGGGCCGGATCGATCAACTTGATCAGACTGTAGGCGGCGCGGATCGACTCGGGTGGAGTCCGCAGCACGCGCGGATGTTGATCCTTGAACGTGGGCTCGTCCTCGGTCTCCCAGAACAGGACACCGGGATGATCGCGAAACGCCTCAACCAGCTTGCGCACCTTTTCTTTGTCGGGCTCGGGCTTGGTGACGGAAATCGATCCGGTGGTCAGCCAGCCGTACATCGCGTGCTGGCGCGCGGTGTCGAGCATCGCCCGCTCCGGTTTGCAATGGACCACATGGAACCCGGCACCGGCCGCGTCGCGCCATGGATCCGGGCGGTTCGGCAATTGGTAGAGCCCGAGCACGAAGGTCCGCTTCCCGTTGAGGTAGAGCATTCCGTCGGAATCGAGCAGTGCCTGGGGCGGTGGCGCCATTAACGAAAAAAGCAAATCGCGGCGAGTCATCCTTATGCCCACGATACAATGTTCCAGATGAGCAGCCCCTCCGCGAGCCAGCCCTCGCTTCTGCGGCAATTGGGATTGACCAGCGCCGCGGCGTTGGTGGTCTCCAACATGATCGGCACGATGATCTTCACTTCGCTGGGATTTCAGGCGGGAGATCTGGGAAGCCCGGGATTGATCCTGTTGTTGTGGGTGGTCGGTGCGGTGTGCGCACTGGCGGGCGCGTTTTGCTATTCCGAGCTTGGAGTCAATTTTCCGAGTTCCGGAGGCGAGTACGTCTACCTGACACGCGCATTCGGACCATCGTGGGGATTCATGACAGGGTGGGTGTCGTTCTTCGCGGGGTTCTCAGGACCAATCGCGGGGTCGGCGCTTGCCTTCTCGGCCTACTTGAGCCACTTCTGGCCGTCGTTGTCCAAGGACAAGCCGATTACTTCGTTCGGTCCGCAGTGGTTCACGATCGAGATCGGCGGAGCACAGCTAGCAGCGGCGGCGCTGATCCTGGGGTTTACCGTCATCAACTGCATCGGCGTGCGTCCCACGGCGGCGCTGCAAAACGTGTTGACTGGAACCAAGGTGGCCGTGGTGCTCGGTTTCATCATTCTCGGGCTCGGATTCGGAACGGGAAGCTGGTCGAACTTCAGCCAGGACGCGGTCCGCACGTCGACTCTTCCGGTGGAGTCCCAGTTCGCGGTGAGCCTGTTCTGGGTGTACGTCGGCTATAGCGGGTGGAACGCGGCGACCTACATCGCCGAGGAGATCCGGCAGCCCGTGCGGACCCTTCCGCTCGCGCTGACCATCGGCACGGTGATCGTTGCAGTGCTGTACCTACTGCTGAACGTCACCTATATCTACTCGACACCGCTTGAGAGCATGAAGGGGCAAATGGCCGTGGGGCGGGTCGCCGCGCTGAATCTGTTCGGACCCGCGGCTGCCGGAATATTCGCGGGGTTGATGGCGATCTCCCTGATGTCGACGGTGAACGCAATGGTGACGATCGGTCCGCGAGTCTACTATGCGATGGCCAAGAACGGTGCTTTCCCGGAAGCGGCTGCGCGGGTGCATCCGCGGTTCCTGACGCCTACGTTCGCGATTGTTTGCCAGGGAATTTGCGCCGCGCTGATGACGCTGACGCCGTTCCCGGACCTGGTGCTCTACATCGCAGTCCTGCTGAACGCATTCGCGTCGATGGCGGTTGGGTCGTTAATCGTGCTGCGGAAGCGTCCGGGCTGGCAGAAGCTTCCGGTGGTGAGTTTCGGATTCCCGCTGGTGCCACTGACCTTCATCGCCGTAGGAGTGTGGATGACAGTTTTTGGCGTCACTGTGAATCCGCGCGTGACGTTCGCCGCGTTGGCGACAGTGGCGGCTGGGGCGATTTATTACAGGATCAAGAGAGGAACCGCGCAAGGGTGACGCAGCTCGACGGAAAGTGGGTGCGGGACCAGATCCTCGCGGAACTGGCGCCGCGGGTTGAATCGGTCCGGGCAAAGGGACGGCCCCCGGGGCTTGCGGTGGTGCTGGCGGGTCACGATCCGGCATCGGATATCTACGTGCGGAACAAGGTGAAGGCGTGCCAGGAGCTGGGGATCCACAGCGAAAAGCTCACGCCGCCCGCGGACATCACGCAGGACGCCCTGCTGGCGATCATCGCCGGTCTGAACGCACGGCCGGAGATTGACGGGATCCTGGTCCAGATGCCGCTGCCGAAGCACCTGGATGAACGCGCGGTACTGCTGGCAATCGATCCGGCGAAAGATGTCGACGGGTTTCATCCGTTCAATGTCGGCAATCTCGTGAACGGCACTCCCGGACCGCGTCCATGCACTCCGTCGGGCGTGATGGAGATGCTGCGGCGCTACCAGATCCCGGCCGCAGGCAAGCGTGCCGTGGTGATCGGCCGCAGCGACATCGTGGGAAAGCCGATGGCGATGATGCTGCTGCATGCGCACGCCACCGTGACGATTTGCCATTCGCGCACGTCCAATCTGGTGGAGGAAGCGAGCCGCGCCGATATTCTCGTCGCGGCAATCGGCCGGCCCGCCTTCCTCCGTGGTGACTCCATCAAGCCCGGCGCGACGGTAATCGATGTGGGGATCAACCGCGTGGCGGACCGCGAATCAGCCGCACGGTGCGGGAAGCTGGCGGCATTTGAGAAGAATGGATCGGCGGTGGTGGGTGACGTGCATCCGGACGAGGTGGCGCACGCCGGAGCTTACACACCAGTGCCCGGAGGCGTAGGTCCGCTGACGATCGCCATGTTGATGGCGAACACGGTGGCGGCCGCGGAAGCCCGGTGCTCCGTGTAGGACTCACGGGCGGGCTCGCCTCGGGGAAGAGCTTCGTCGGCCGGACTCTGGAGGGTTTCGGCTGCCACTGGATCCGCGCGGATGATCTGGGCCATGCGGTGATCGCGCCAGACGGCGAGGCCTGCCAGGCCGTTGCCGCCGAGTTCGGCACGGGAATCTTGGCGGCGGACGGAGCGATCGACCGGAAGAAGCTGGGAGCCATCGTGTTCGCGGATCCGGCACGGCTAGCCCGGCTGAACGCGTTGGTGCATCCGCACGTGTTTGCGCGGCAGGAGAGCCTGCTTGCCGGGATCGAGGCGCGGGATGCGCGCGCGATCGCCGTGGTGGAAGCGGCCATTATGATCGAAACGGGCAGCCACCGGCGCTACCAGAAGCTGATTGTGGCCGTCTGTCCGGAATGGATGCAAATCGAGCGCGCGATCGCGAGGGACGGGCTCACGCGCCAGCAGGTGGCCGACCGCCTGTCGCGCCAGATCCCGTTGAAAGAGAAAGCCGGAATGGCCGATTATGTAATTGACACCTCGATTTCCCCGGAGGAAACCGTCCGCCAGACCCAAAACGTCTACCAGGCATTACGGAGTTTACAACCATGAGTTTGCGCACACTGCTGATCGCCGCCCTGCTCGCGGGCGGCTTTGTCTACGTGACATCCCGCTCCCAGGGCATTCCCTGGGGCTCGAAGCCGCCCGTTGAGTCCGCGGGAGGGCCGCTTTGGTCCTCGCCGCCAGCCAGCCACGCCGCAGTCACGCTCGGAACGGACGAACAGAACAACATCAGGGTCTATAACACCTCCCACGAGGCCACCGTCAACATCACGTCGGTGGTCTACCGGCGGGACTTTTTCTCCAACATTTACCCCACCAGCAAAGGTTCGGGGTCCGGGTTCATTGTGCGGGACGACGGGCTGATCGTGACCAACAACCATGTGATTTCCGGCGGGCAGAAGATCCAGGTGACCACGGCTGACAAGTCGCGCTATGAGGCGACGGTGCTCGACAAGGATCCGGTCAACGATCTGGCGCTGATCCGGATCACTCCAAAGAAGAAGCTGGCCGCGCTGCGGTTGGGCGATTCGGAGAACCTGCAGGTCGGACAGAAGGTGCTCGCCATCGGGAATCCGTTCGGATTGTCCGGCACTCTCACCACTGGCGTGATCAGCTCGCTCGGACGGGAGATCCGCGACGAGAACAACAGGACGCTCGACGGCCTGATTCAGACCGATGCGGCGATCAATCCTGGAAACTCCGGTGGACCGCTGCTGGATTCGCAGGGGCTGGTGATCGGCGTAAACACGGCGATCTACGGTCCGGGTGGGAACATCGGGATCGGGTTCGCGATGCCGATCGCGCGGGCCAAACAGATGATGGACGGGTTCCAGTCGACGCGCCAGTTCCGGCGGCCAAGACTGGGTGTCAGCGGCGCGCACATCGCCGGAGCTTGACCTGCCCGCCGAGGGCGGGTTCCTGGTGTATGAAGTCGAGCCGGATTCGGCCGCCGCGAACGCCGGGATCCGCGGCGCAACCCGCGCCGTCTACGTCGGCAACAACGAGATCGGCATTGGCGGGGACCTCATCATGCAGATCGACGGGCGTCGAATGGACCGGCAGGATGCGTTGTCCACGGCGATGGCGCGCAAACGGCCAGGCGACACCGTGGATTTGACCATTTTCCGGCGAGGCCAGATGATCAAGGTCCGGGTGTCACTATCGTCGACGACTGACGGCCAGCAGTTGTAGCTACTTCCCGCCCCCGCCGGCTTCCGATGAGGCATCCAGGCGCGCGCCTTGGATCCACCGGAGGATCGTGCGGTACTCAGCGCTGCCCTGGCGAGCGTTCCAGCGGATGCCTCCGCCATGCGAGAGCTTCTGGCTGGCGGCGGTTCCCAGGTCATCGAGCGGTGCCACGGGTTTGTTCAGCAGCAGGCTCTGTTCCGGGTCGGACACGTTGATCATCGCTAGTGCGGCATTGTAGTTCTGCCGGGACTTTTCGAGCGTCACGACGCCGAATTCGTCGGGCTCGATCAGCTTGAGCACCGTGTGATTGGCGTGGCAGTTGGCGCAGGCGTGTCCGTCGGATCCTTTGGCGATGAGAATCGGCTCGACGTTCTCTTTGAAATAGAAGTAGTCGGCGACGTCACCGGCCTTGATCTCCTTGTTCCCCGACTTGGCCATTTGAGACGACTGGAAGGATGCCGCTGACGCGCGGACAGCCTGTTCGGGATCGCGCAGCAAAGTTTCGACGCGGCGCAGGATCCCGGCGTCCCTGTGGAGCGGCTCGATGCTGCGCAGCGTGGTCAACGCCTGGGAGCGGATCGTGTGGACCGGGTGATCAAGTCCGGCGATGAGCAGGCGGCGGACCTCTGGAATCGCGTCTTTGGACCCATCGCGCGAGTAGTCCATTTGACCGATGACGTTGAGCGAACCGCCCACCGCGTAGGGTCCGCGGTTACCCGGGAATCCGTCCCATGCCTTTTGCACGGCGGGCATTCGCAGCACGGAGGGGTCGGCCAACACCAGCTTCACCGCGGCCTGCTGCGGTTGCGGACGGTTGATGTCGAGTCCCTTCATCACGTGGGCCGCGAGCCGCTCGTCGCGCCGGAGTTCGTCCACCGAGGAGGCGAGCGAGGCCAGGGCCGGAAACGCGCGGTCTTGCGGGTTGGTAGCGAGCAGGCGCGCGGACACGGTCTCCAAGGGGAGCTCTTTCGCGTTCCTGCCGCTCGCCGTGATCGCCGCCACGACTTCCACGGCGGTGGCGTCGCCTTCACGGATCAGCTTTTCGATCCGCTCACGCTTGACGGGCGCGGTGCGGAGCTGCGCCTTCGCCAGGTCCGCTACATCACGCCGCACGGCGGGCGGAGCTTCCATGACGAGCGCGAGCAGCCGGTCAGCGAGCGGTGCTCCAATCGTGAGCGACTTGAGGAACGTGAGCGCGCGGACAATGCCGCGCACGTTCACCTCCGACGGGTCCTCCAAAGCCGCGAGCAGCGCCTCATTCATGACCGGAGCTGAGTCCGGATAGAAGACCGGAGGCTCGGAGTCATTGCCGATGGAGGTGAAGCGGGCGTCGCCGCCGCGCAGAGGATCGTACATCGAGGCGAACCGGTATCCGTTCACCCAATGTCCGGCGACGGTGGGAGGCGCGGGAACGGCCGCCATCGCAGTCACGTCGGGCAGCCCTTCGCGAATGTGGTGGGTGTAGAGAGCGCGCAACAGGCCGTCGCGGCCCAACGCGTTGGCCTGCTTCATCGCGTCGCGGTAGCGGACCGCCTGGATCCGCACGCCTTCCTTGTGCGCGGTCTCGACAGCCCTCTTGTCCTCGGCGCGTTTAATGCGCGGGATCCAGGATCCGTACAGGTACCGGACATTGTCGTCGAGGGTGTTGTAGTAGGCCTCGATCAGGTTGCGGCGCACCAGCGGGTGCTCGTCACGATTCAACCCGGCGATCAGTGCGTCCTCGATCTTGGACTTGTGGGACGTGTCGCGGTCCCAGAACCACCATTGGTAAAGCGCCTGGACCGCGCCCATCTTCACCGCAGGGACGGGGTCGGATCCCGCTAATGAGAGGAGCTTCTCACCGAGTGTCCAGTCCTCGCTCAGGTACTTGAAGTGCTGGTTGAAGATGCGGGTTGCGCCCAAGCGGGTCCGTTCGTTGGGCGAGTCGAGCGCGTTGCGGATGGCGCGCACCGCAGCCTCGCGCGCTTCAGGGCGGCGGGTGGCAATCTGGCGCAGTGACCAGGCGGAGGCGCGTTGGACGAGCTTCGAGGGATCACCGAGCCGGGCGGCAAGCGCGTCAATCGCCCCGGTGTCGGCGTACCGTCCGATGGCGGTGGCGGCCTGGAACCGCACGAGCACGTCTTCGGACTGGAGCAGGGAGCGGATGCGCGCACTGGTAGAGGACGCCGGGCGGTCCCATTGCTGGTCCAGTTGGCCGACGAGTGTGGCGAGGTTTGAGGTGTCGAGCTTCGCGGGTCCGGCGCCCCATCCCTTGGCGGGTGAGGGCGCGTTCGGGTAGAGAGTCGACAGTGCCATCACGGCGTACTGGGTGTCGCGGAATGGCGTGTCGAAATTTTTGTAGTCGGGATTGCCCTGCCAGGCGCCGCTGGGAGTCTGGCGCGACAGGCACAGATCCACGGCCTTGCGGACGCGGAGATCAGCATCCGTGAATCCGGCACGGGCGAGCGCGTAGACGGCGTGCCAGGTCTGGAAGTCTGATGCGCGGGGCCGCTCGATCTTTTCGCGCGCCACGATTTTCTTGGTAACCACGCTTTGGGTGCGGAAATCGTACTGCGTCTCTTCGAGTCCAAAGGGCATGGCCCAACGCCCGTCGGGTTGCTGGTGGCTGAGCAGCTCGGAGGCAAGCGAGGCGATCAGCGCCTTGTGCTTTTCCTTGTCGAGCGTGACAAGGGCGTCAATCTTCCAGCAGAGGTCGATCATGTCTACGGTCTTGCCGGTGACAATCACGGTTTCCACCTGATCGCGGAGGACCTTGTACTTGGCGTCGCCGGTGCGGCGGTGGAGGTCGGCAAACAGCAGTGCATTGTGCAGGGCGACTTCGTATCCGGAGATCCGCGGCAAGTTGCCGTTGGACTCCATCTGCGGCTCAGTCACGCCGGGCCAGTACATTTCAAGGAATCGCGCGACGCCGCGGTAGAGCTCCTCGCGGCGGTCTCCAGTGACGAGTTGCTCATACTGATCCGTCAGGTAGGCGACGCGGCTGAGCACGTTGCCCGGGGCGTGGATCATACGCGCCCAGGAAGCGTCCGTGTGTCCGTAAATCGGACGCGGGTTGTTGGCCAGGCGCTCGGTCAGGAATTGAAGGGACTGGCGGGCACGGACCGGGTATCCGTTGCGGATGCCGAACAGCTCCGCACGAGTGGAAAAGTGCGTGGGATGGCAGGCGATGCACAGGCGCGTTTCCTGAAGAGGATTCGAGTCGCGGCGGACGACTGCGCCTTTGCGTGGAACGTTGGCGTGCCAGGAGTCGCCGCGGCGGATGATGTAGTCCATTGCGGCGCGGACGGCGAGTTTGGGATCGGTGTAAGGAGGCGCGGGGTAGACGTCGGTCTCGAGCTTGTACCAGGGATGGTTGCCCATCACGCGCACGTAGTAAGTCCCGGGGGAGAGGACACGGGCGGCGAATTTGTTGAGTCCGTGGAAGTTGGTGCTCTTCTCCGTTTCGTAGCGCTCGCGGCCGCGTGTGTATTCGGCCGGGGTGTTGTTGGCGGCGGTGAACACAGCGACGTCGACGGGGACATCGCGGTCCAGGATCTCGATGTTGAAATGGACGAGTTTGTCACCGGGTCCGGCATGGTTGAAGCGGTACCAGTGGATGCCAGAGGTGAGTTCGCCGAAGTTGGTTTTGGCGTCGACGTTGGTGGGGATGTAGGGCCGCTCGTCGGCGGTTGAGTAGACGGGGCGTCCGAGTTCGATGGCTTGCGCCTGCTGCCAGGTGGCGCGGTTGCCGGCTCCGATCTGGGAGGACTTGGAAGATGCTCCTTTGATGTCGCGCAGGGTCACTTCGACTTCGGCGCGGGTACCAGGGCCGGAGGGGGTAAGCGTTGCGCGGAGGGTGCCGTTGCCGGTGGCTTCGATGAGGGTATAGAGGTCCGCGTCTCCGGCATGGAGGTTTTTGGTGATGGTGGCGCCAGGTCCGGTGACGTTCACCAGAATGCGCTGTCCGTTGGCGAAGGCGCCGGGGGATGGGGCGGATGCGAGCAGAGCGTAGGTCTTGCCCTTTTGCACCTGGAACTCCCGTGCCGTCTCGCCGCGGACTTCGATGCGGGAGGAGGCGTTGGGTCCGGCAAAGGTCCAGAAGAGGGAGGCGGCGAGAGTGAGGGCGAGGAAGATGCGGGTGAAGCCTGGGCAGCAGGACATGGCCTTATTGTATCGCTGGAGGGTAGCGGGAATTCGCGCAGCAGCCGGTCACGAGGGGCGGCGGACAAGGGGGATGGCGATCAGACTGTCCGGCCAGGCTATCTTGGCCCAAGCAGCGTCGTGTCCAGCCGGCCGAAGGTGCGCGACGGTTTGGCGGGGGACCTGCTCATCCACCAATAGCTTCATCAACCCGAGGGATCGGATAGACTCCGAAGGTCTGCGCAAGTTCGCTGGCGTACGCCAGGCAGGCGAGATGTCCTCGCGCTCTACGCCTGGGTAGTTGTAAAAGATGTAGTCCTCGGACTCACCGGCCGCGAGGATTTGGAGAATCAGTGCGACCGGAATTCTGGTGCCGCGAATTACTGGTTCGCCGGACAGAACCTCAGGGTGCGAAGTGATGCGGCTGGTCTCGACCGACGTCATGACTTCCATGAATAGCACAGGAGGCTACACCACCGATTTCAACGCCCGCTTTGGCGGCGGCTTGGGGCCTCTCTTCGGAGGCGGAACGATCACGGGTTCTTCCGGAGGTAGATCGAAGTGAAAAGGCCGGATGACCTGCGGATCGCCGAGGTTGTTCAACTCGTCCAATTCCGCGTCAAGCTCGAAGCGGATCCGCAACTGGTACTCATCCGGCGGCAACATGCTGTCCGGTAGCGCGAGCTGGTTCAAAACGATCTGCATGGCTTCGTTCCGTGTCAGGAGGCACACCAGTCCGAGCGGGGCGAACTCGTCGTTGAACTCGACCAGGACGACGGGCCGTTGAGGACTCGAAGCGTTGAGAAAGCGGGTCACAAGGACGTCCGCATAGCGCAGGATCTCGACGGTGTGAGCGGGAGGTTCGTCTCCGGCCTTGAGCGGCATCGCCCAGGAGGGCCGCTTAAAGCCGGCCATCGCCGATGTATCGCCGATCAGGATCGTCGGCCGCTGGTTCAACCACGGCCGGCCGATGTCGTGATGCCGGTAGACCCGGACGCCCTTCTCTTGAAGAAGGCTGGCCACCGTTGAGGCCAGGTCGGCGGCACCGGCGGCGTAATGTTTCGGGTGGCTCGCAAGTCTTAAGGTACGGAGGTCGATTTCATGGACGGGTGTTGGCCCGAACGGAGTGAAGCCAATCAGCAGCTTTTCGCAGTGTCCCCACTGCTCGTTCAGAATGGCGCGGTACTCGATCTGAACTTGCTTACCCGGTCCGCGCTTCTCGTACGCGAACCGGACAGGAAGCCGGTCAGACGCCATTTGATCGATGGCGGTTTCGATGGCGTTCAGGTGCAGGCGCACGTTCCGCTCGTCACAGCCCACCAGGTCCGCGAGTTGGCCAATGCTAAGCGTTTGGGCGTTCTGCTGAGCTTCTTGTATGGCTGTGAGGGTATCGCGGGCAGCCTCTCCGGATACACGCTCGCGGAGCCGCCCGAAGAGATAGGGCTCGAAGCTGCTGAGCCGGGCCATGCGCTTAGCATACACGAAACCGGATGGTCCCGGTGCCCGATGTCAGCCTAGGTCATCCTAGGATAGATTAGGTCCCGCTGGCCCAACCGCGGACAGCTCAAGCTAACTCTACATTTCCGATCCATTTTGTTTAAAACAATATACTTGCCTCATGCTCATTGCATGAAAGAGAACCTCCGTTCCAGACTCATCAATTACGCTCAACGATTCGTGGGCGACTACGCCGAAGACGCGGTGAGCCAGACCTGTCTCAGACTTCTCCAAGCTGGGTTCGATCTCGACAAAGCCGCACCCGGCCTGTTCTTCACGACACTCATTTGGGTGATCCGCGACGAACTCCGCCGGCAGTCGCGGTTCGTCGGGGCTGAGCCGCCCGACCGCGGAGAGGCGGCGTCTGTCGAAGCGCGGATTCTGGTGGGGCAGCTCGAACGTTTGGTGCCCACCCTCCGCATACTCTGGAAGGCTGAGGTTGAGGGCCTGACCCATGCCGAGATCGCGCAAGAAATCGGTTCCACTCCCGGCAACGTTGCGGTGCTGATCCACCGTGCCAGAACGAAACTGATACCGCTGGTGCACTAAAGCCACGGGTCACCCGCCGAGCATGTCGAGCGCGCCCTGCAGCTCACTCCGTGTGTGCCCGTCACCGTTCCGTGAGGCGGCATCGATCCCGCTCCGGTACATCTGGCGCGCCGCATCGATCCGGCCGAGTTTCTCGAGCGTCTGCCCTCCATGGAAGTAGGCGGCGTTGTAGTTGGGATCGCGCGCGATCACCTCGTCGAATACGGCCGCCGCACCGGACAGATCCCCGGAGTTGAGTGTTTCCATCGCGAGCATGTAGCGGAAGCGGCTGTTGCCCGGATCCTGCTCCACAAGCGAACGTAAAGTGTCGATTCTGTTCACGAAACCACGATCATAGCAGCAGATCACGCTACGATGGATGGGAATGGGCCGGCGCTCGAATCTGTTTCTCCCGCAGTTGTTGACCCGCGAATCGGCGGCGCCACCCAAACATGGCGTGGCCGGATGGCTTCATCGCGGTGGACGCCTCGACGAAGAAAAGCATGGGGACGAGCACGCGCAGCCCTGGTACAAGGTTCTGTGGCTGACCGGAGTCGACTACTTCTCAACGCTCGGCTACCAGCCGGGCATCGCGCTGTTGTTTGCCGGAGCGCTGTCGCCGGTTGCGACCGCGATTCTGGTGCTGGTCACGCTGACCTGCGCGCTGCCGATCTACGCGCAGGTGGTCCGGAGGTCGTTCGCGGGACAGGGGTCCATCGCGTTGCTTGAAAATCTGATTCCAGGATGGGGCGGAAAGCTGCTGGTGCTGACGCTGTTGGGATTCGCTGCCACCGACTTCGTCATTACGATGACGCTTTCATCGGCCGATGCCGCCGAGCACGCGATTCACAATCCCTACCTTCATGACTACATCGGCGACCACCAAGTGGGATTAACGCTGTTGCTGCTGGCCCTGCTTGCGGCAGTGTTCCTGGCCGGATTCAGCGAAGCCATCGGACTGGCGACGCTGGTGGCTATCCCTTACATCATCTTGAACTTCATCGTCCTCGGCCGGGCGCTGATGGAGTGTCTTGCGCACCCGGAGGCCTTGCCGGCATGGCAGACGGCGTTGTCGGCCAAGGGCGACACGTCATCGATCATGATCGCGGCGCTCATTGCGTTTCCACAGTTGGCGCTCGGACTGAGCGGATTCGAGACGGGCGCCTCCGTCATGCCACTCATCAAAGGCGATCCGGACGACGACGAGCAGCCAGTGCCGCACGGGCGGATTCGCAATGCGCGCAAGTTGCTCGCCACCGCCGCGATCCTCATGAGCGTGCTGCTGGTGCTGTCGAGCTACGTCACCACGCTCCTGATTCCTGCATCGGACTACCGCGAAGGAGGCAAGGCCAGCGGGCGCGCCATCGCCTACCTCGCGCATAAGCTCATGGGCAGCGGGGTCGGCACGGTCTACGACATCTCGACGATCCTCATCCTCTGGTTCGCCGGGGCCTCGGCCATGGCAGGACTGCTGCACCTGATTCCGCGCTACCTGCCCCGGTTCGGAATGGCGCCCCGCTGGGTGTCGTTCTCGCGGCCGCTGGTGCTCGTGCTGTTCGCGATCACGGTGGCGGTGACCGTGGCGTTCAAGGCGAACGTCAACGCTCAGAGCGGCGCCTACGCGACGGGAGTCCTGGTGCTGATGCTGTCGGCCGCGGTGGCAGCCGCTCTGGCACTATGGCGTGAGGGATCGCGCGGCTGGGGCGCATATTGCTGGCTGGTCGCGGGCGTGTTCATTTATGTACTGGCCGACAACGTCTTGCTACGCCCGGACGGACTGGTGATCGCAAGCATCTTCATCGTCGCGACCCTGGTTGTCAGCGCGGTCAGCCGCTACGGACGGGCCACGGAGTTGCGCGTCACCAAGGTGGCGTTCTCGGATGCCGAATCGGCCGAACTGTGGAAGTCGATGGTGGGCAAGAAGGTCAACCTGGCACCGATCCGCAGTTTCGATCCGGAGACGCGGCGGCGCAAGACAGCCGAGTTGCGCAAGCATTACGCGATGGAGGGTCCAATCGCGTTCTTGAATGTCGAGTTGATTGACAATCGAAGCGAATTTCTCTCGGAATTGATTCTGCGCGTGCGGCGTGAAGGTGACAACTATCACATCAAGGTCTCCCAGGCGATCGCCCTTGCCAACACGATCGCCACGATCAGCGAGCACCTGGATCCGGTCCGGCTGTTTCTGGGTCTCTCGCGGCAGAATCTGGTGACGCAGGCGTTCCGGTACCTGGTGTTCGGCGAGGGTGAGACGGGGTTGATGGTGTACACAATCCTGATCAAATATTGGGAGTGGACTCCCGAGGATGATGTCCGGCCGCTGATTTTCCTGATGAGCGATTAGTCATGGAAGATCCTAACCGTCCAATTGTTCTCGACGACTGGCGAGCGCGTGAAGCAAGGCTCGAACCGGCCAAAACCGCGCCACCACTATTAATAAACCGGGACCTCCGGGGCCAATGCCATAAGGTGGTCTTATGATATTCTGTCCCCAGTGACCCTGGAACACCTCCAACTGTTCCGCGACATCGCCGCCACGCGGAGCATCAGCCGGGCCGCACAGCTAAACGACGTGAGCCAATCGGCGGCGAGCCAACACCTGATCGAGCTGGAGAAGACCCTCGAGGTCAAGCTGCTGGACCGGTCCACGCGCCCTCTGACCCTCACCGAGCCCGGCAAACTCTACCTCGATTACTGCAAGGACGCCATCCGCGCGCGGCATGAATTCGACGTTGGACTAGAGCGGCTGAAGGGCCGGGTCGAGGGATCGGTGCGCGTCGCCTCGATCTATTCGATCGGCCTTTCCGAGATGTCGCGGCTGGAGAAGACGTTCCGCGAGCGCTTCCCGGAAGCCCAACTGTCGGTCGACTACCTCCGCCCCGAGCGCGTCTACCAGGCCGTCCTGAACGAACAAGCCGACCTTGGCCTGGTCAGCTATCCCGAACCCAACAAGGACATCCGTGCCACCTCCTGGCGCGACGAGCGGATGGTGGTGGCAATGAGCCCGAAACACCGGCTCGCCTCGCACTCCGTAATCTCGCCGCGGGATCTGGATGGAGCCAGCTTCGTGGGCTTCGACGACGATTTGCCGATCAGCCGCGAGGTCAGCCGGTTCTTTCGTGAGAAGGGAGTCTCAGTAAATCTGGTGCTCCACTTCGACAACATCCGCAACATGATCGAGGCGGTGGCTGAGGACCGCGGGGTGAGCATCCTCCCCGACCCGATCCTCCAGAACGACATCGCGCTCGGCCGCGTTCATGCGGCACCCCTGGAGGAGCCGGGACTTTACCGTCCCATCGGCGTCCTTCAGTTGCGGCGGCGGAAACCGAACCGGGCCACGCAGTCGTTCCTGCATCTTCTGACCGGCAACGGGGCGTGATAGGCTAACAAGTGCATGCCACGCAGCGTCAACAAAGTGATTCTCCTTGGCCACCTCGGCAAGGACGCAGACACACGCTTCACCACCGCTGGCACCGCGGTGACCAATTTTTCCCTCGCAACCAGCCGCCGGTTCAAGGATCCTCAAACCGGCGAATGGAAAGACGAAACCGACTGGCATAACGTGGTCATTTGGAAGGCCGAGAACGTCTCCAACTACCTGACCAAGGGCCGCCAGGTCTACGTGGAGGGCCGGCTCCGGACCCGGTCCTACGATGACAAGGATGGCAACAAGCGCTACGTGACGGAAGTCGTCGCCGATGAACTGATCCTGGTCGGCGGGCGCGGCGAAGGTGGCGGATCCGAAGCGGGCGAAGGCGGCGGCTACGGAGGCGGGTATGAACAGCCACGCGGCCCGGTATCGATGCCGCGGAGCGCCCGTCCACAGCCGGCCTCCCGTCCCCAGCCGGTTTCGGAACCCGAGCCGGACTTCGGCGGACACGGCGTTTCAGACGACGACGTTCCGTTTTAAGGAACACCGGCGCCCGGATTCGCGTTATACTTCATGGCGGCGGGGATCGCCCAACACATTCGTGACGGAGGAACCTCATGGGTCTCACAGACTTCTTCAAGAAGCAGTTTATTGATGTCATCAACTGGACAGAGCCGGAGGACGGCATCCTCGCCTACCGGTTTCCGATGGAGGACATGGAAATCCAGAACGGCGCGGTGCTGACCGTTCGCGAGTCCCAGGGCGCTCTCTTCGTCAACGAGGGGCAGGCGGCGGACGCGTTCGGCCCCGGCCGGCACACGCTCAGCACCCAGACTCTGCCGCTGCTCACCAACTTGAAGAACTGGGACAAGCTGTTCCAGTCGCCGTTCAAGAGCGATGTCTACTTCTTTTCGACCCGGCAGCAGTTGAACCAGAAGTGGGGTACGCAGCAACCGGTCACCATTCGCGACCGTGAATTTGGCGCGATCCGGCTCCGGGCATTTGGCATCTATTCGTTCCACCTCAACGATGTCCGCAAGTTCCACCAGAAGGTCAGCGGAACGCGTGACATCTACCGCGCCGCGGAAATCGAAGGCCAGCTCCGCAACACGATCATCGCGCGTATGTCGGATGCTTTTGCCGAGAGCGGAATTCCATTCCTCGACATGGCCGCCAACCAGACGGAAATGGCCGACAAGATCGCCGAGCATGTGCGGCCCGCGTTTGCCGACCTCGGCTTGACGCTCGACACCTTCCTGGTCGAGAACCTGTCGATGCCCGAGGAGTTGCAGAAGATCCTCGATCAGCGCATCAGCATGAACATCGTCGGCGACATGGGCCGGTACACGCAATTCCAAGTTGCGCAGTCGATCCCCATCGCGGCGGCGAACGAAGGCGGTATCGCGGGAGTAGGCGCGGGACTCGGCGCCGGATTTGGAATCGCACAGCAGATGGCGGGAGCCATGCAGGGCGCATGGAACCAGCCTGCTCCTCAAGCTCCTCCACCTCCGGCGGCTCCTGCCGCTGCCGTGGCTGCTGGTGCCGCGGCGGTGGCGGGTGGAGAGACCAAGTTCTGCATGAACTGCGGATCCAAGATCCCGCGCGCGGCCAAATTCTGCGCCGAATGCGGCACCGCACAAGGGTGAGCACCCTGCTGCATGTCTGGTGTCGAGTGGTTAATCGAAGCCTTTGACTGTGACCCGGCGGCGCTGCGGGACCTGAACCTGCTGCGCCGGTTTCTGGATACGCTCGCCGCCCAGTTGCCGCTGCATCCAGTCGGCACACCGGTGTGGCACCGATTCCCGTCTCCGGGAGGCATCACCGGAATGTGCCTGCTGTCGGAGTCCCACTTCGCCTGCCACACGTTTCCCGAGCACGGGTCGATGACCGTAAACCTGTTCTGCTGCCGGCCACGTCCGGAATGGGATTTCGCCGGTTACCTGGAGCGTGAGTTCGGTGCAGGCCGGGTAACCGTGCGCCGCCTGGAACGCGACTACGCCGCCGTGGAGGTTTTTGCGTGAGCCAGGTCCGGACGAATTGCCCGCAATGCGGCGCGCCCGTCACCTTTGCGTGGTCGAGTTCGGTGCAGACGACGTGCGAGTATTGCCACTCTGTTCTCGTGCGGCACGATGTCAATATCGATCGCGTGGGCCAGGTGGCGGATCTCCCGGTCGGTGTTTCGCCGATCCAACTGCGGACCGAAGGGATCTACAACGGGAAGGCGTTCACAGTCGCCGGCAGGATCCTATACGAATGGGAAAACGGCGGCTGGAACGAGTGGCACCTGATGTTTCAAGATGGCCAGAGCGGCTGGCTGTCCGATGCCCAGGCCGAGTACTTCATCACATTTCCAGCGAAGGCCGCCGCGGTCCTGGACCCAAACAATCTGGTGGCCGGACAAGCGATGGAGCTGAATGGCCACAAGCTCGAAGTGGCCACGATCACCCGCGCCCGGTATGCGGGTGTTGAGGGCGAGCTTCCGTTTGAGTACTGGGACAAAAACGAAGTGCTGTTCGTGGACCTGCGTTCGCACTCCGGCGCGTTTGGTACCATCGACTACTCGGAGACGCCCCCCATCACCTTCTTTGGCCATGCCGTGCAGATCGAGGACCTCCGCCTCAAGAACCTCCGCGAATTCGAGGGCTGGTAGCCGTGGCCACCGTACCAAAACCCAAAGCGCTCGAATGTCCAAACTGCGGAAGCGCGGTGGAGGTGCGTGGATTCGGGCACGCGGTAAGCGCGGTTTGCAATCACTGCCTGAGCGTGATCGACACCAAGTCGCCGAGCCTGGAGATCATCGGCAAGTTCAACAACAAGCTGCGGGTCACGCCGCTGATTCCGCTCGGCCAGCGCGGCAACATTGACGGCGGCACCTTCGAGATCATCGGCTTCCAGGACCGCCATATCAATGTCGAAGGAACCGAGTACCATTGGCAGGAATACCTGCTGTTCAACCCGTTCAAGGGATTCCGTTACCTGATTCACTACAGCGGCCACTGGAACGTGGTGCGGACACTCCACGCCATCCCTGAGTACACCACCAAGATGGGCAAGAAGGCGATGAAGTGGCAGGACCGGACCTACACCCATTTCCAGTCCGCGACCGCGACCACGGGCTTTGTTATCGGCGAGTTTCCATGGCGGGTGAAGGTGGGCGAGCAGGTGATGGCCAACGACTACACATCAGCTCCCTACTCGCTTTCGAGCGAGTCAGCCGACATGGAGATCAACTGGTCCGCAGGGGAATACATCACTGGGGACGCGGTTTGGAAGGCGTTCAATCTTAAAGATTCGCCCCCCGAAGCGCAGGGCGTTTACTTCAATCAGCCCAATCCGCACACCGGTCTTGTCACGGCGCGTTGGCGCACTTGTTGGATCTTGTGGGGGCTGACCATCGTGATGTTCTTCCTCACCAACATGTTCACGAAGCAGGAAGAGGTTCTCAGCCGCGAGTTCGTTTTTGTGCCGGGACCCACGAGCGCGCCGGGATCGCAGGCATCCGTGACACCGATATTCGAGTTGAAGGGCCGCCCCGCCAACGTGCGCTTCACCACCTCCACCGACCTGGTGAACCAGTGGATGTACGTCAACTACGCACTCATCAACGATCAGTCCGGCGGGGCACGGGACTTCGGGCGGCTGATCGCAAACTTCGGCGGTGACGGATCGCCCAACGACAACATCACCATCGGGCCACTGGCGCCCGGCCGCTACTACCTGCGCGTGGATCCAGAGTGGCAGCCGGATCCCAACGTGACCATTGCGACCCCGGTGCCACGGCCGGTCAAGTTCCGCGTCCGGGCGATTCACGACACGCCGATTCATTGGCCGCTGCCGTTCATCCTCCTGGTCCTGTTGTTGCCGCCCATCGCGGCTACATTCCGGAAACTGGCCTTTGAAGGCGCCCGCTGGTCCGAGAGCGACTACGCCGGAGGTTGACGTATGTTGAAGACACCTATCTACACCGCATGGGGCGTGCTGCTGATCGCTGGCTACGGCTGGATCAACTACAAGAGCTTTGGATCAGGCACAGCCACTGAACAGAAGGTGGTGCCGCGCACCGTGCGCCAGAACCCCGGATCGTACCGCCCCGCCTATGGCTACGGCGGCTACCACGGGCCCGCGCACGGCGGATATGGAGGAGGCTTCCCAACCGGGAAGTAGCGAATTACAATTGGAGATTCATCATGGTTGAATTTCATCCTGGCGCGTTCATCAACGCCCTGATCTTTGCCCTGCTGGGCATCGTCCTGTTTTGCGTTTCCTTCGCGGTGCTGGACAAGCTGACGCCCTACGATCTGTGGCGTGAGATTGTGGAGCACAAGAATCAGGCGCTGGCGATCCTGGTGGGCTGCATGACCATCGGGATGTGCATCATCATCGCCGCCGCAGTGCACTAGTGCAATCCGCGCTCTTCGTCTCGGTCTTCCTGATCGCGGCGTGCGGTCTCATCTATGAGTTGATCGCCGGGACGCTGGCGAGCTATTTGCTCGGCGACAGCGTCCTGCAGTTCTCGACTGTCATCGGCAGCTATCTGTTCGCGATGGGGATCGGCAGCTATCTGTCGCGGTTCATCAACACCGGGCTGGTGGCGCGTTTCGTGTTGATCGAGGTGATGGTGGGGCTGGCGGGCGGATTCTCGTCCGCGATTCTGTTCCTGGTGTTCGCGATCGCTCCTGGGGGGTTCCGGTTTTCCCTCTATGGACTGGTGCTGCTCATCGGAACCCTGGTCGGCCTGGAGATCCCGCTGCTGATGCGGATCCTCAAGGAGCGGCTCCGCTTCGAAGAGCTGGTTTCGAGCGTGCTGACATTCGACTATCTTGGCGCCCTGGGTGCATCGCTCCTGTTCCCGCTTATGCTGGTCCCGAAGCTCGGGCTGGTCCGATCGGCGATGGTGTTCGGAATGCTGAACGCGGCCGTGGCGCTGTGGTCCACCTGGTTGTTCGCGCCGCACATCCGGCGGCTGGCGGCTTCGCGCGCAGCGTGCGTGCTGGCTTTGGCCGCGTTGGGAGCGGGAATGTCCGCCGCCGACCGGATCACAACATGGTCGGAGCAAAGCCTGTATGCCGATGACGTGATCCTGGCCGCCAGCACTCCGTATCAGCGGATCGTGCTGACGCGCTGGCGCGACGACATCCGCCTGTTCCTGAACGCGCACTTGCAGTTCAGCTCGCGTGACGAGTACCGTTACCACGAGGCGCTGGTGCATCCGGTGATGGCGGCCTCCGCCGAACCCCGGCAGGTGCTGGTCCTCGGCGGAGGCGATGGCATGGCGGTTCGCGAGGCGCTGCGGTATCCGGGCGTTGAGCAGATCACCTTGGTCGACCTCGATGGGGAGATGACACGGCTGTTCCGCGATCACCCCGAGTTGTCCCGGCTCAACTCAGGATCGCTCCA
>Ga0194132_10004934_pt1 | contig 22212 bp, 20 predicted proteins | sample TA2KigOf80mmetaG_FD_148612 | JGI IMG/M metagenome (GOLD analysis project Ga0194132, IMG submission 148612) | Freshwater microbial communities from Lake Tanganyika, Tanzania - TA2015054 Kigoma Offshore 80m | ecosystem: Environmental > Aquatic > Freshwater > Lake | place: Tanzania: Lake... | reverse complement strand
GCGCTTGGAGGTGGTGCGCCGTTCGGCAGACGCCAAAGGCTTTACCGTGTTGCCCCGCCGCTGGGTGGTGGAGCGGTCCTTCGGTTGGCTGGGGCGCTAGCGGCGCTTGTGTCGGGACTTCGAACATACCACCGTTTCCAGTGACGCTATGGTGTACTTGGCCAGTATCCGGCGCACGCTGCGGATGGTGACGACGGAAAATACGAATTAAAAAACACTTTCTAACAGTCTACGAACCTCAACCTCACGTTCAACGTCTTGGCCATTGATACGGCAGTGGATGGTTTGGCGATCAGTGAATTTATCGTTGGTCATAGCGTTTTTCTCCGCAGGCAGTCAGCAGTCAGCAGTCAGCAGTCAGGAAAGATAGAAAACTGAATGCTGATAACTGACAACTGAGTACTTATTTTCCCCACGCTTCCTTCAGCGCTCGCACCGTCAACACCCGCACCATCTGTCGACGATAATCCGCTGAGCCATGCACGTCAGATGGTGGGTCGACCACCGCAGCGACGATCTCAGCGGCTTGCCGTAGCGCATGATCTTCGCCTCGACTGCCTTTCAATGTCTTCTCAACATCAATATACAATGCCGTATCGTGCGCACCGCCTACTGCCAGTGCAGCAGCAGTACACACTCGACTGGCATCAAGAGTCAGCTGACACGCCACTGCGGCAATGGCAAAATCGCCTGGTCGACGACACAACTCTTGAAAACCCCAAGCAGTGGAACCCGGCGGCACCGGAAAGCGAATTTCACCTAACAATTCATTTGGCTGGATAGTAGTCGTGAGCGGCGCGAGGAAAAAGTCGCGAGCTTTCACCGTTCGCGAACCACTTTGGGAACGTAGGAGAAACTCAGCATTCAACGTCACCGCGACTAACGGCCACTCTGCCGCCGGATCAGCATGCACGAGACTACCACCAATCGTCCCGCGATTGCGAATCGCCAAATGCCCAACTTCGCCCGCAGCACGAGCGACTAACGGTAGGCTCTTCTGCATCTCCGGAGAGGCTTCCAACTGTCGGTGACGCGTTAGAGCACCAACCCGGAGGATGCCATTCTCCCGTCGGATGAAAGCCAAATCAGTCAAACGATTCACATCGAGGAGTGCGCTCACTTCCGCCATGCGCAGATTGAGTAGTGGTACCAAACTCTGCCCACCGGCAAGAATCTTCACACCTTCATCGCCTGACGCGAGCAGGGCAAGCGCCTCATCAACCGACTGCGGACACGCATAAGTAAATTTTGCGGGTTTCATGAGCGCTCAGCTATCAGCTTTCTGCCGCAAGTGCAAATAGACGGTTATTCGATTGAGTCATCGGGTGATCGGGCCATCGGATCATTGAAAAAGTGTTTTCTCGATGACCCGATGGCGCGATGATTCAATGACTCGATCCTCACTACCGCACCACCCGTTGCTCACGCAACGTGGCAATATCACTGTTCGTATACCCGTACTCACCCAAGATTTCATTCGTGTGTTGAGCAAACAACGGTGCCGGGCGACGAAGAGCAGTCAGTGGCTCGGAGAATTTCCATGGTGGACTTAAGGTCAACATACGTCCACATACAGGATGTTCCATGGTTTGTACTGCTCCGATCGCTGCGGTTTGTTCGCTGTGCATGACGCTATCGAGCGTTTGCAGCACGGTAATCGTGCCACCAATCTCATCTTGAATCAGGTGACGAAACTCTTCGACACTCCACTTCTTGAGATCGTCTCGCAGTGCAGCTTCAAGATCACGATTGATCACTAAGAGGTTTCCCACCGCAAAACGCGGATCAGCAGCAAGATCCATACGATTGAGAGCGATGAAGAAACGATCCCAGGCTTCGCCATCGCCACGCAACGAAAACAGCACGGCGCCATCACGCAGTTGAAATCCTGAGTCTGGCGCTTCAGTGTACCCTAGCAGTTGTCGGCCTGCCCATTCGTCAGGTTCGTTTTCTGCGGCAAGCTGCCACTGGCTGACGGCAATCATGGCCCCCAGCATCGACACATCAATCTGCTGTCCTTCACCGTGACGCGCACGATAGAACAACGCGGCAAGAATCCCCTGAAAGGCAGCAAAAGCAGTCTCAGTGGTTGCCAAGTCAAACCCTGTCCGCAGCGGGGGCTCACCGGCTGTGCCTAAATTACGATTAACCCCAACAAAGGATTGAATGGCCGATTCGGAACCAGGCTGATCGGCTAGTGCTCCTTTGCGGCCAAAAGCAGAGATAGAACAATAGATGAGACGAGGGTTCAGCTTCGCAACAGTTTCATAACCAAAGCCCAACCGCTCCATCACGCCTGGACGATACCCTTCGATAATGACATCCGCACCAGCAATGAGACGACGGAAGATGTCTTTTCCAGTCGACGTCTTGAGATCCAGCGACAGACTGCGTTTGTTGCGATTCACATGGACAAACAGCGAACTTTCCGACTTCACAAACGGTCCGATCTGACGAAGCCAATCCCCATCCGGTGGCTCGACTTTAATCACCTCAGCTCCGAGATCGCCAAGTTGCATGCTACACATCGCCCCTGCTACGCCTTGAGAGACGTCGATCACTTTCAGTCCAGATAACGCCAGAGTCCCATTCGTTGCTGAGGTTCCGGTTTTCGTGTTGCCATGGGTGGCCGACAATTCACGAGTGACTTGCTCGACAATCTCTTGATGATGTTGGTCGAGCGCAGGTGCCGGTCGTGCGATCACTGCCGGTGTCTTACTAAACTGCCAGTGCGGGGTTGCTGAATGCATCGGCCCCCATTGCGTATCGAGCACTGTCATCATCGCATTCGCTTGCACGTGCGAGTGCTGCTGCAGAATGTTGCTGACCAGATCATCACTGAAATACTGCCCGCACGGTACATCATGTTTACGCAAGTGCCACAGCCAATAGCCTGTAGGCTTGACACGAAAGAGCGATATAAGCTCTTTGATCAACGCCTGTCGATTGGCAATCCGATCAGCATTAGTAGCAAAGCGATGATCAGCCTGAAGATCGGAACGTTGCAGCGCAGTACAGAGCTTCGGCCAAAACCCCTCGTGCGGGATACTGACATTAATATACCCATCGGCAGTGGCAAACGCTTGGTCCGGTACCAAGTTTGGTCGTGCACTACCCATCGGTATTGGCGCCTGGCCTGTAGCAAAGTATTCGGCGAAGCGTGTCGTCCCCGCAACGAGTGAAGACTGGAACTGTGAGGTCTCGATCATCATGCCGCGCCCGCTTTGCTCGCGCGCATACAAGGCAATCAACATCGCTTCGAGGTTGATCATTGCGCCGTTCCAATCAAACTGTGCGATTCCTCGCACGAATTCAAACGGACCACCTTCCGCACCAGTCACTGAAGTCGCACCGCTACTCGCCTGTCCATACCATTCGTTACTGGTCATGCCTTGCATTGGACCGGCATTGCCGTACGCACCAGAGCTGACGTAGATGACACGTGGATTCAGGGCAGACATCGCCGCATAGCCAAGTCCGAGCTTTTCCATGACATCTTTCGAGCGGAAGTTTTCCAACACGATGTCGGTCCACTGAATCAAGCGTCGCGCCATCTCTTTATCGTCCGGCTTTTTCAAATCGAGCATGATGCCGCGCTTGTTGAGATTGTTGCCCATGAAGGTCGCGCCCATACCTTTCTTGAAGGTGGCAACGTTACGAACCGGATCTCCTTCCGGCGGTTCGATTTTAATGACATCCGCGCCGAGAAAACCTAAATACTGCGCCGACACCGGGCCAACTGCCGCACGGCCAAAATCCAATACGCGAATTCCGGTGAGTGGTCCTGACATGATGTTCCCCTCCTCATGACCTGCTTTCCTCTCTACAACGATCCAGAGATTAGGGAAAGAGTTATTCCCCCTGGAACAACCACAGCCACACGGTGCCCTCTTGCCGTGCGCTGCTCTACAACGGACAATGAAACAGGATGAAAACCGACTCCGTCTTTTACCACATGTTCCAAGCGTTTCCGCAATTGTTGTTCGATTTGATTGCGCAACCTTCCGATAACGCCCCACTCTATCGTTTTGAGTCGGTCGAACTCAAACAAACCGCCTTTCGACTCGATGGGGTATTCTTGCCACCCAAGGAGCAGCCCGATTGGCCAGTGTTTTTTGTTGAAGTACAGTTTCAGCTCGACCCAGACTTTTACTCTCGTCTGTTTGCCGAGGTGTTCCTGTATCTCCGGCAACAACACCCGAAACATCCCTGGCATGCGGTGGTCCTCTTTCCTACACAGAGTGCCGACCCCGGAGAGCATCAACACTATCAAGTTCTCCTCACTGGCGGTCAGGTTACTCGGGTCTACCTCGACAAGTGGGCGCAGCCGCGCGAGACTCTCATGCAACGCCTCATGGGGGTTCTCTTGGCGACTCCGCAACAAGCCATTAATGAGGCTCAGACCGTGCTGGGGCAACTGCGAAGGACAGAAGCAATTGACACGACCTTAACGGCGGCTATCGTTAATCTCATTGAAACCATTCTCGTGTATAAAATCCCAGCTCTCAGCCGAGAAAGGATCCAAGCCATGCTTGAACTCACAGATGTCGATTTGAAGAAGACACGCTTCTACCAAGAAGTATTCGCAGAAGGAGAAAAAACTGGCCGTCAAGAAGGTCGTCAAGAAGGCCGTCAAGAAGGCCGTCAAGAAGGTCGTCAAGAAGAGGGAACTACCCTTATTCTGCGCTTACTGCAGCGCCGATGTGGCGAACTATCCTCTGCACTAGAAGAAAAGGTCAGGCGCTTGAGTCTACCTCAGCTCGAAACTTTGGCTGAGGCGTTATTAGAGTTTCGTGGGCTAGCAGACCTAGAGCAGTGGTTGGCAAGCCACGAGTGAATGTATCCTCCCACTTTTTTAAGGTGCCGGTATGAGCACAACACTATCGTTTACCCCAGACGACTTGGTCGCACGGCAACACTTTGCGAATCCGTATCCGGTGTATCACACACTGCGTGCGCAGTCTCCGATCCGGTACGTCAGCATTCCGGCCAATCCAGATTCGGGCATCGACAGACCAATCATGGCATGGGGGTTACTGAAGTACCACGACGTGTATACAGCCTTACGTGATCACGACACGTTTTCCTCCGAGAGCCCTGTAGCTGGCCAGTTTGGCCCACCGTTAGTGCTCATTCAGGACGATCCACCACGACACACACGCTTTCGCCGCATCGTCAACAAAGCCTTCACCTTAAAACGAGTTGAAACGCTCGAACCCGCGATCACCAAGATCACCAACGAACTCCTTGATCGTATCGGCAGTGGTGAAGCCGATATAGTTGACACCTTTACTGTCCCCTTGCCGATGCGCGTCATCGCACGACTAATGGGAATTCCTGAAGAGGATTACGCGACGTTTAAACGGTGGTCTGACGCCTTCCTCTCGACTGTCGGTACCGATCGCAACGAGCGCATGAAGAATATGCAGGATATGGTCGCGTACTTCGGACAAATGGCCATCGCACGACGTAGCCAGGGTGCAGATGATTTGATTACTGCGCTGGTTGAAGCCGAGATCGAAGGGGAATCTCTCCAAGACTGGGAGATTCTCGGCTTCTGCATTCTCCTTTTGATCGCCGGTAATGAAACCACAACCAATCTGCTTGGCAACCTGTTCAATCTGCTCACCGACCGCCCTGAGTTGTGGCAGCAACTGCGCAACGATCGGTCGTTAGTCGAACCAGTCATCGAAGAGACGTTACGCTATGAAAGCCCAGTGCAACGTCTTTTTCGTACAGCCACACGTGATCTCGAGTTTTCCGGGACAAAAATTCGCAAAGGGGATCGGGTCACGATTTTCTTTGGGGCAGCGAATCGTGATGCAGATGGGTTCTCAAACCCTGATGACTTCCGCCTTGATCGCACCCTCAAAAACCATGTCGCCTTTGGCATGGGCATTCATTACTGTCTTGGCGCACCACTCGCGCGTGCCGAAGCCCGCATTGCACTCAATGCGTTTCTTGACCGTTTTCCGTGCCTCACCCGTGGTGTGGCTCCAGCAATTCGCCAAACAGCGACCCCCATCGTCTTTGGCTTCTCGCAACTCCCTTTGGTACTAACTAGTCGATAAGCTAAGATAGATAGGCTTCATGGAGGACCTATGCCTCGACAGTTGCCCTTCCTCGTAGTAGTACTTTGTCTTCTCTTTTCTCCGCTTCGGGCGTTGGGAGAAGACGCGGTGACAGACGGCCCCTTCCGTCTTTCTTCTAACGTTAGCGTCTCGCGCGGACGTGTGTCGATCAACGCCCTGCATGTACCACTTGCTCCCCTCCTCCAAGAGGTCGCCCAGAAGGCGAAGTTTGCCGTCACTATCAGCCCAGTGTTCTCAACAACTCGCGTAACGGTCATCTTATCAAACACCGACGTTGAAGCTGCGGTACAGGAAATCCTTCGTCGTGCAGGTATCACCAATGCCGCATGGGCGTACCGCAAGAAACCCCAAGCATCGGGAAAACAGGACGAATGGGAATTAGCACACCTAACCATTGTTGCTCAGGGGCATGGTTCTTCACTCACTGCACTGAAACAGTCACCCACCGATAGAGCAAAACAAGAACAACAAAAGAACCTTGAACCTGGAAAGAAATTATTGCGTGAGCAATTCCATGATCCGAAGTCACAGCAAAGGATCGACGTCGCCGCCCATGAGGTAATGGTTCGCTTTGATCCAAAGATGTCACCTGATGAAATACAGAGAAAAATCGACCGCCTACATGCCGAAGTCATCAGTTCGATTCCGCAATTTGGCTTTTACCATCTCTCTATCTCTGAGAGTGACACAGTATCGAGTTTTATCGACAAGCACCGTAAAGACCCACGTCTCCAGGTCCTTGAGCCAAACCCGATCATATCTGCCGATCCAGTCAGCACCCCGCTAAATGATCCGCTGTTTCGCTCCCAATGGTCACTGGAACGGATAGGTGCATCGCAAGCGTGGGAGCAACTTCCCAACGGTGCAGGAACAGTTGTTGCGGTCGTCGATAGTGGCGTTGACGGCCGTCACCCAGAGTTACAGCGCCATATTCTTCCTGGACGTAACATCATCGAGCAGAATGACGACACGCAAGACCAGCACGGACATGGCACTGCCATTGCCGGCATTATTGCAGCGAGCACGAACAATGCCGTCGGCATGTCGGGGATTTGTCCTACCTGCCAGATTCTGCCGGTGAGGGTGCTGAACGACTCTGGCGAAGGCACCTACTCTCACGTCATTGCTGGCATCCTCTGGGCGGCAGACAATAGAGCCCAGATCGTCAATCTCAGTTTGGGAAGCTACGGGTTTTCGCGTTTTCTTGCGGACGCCATTGAGTACGCACAACACAAGGGCGCAGTTATTGTTGCTGCTGGTGGCAATGAAGCCACGCAAGCACCGTTGTATCCAGGGGCACTCCCAAATGTGATTTCAGTTGCCGCCACAGATATTGATGATAACCTTTGGGTCGGATCAAACTATGGCGAAGCTATCGATATTGTGGCTCCCGGCGTGCGTATCCTGAGCCTCGACACTCACAACAATTATCTCTTTGCTACCGGTTCGTCATTCTCGGCGGCGCAAGTTTCTGGTGTTGCCGCGCTGGTACGGACCAAACACCCATCCCTCAAGAATACGCAGGTTGCGCAGATTTTATTTCAGACAGCCGACGACTTGGGCGGAAAAGGCAAAGATCAGTTTTATGGCTTTGGTCGGATCAATGCCGCACGGGCATTGCGAGCAGAGCTGCGCTAGTTTCTAACGCAGAGGTACGTCGTAGCACCTCTGCTCACTGATTCTTAGAGTAAGCGCTCACATGCGATCGGCCAGCGTACTCGGCGCCTCTACAACATCAACCGCACCTTTGTTGTACTCTTCGAGTTTACGGTACAGCGTCTTGCGATCGATACCGAGAATATCTGCTGCCTCTTTCTTTTTTCCTTCGGTGAATTCGAGTGCGAGGTGAATGTATTCCCGCTCGAGGTCGGCCAACGAACGACGGCGCAGGAGTGCGTGCTCTAAACCGGAAACTTGCGGTTTCGTCGCAGTGAGATGCGGGGGAAGATCAGCTGGCGTGATCTCTTCACTACGACACAACACCAGTGCACGCTCAATCGTATTCTCCAATTCACGGACATTGCCGGGCCACGGATAATTCAACAAGATGCAGAGCGCATCAGCCGACAAGCGCCGCACTTGTGAGGCTTGGGCTGAGCGAGTGATAAAATGCTGAAGCAGCAAGGGCAAGTCTTCCGGTCGCTCTCGCAGTGAGGGGATATGAATGTCCACCACACTCAGTCGATAGAAGAGGTCCTGCCGGAATTCGCCACGATCGACCGAGCCACGCATATCACGGTTAGTCGCAGCGATAATGCGTACGTCGACTTTCTCGGCTTTCGTCGCCCCCAGAGGGCGCACTTCTTTGTCTTCAATGACTCGCAGGAGCTTGGCTTGTAAGAGCAGCGGCAGTTCTCCGACTTCGTCAAGAAATAGCGTACCGCCGTCGGCTTCGATAAACAGCCCCTTTTTATCTTTGCGCGCATCGGTAAACGCACCGCGGACGTAACCAAACAGTTCGCTCTCAAGAAGTTGTTCCGGAATCGCCGCACAGTTCACTGGGACAAAAGGCGCTTGCTTCCGTGCACTTTGGTAGTGTAGCGTTCGCGCGAGCAAGTCTTTTCCAGTTCCACTCTCTCCAGTCAACAAAATGTTAACTGGACTTTCTTTAACGCGTTCGACCAACTCGAAGACCTGTTGCATCGCCGCACTTTTGCCAATGATTTGATCGAAGTGATAATGCGATTCGACCTCTTTCTGGAGACGCTCGACCTCAGTCCGCAGATGTTTTTCTTCCAGGGCTTTTTGCACAATGAACAACAAATCGGCACTCTTAAATGGCTTGGTCAGATAATAGAACGCGCCACCACGCATAGCCTCGACTGCACTCTCGATCGTGCCAAATGCCGTAATCATGACAACTGCAACGTTGGGGTCACGTAGCTTCGCCGCTCGTAACACTTCCATCCCTTTCATGCCGTCCATCACCATATCGGTGACTAGCAGGTCTGCACTTTCCTTCTCTAAAGCTGCAAGGACATCGGTCCCACGCTGATACGCTTCAGCCGTGTAGCCTTCGTCAACGAGAAGATCAACGAGAAACGCCCCCATCTCCCGCTCATCGTCAAGTACCAAAATACGCGCACGGCCTTTACGATCTGCCGTTAGCATGGAGTCCCTCCTCTGCTCGAATCACCGTCACGGACCGCTCGTCTCCTCTACCGACCTCCCGCTGAACCGGGAGTGAGATAATAAATCGCGCCCCTCGTCCGGCTTCACTTTCAACACGAATTTCACCTTGATGGTTGAGAACAATTTCACGGCTAATAGCTAATCCCAGACCAGTTCCGCTTGACCCTTTGGTCGTAAAGAACGGCTCAAACACGCGCGGCAGATCATCGGGATGAATTCCCGGCCCAGTATCGGAAACAAACACGTCGATCATAGGCCCTTCACCAGTAACATCAGACTCTACAAGCTGGGTTTTCAGCGTTACTGAGCCAACTGTACCAACGGCGTGAAGTGCATTAACCGTTAGATTGAGCAGCACTTGTTCGAGTTGATCTGGATCGGCTTGGATTCCCGGCAGTGACTCTTCTAAATCAAGAACGACTTCAGCGCCTGTCGGTTGTTCTTGTTCGCCGACCACATCGCGGACTCTTCGCACCACGTCGTTGACAGACACCATACGCAAGAGAGGCTCTGGTCGCCGGGCTAAGGTGAGCAGTTCTCGCAGAAATCCGCTGATCCGCTCGATTTGCGAAATGATGACGCGAATGAACGTCCGATCTTTCTCAACGAGCCCTTCTTGTCGTAAGAGTTGTTCCGCCCGCCCTTGAATAACATTGAGAGGCGTTCCGATCTCATGCGCGAGACGAGACGCGAGTTGCCCTAACGCCGTCAGTTTGCCAGAGTGGCGCAGTGTCCGTTCGAGACGTAATTTCTCTTCGCTCTCAATCAAGAGGCGACGTTGAGCTGACTCCAGCCGTACACACATGCGATCAAACGCTTGTGCGAGTCGGCCAATTTCATCGCGTCGCGTTGCATCGAGCCGCTGATCAAACCGCCCTTGTCCGATGAGTTCGATCTGTTGAGCAAATCGGTTGAGTGGCTGTGTCACTCCGCGACGGATCATCGCGGGCACAATAAGCATTAACACTCCCATCAGCCCCAATGTCGTCAATAGCGTCTGATACGCGCGAACGCGAAACTCATTGGTAAAGAGTGGTAAATCTTCGATCACCAGGAACGCAGCAACACCATCACCATTTGAATTGGCAATCGGCCCAACACGATAGTACCGTTGCGCCTTCCCTTCATTGAACAATCCTTCTACGGGGGTACGTGAGTCAATCACACCTCGAACATCAACGTCCGGAAGTTTCCGATCTTGTAACGAAGGGGAAAGCGACGTGATATCGCCATTACGGTTATAAAAGGCGACCCCTAACACGTTTTCGAAGCCACTGATCCCGATAGTGAGTCGGTCGAAGTAACGCTCAGGCGCATCCCCTCCGGCTGTATCGAGCGCAAGTTGCAATGTGCGACTCAATGTGGAAACTTCACTTCGTAAGTCCGTCAAGAGGTTTTCACGCGTTCGTTCGACGCTGAGGTATATATCAAGCCCCATGATGAGGAGAACGCCGACGAGCAGGTAGCAGGTAAGTTTGTTGCCGAGGCTCATAGACTCCGGGGCAAGATGCCACAAGTTACCACCCTCCGCCTCATCTCGCCCCCATTTCCCTGTTTCTAGCCTGAACCTCGCGAGAGGAAAAGAGACGGGCACGAATTTTCTTAGATGATTTTCCACGATATTTTTATTTATCCAAAAGAAATGCCAAAGTTCACCGTCTTCTTAGGCAACGAGCGTGGATAAGAACCGGAGCACCTCTTGCGTATCGTGTAGATAATACTGCGCCGCTGATGTACGCGGAGGGTCGGAAACAACAATCGTCAGGCCTCGTTCACTCAGAGCAGTGAAGGCCTCCTCGTCGGTAATGTCGTCCCCAATATAAATAGGCAGTGTGTTGGCGTGCTCTCCGGCAAGAAGAAATTGTACGGCTTTCCCTTTATTGCTTCCTACTGGACGTACCTCGATGACTTTTTTGCCGTGAATCACTTCCAATGTGATTCCTTTGCGCTGATACTCCCGTACTGCAGCAAGAAAAGCATCAATCGCCCAGGTATCTTGAGGCTGAGCTAGGCGATAATGCAGAGCGAGAGCATAGCGCTTGTCTTCGAGAAAGAGTCCAGGCGCATCGACCAACGTCGGGGCAATATCCTGACGTAAACGCGCGATAGCCAGGGAAACAACTCCACCAGGCACTAACAGTCGTGTTTCACCATTAGCGGTTCCGACCTCACATCCATGTGTCCCAACATAAACGAGTTTAGGAAGCGGGAGTAACCCACGGAGATCAGCCAGTGAACGCCCACTGACGATCGCTACCGTCATATTCGGACGGTTCACCAGCGCGGTGAGCAGTTTCAACAGCGCATCGGTGGGGCGAGAATCCTCTGGTCGGGTAGCAATAGGGGCGAGCGTGCCGTCATAATCAAGGCAAAGAAAAATACGAGAAAACGTCCGACACAACCGCTCCGGCCACGGGCTTTTCCATAACGAGACAGGGAGCGCGGCCATCGTTACGCCTCTGAGGCTACCGCTGAAATGAGAAGTGGTGCTGTAGGTACAGAGTAGCGAGAGGACTGTTTCCGTGGCAACGCTGCAAGAGCACTCAGTATTTTGCCTGCCCACCGATAGATATTGTTACTTTTCACCGTATCCCGTAGACGGTGCATGCGTGCCTCACGTTCGGAGATATCCATATCCAATGCGGCAGCGAGGGTATCAGCAAAGGTTTCCGTGTCGTACGGATTAATCAGCAATGCCTGATCCAACTCGCGCGCCGCTCCAGTAAATCGACTTAATACCAATACTCCGTCTTCGTCGTTCTTCGCAGCAACATACTCTTTCGCGACTAAGTTCATGCCATCATGCAATGAACTGACCACACACACCTCAGCTAACCGATACCAGGCAAGCACTTGAGCAAGCGACAAATGTTGTCGCAAGAGAACGACAGGCACCCAATCAGGACTACCGTACTTGCGATTGAGTTCAGAGACAAAGCGTACAATCTCTTCATTCAGCGCCTTATAACGCGGAATCGCGGTACGACTCTCAGGTCCAGCTTGGACAAAAACAACTTTCCGTTGCAGATGCGGATATTTCGCGAGGAGTCGCTCAAAGGCACGCAGTCGCTCAGCGATTCCCTTCGTATAGTCGAGCCTATCGAGACCAAGGCAAACGCGTCGGCCACGAATCTCCCGGAGCGTTTGCAGACGACGAAACTCAGCCCGCACTTCCTCGCTCTCAGTTTTCGCCGACAGTCCAGTAAAATCTGTGCTGATCGGAAACGGACGGACGAGTGTCTCAATGCCGTCATGATGAAAAACCGAGGAGCGCTCTCGATCGACTCGAACCTCAAGTTCACGTTCTACGGTCGCAAGAAAATTGTCACAATGATAGCGAATATGAAACCCGAGAAGGTCGTTTGCCAGCAGTCCCCACAACACCTCATGTTTCCATGGACAGATGCGAAAGGCTTCTGGATTTGGCCAAGGGATATGCCAAAACTGTGCTACAAGCACGTCAGGGCGCGCTTCTTTTAAGAGCAGCGGCAGCAACGCAAAGTGGTAATCCTGAATCCAGACAAGGGCGGGCGTGTCTTGTATTTCAGCCAGAATAGCCGCGGCAAATTTTTTGTTCACCTCGACGTACGTCTGCCAATCGTTCAAATCGAAGCGAGGACGGGTAAACACCACGTGGCAGAGAGGCCACAACCCTTCGTTGGCAAACCCGTAATAATACCCCTGCTCCTCTTGCTTCGAGAGCCATACCCGCTTCAGCGTATAACGAGGAGCCTCTGGTGGTACCGCAACACAGTCACGGTCATCAACCACTAAGCGATCAGCGGAACCACTGCCATGCGCAACCCACAAACCACCACACGCTTGCAGGACTGGATCAATGGCACTGACCATACCGGAGGCTGGCCGCTCACACACGACCACGTTCCTCCCATACTCGTGTAAATAGGGTTCACGATTAGAAACAACAACGAGACGACGGCCCTGGAGCTTCTCCCGAACCGTTTTCTGTAACAGCATTGCTGTCCATGCGCCGTCTCTCTGAAAAGCTTTGACGGTCATTCTTATTCTCCTCCACGCACCAAGCCGAACTCCCTCTGTCGGTGCGGGATAGCTGTCCGGAGGTCACAGAGCAGAGAGCAACCCCTTTGCGCCCACAATGATGTTCTGAGGCTTTCCTAATGATTGCCTATCTCGTGGCATTGTCCACTCTACTCTGCTGGCGGCATTCATTGCCTGCTTGAAACCGTCGTCATAAGCGGCGTGGAACTGCCGATCAGGGTCGTAGTAAGAGCCTTTGGAGAGGTGGCCGATCGGTGTCCCTTTCCATCGCATCTGCTCTGCCATTTGCGACCCGTCGTTATATCCTCTCCTATGCGCTTCCTGGGGATTTTGTGCCTGTACCATATTTCCTCCTCACTCAAGCTCGCTGTGGATAAAAAATAGGCATGAGTATCGATACCTCGACAACCATGTGAGAATACTTCGGAAAATCTCCATGCATCTATGATCTGGTAGAGAAATCAGTGATAGTGGAGTCAGAACAGGGAGTTGAGTTGTCTTTTTTATTCCCGCAATGGCTGTGCCACACCTTCGGTCTTCGGCTAAATTCGCCTTCCGGTTATAGAAAACCGCAAGAAGATTCTTCCTCTCTATATTTCGATAGAGGAAAAGACGGGGCAAAAAGGGACAGTTCCGACACGTATGAGGCAACTCTCCCCAGAAAGTGGGAAGTTCAGGTAAACAGACGTGCATTATTGATGGCCTATTTTTTGCTCCCGTATGGGACCAACGGGAAAATAAGTGCCCCGGAGCTGCAATGCTGCTCCCATACGCCAGTAAATTTTCTTCTTCCCCGGAAATTAAGGAATCGCAGCAATGGAACAAACAAACACCGCAAGATCTCTCCCGTTTCCTGAACAGGAAGTGTTTGGCATCCCTTCCGCCGACCACCATCGATCGCAACCACTCCTGTTTCTGCCTGAACAGTTCTTTACTGCCAGCGAGCAGTCCTCCTCTTTATGGACTGGCGAGCGTAGGTTGATGTTCGCAGTATTACAAGACGCAGTCGCGTGTTGGTTTCGCTATCGACATGCGCGCACTGACTACGGTCGCGAAGTGTTTCGTGAAATTCGCGATTGGTTCTGGGACCCAGATCCAGAATGGCTGTTTGGCTTCGAGAGTATCTGTAGTCATCTTGATCTCAACGCTGAGTACTTCCGTCGCAAACTAATACGTTGGGATACGTTGAGCCCAGATTATAGAGAGCCCGAGTGCTGGGATTCACCGTACAAACTCACACGCCGGCGGAGTTAATTCTTCTCATCCCACAGGGCTGCTCTCTTGAGCAGGAGAAGTGCCTGTGGTAGGTCATTCGCGCGACTCAATCAATGTGGAACGATGGAGAAGCCTCAATGTAAGGCTTCTCCGATCGTGAAGGAACATTGCGCTGTGGCGCATGGGGTGAGGGTGCGCGAGTGTTGACGCTAGCACGTTTCAGTGCGCGATTAATCACACGGTTTCTCTACGAGACTGGCAGGATGGGAATCTTTCTTGCGTCAGTCTTGTGGCAATTGTGCGTTCCGCCATTACAGTTGGCGCAACTTATACGGCGTATTGATTTCATCGGCGCCCGTTCGCTGCTCCTGATCATTTTCACTGGAGCATTTACGGGTATGGTCGTGGCCTTTCAAGGCTATACTGCTCTCCGTCGTTTTGGCGGTGAAGCCTTTCTTGGTCCGGGCGTAGGCCTCAGTTTGATTCGCGAGCTAGGACCAGTCTTATCTGCTTTGATGATTACTGGTCGCGCGGGATCGGCCCTTACTGCCGAACTTGGCATTATGCGTATTTCTGAACAAATTGACGCACTCGAGGTGATGGCACTGAATCCGATCAAATATCTTGTCACCCCGATCCTCTTAGCTGCGCTGATTACCTTTCCTCTTCTCAACGCGGTCTTCGTTGTCGTCGGCATCTATGGTGGGTACCTCGTTGGAGTGCAGCTACTCGGCGTCAGTGCAGGTTCCTATTTCACGCAAATGGCCAGCGTCGTGACACTCGACGATATTTGGGGAGGTCTGTACAAATCGCTTTCCTTCGGTGTCATCGTTGCGTGGGTATGCTGCTTTAAGGGCTTTTACGCTGCTCGTGGCGCTGAAGGCGTTAGCCATGCGACTACGCAAGCCGTCGTGATGTGTTCAGTCCTCATCCTCGTGTGGGATTATTTCCTCACATCAGTTCTGTAGCGCTGTTATGATTCGTATCGTCAACCTGCATAAAGCCTTTGGTCCGCAGCGAGTCCTGGCAGGAGTCAACCTAGAGATTCCTACCGGTGCGCTCTACGCCGTCATCGGTCGTAGCGGTGCTGGAAAAAGTTGTCTCCTCAAATTACTCATCGGCCTCATGCACCCTGATGAGGGTGAAGTGTGGGTCGACGATACGGAGCTGACCCACCTCCGCGGGCGGGCGCTTAACCAGGTACGCACGCGCTTCGGTATGCTCTTTCAAGGAGGAGCACTCTTTGATTCACTTTCTGTGTACGACAATGTCGCATTCCCCTTACGGGAAAAAACTCGTTTGCGAGAAACCGACATCAGCCGAAAAGTACGTGAACGACTCGCTCAGGTGGGTCTGGCAGGAATCGAAGAGAAGTTTCCGGCTGAACTCTCCGGTGGAATGCGCAAACGCGTGGCAATGGCCCGTGCACTGGTCTCAGAGCCTGAGATTTTGCTTTTTGACGAACCCACGACAGGACTCGATCCGATTCGGGTGAATGCCATCCATCAACTGATTCACGACCTCCATAGCATGCTGCATTTCACTGCTGTCATTGTCAGTCACGAAATTCCAGAGATCTTTTCCTTAGCAACACAGGTCGCTATGTTGCACGAAGGGGCCATTGTGGCGACAGGCACGCCAGCAGCAATTCAAGCATCTCCTGATCCGATAGTACAACAATTCATTCATGGTCGTACCGAAGGTCCGATTGAAGTCAACTAACGTAACACCTATGAAGACATTCGATTCAGAACTCCTCGTTGGCGTACTTTTACTCTGCGGCATCGCCGTCCTCGGATATATTTCGTTCCACCTTGGTCAGGTGAGTTTCGGTGCGGCTGAAGGGTATACGATACAAGCCGAATTCACCAACGCTGGAGGGTTACAAGACGGTGCCGCAGTGGAGCTGGCAGGCGTACAGATCGGCCGGGTTACGAAAGTCCAACTTAATGAAGATTATCATGCGCATGTCAGAATCCATCTGCAATCGACAGTCGTACTAAAGGAAGACGCCAAGGCCGCAATCAAATCGGCTGGGCTTATCGGTGAGCGTTATATTGACATTCTCCCCGGAACCGCGGCAAACCAGATTGCACCAGACGGGTATATACGCCACACTGAGTCCCCAGTTGACATACAGGAAGTTATTCAAAAGTTCATCTTCGGCGACGTCGAAGCCAAGCCTTCGTCTAACGACATCCAATAGTAAAGCGAATCGTGAGAGTAAAGAGAGTCGACGATGGGCCGATAACAAAAAAGAGGGAGGAGTCTTACAGTGATGGCACGAATACTACTCGCGGCGCTCCTAAGTGTTAGTACCTTCAGTGGAGCCGTGATCCCCAATGAGACATATGCACAAGCGAAAATGACAACCGAGGATGCCGCCTCTGCACGTCCGAAACTTGGTGCTGAAGAACCACCCACGCCCCCGACTCCAGATCCCTTGGAGTGGTTTAACCAGCCGGTGTTCGAGTTTAACTTGAAACTCGACGAATATGCCTTGCGGCCAGTGGCCACAGCGTATGACACAGTCATGCCGGATGCTGCTCAACGTGGCGTGCAACGCTTCTTCAAAAATCTGGGAATCGTGGAGCGCTTTGCCAACAACCTTTTCCAAGGCAAAGTCCCACAAGCAGGGCAAGAAGTCGGGCGATTTGTTATCAATACCACCATTGGTGGTGTTGGATTTCTTGATGTTGCGGACGAGTGGTTAGGGTGGAAAGAACATCCTGAAGATTTCGGCCAGACGCTGGCAGTGTATGGTGTCGGTTCAGGCCCCTACGTGATGTTGCCGTTTTTTGGTCCGTCCACAGTGCGAGACGCCGTCGGCCTGGTTGCTGATGGTGCCATGAACCCGATGGCGTATTTCCTATCAACCGTGGAACTCATTGCCGTGCGTGGCGGTTTGGCTATTGGCAGTGCTGTCAACTATCGGTCGATGAATCTCGAACTGTTCGAAGATGTGAATCGCTATACCGTTGACTTGTACGGAGCAGTTCAGGATGGATATTTACAGAGGCGCGAAAAACAAATTGCCGAGTAACGCAGGAGTGAAGCTCCGTCAGAAGCAAGGAGGAGGGAACATGAGAAGTCGCCGTACTATCTTCTTCTTTGGCATTGTCAGTGCGGTTTTCGCCACACTGACGACGAAGGTCTGGGCAGTCGCTGACTCACCAACCGAAACGGTCCGCACGACGATTCAGCAGGCGCGGGCGGTTCTCGAAGACCCGAGTTATCAAGGACAGGAACACAAACGACAACGTCTGGAAAAAGTCAGAGAAGTAGTATTGCCGCAGTTTGATTCACAAGAAGTGGCAAAGCGCACGTTGAGTACCTATTGGAAGAGTCTATCCGAGCAACAACGTCAAGAGTTTATCCAACTGTTTATTTCTCTGGTCGAAAGGACATATGCCCACAATCTGGATCGCTACAGTAAAAATGTTCAGTTTTTCTACGACCAGGAACGGGTAGAGGAGAATTTTTCTGAAGTCGATACGCGCGTGCTGGATCCGGCGCAGAATCGTACGTTCTCGATCGGCTACCGCTTACGGAATGTCAATGGCAAGTGGCTCGTCTATGATGTGGTCATCGAAAACGTAAGTATGGTGCAAAACTACCGGAACCAATTTAATCGGATTCTCGCCAAGTCGTCGTACGAAGACCTCATCAAGGCACTGCAGAACAAAATCTACGAGTTGGAAAACTCGCCCACACCAGATAAGAAGAGTTGATTCTTCGTAAAGGCTGAACGATTTTTTTGGAGCGATGCCGTGCCTAAAAGCAAGATCGTTTGCACGATTGGTCCGGCTTCGCAATCTGAAGAGCAGCTCCGCCAACTCATTCAGGCAGGCGCGAATGTCGTCCGCCTGAACTTTTCGCATGGGACACAAGAGGAACACGCCCACATCATTGCCCGGGTCCGCCGTATTGCCGGGCAACTTGATGTTCCTGTCGCCATATTGCAGGATCTTGCCGGTCCAAAAGTGCGGATCGGCACCTTCACAAACGGGAGTATTACACTCACGGCTGGGTCGTCATTTACTTTAACCACCCGGCTTGTTGCTGGCACAGAACACCTCGTATCGATTTCCTACGCGCAACTCCCACAAGAAGTGAGGTCAGGCGATACCTTGCTTCTGGCTGACGGCGCGGTCATCCTTGAAGTACGGCAGGTCACGACCGAAGACATTCATTGCCACGTTGTCGTTGGTGGGACCCTCAGTGCCCATAAAGGAGTCAATTGTCCCTCAGGCCTCTTCAAATTGCCGATTTTGAATGCAAAGGATTTGGCCGATCTCCAGTTCGGTATTGACCAGCAACTTGATTATATCGGCTTATCGTTTGTCCGGACAGCAGAAGACATCGACATCGCAAAGTCGGCGATCGCCCAACGAGGCGGTAGCATTCCTCTCATCGCCAAAATCGAGACCCAAGCCGCACTCAGCCATATAGACGATATCATTGCGGCAGCCGACGGAGTCATGGTTGCCCGCGGCGACTTAGGCATTGAAACGCCATTTGCACGGGTTCCGCTCGTACAAAAGCAACTCATCGCCAAAGCCAATCAACAAGCAAAACCAGTGATCACCGCGACACAGATGTTGTGGTCGATGGTCAATGCCCCTCGACCGACACGCGCTGAGGCCGCAGATGTGGCGAATGCTGTCCTCGACGGTACCGATGCGTTGATGTTGTCGGAAGAAACCGCAGTCGGGCGCTATGCGGTTCAAGCCGTACAGGCAATGGCCGCTATTGCACGCGAAGCCGAACACTCAGCATCACCGCTGCTCACCAGCCAGGACCATGAGCAAGAAGGTGTCCCTGCAGAAGCAGAACTCATGGCTCGGGCGGCATGTCAAATAGCCGCGGCGCGCAAGTTGGAAGCTATCGTCACTGTGACGTTAGAAGGCACCAGTGCCAGATTAGTCGCCAAATACCGCCCATCCCAACCAATTTTCGCAGCAACACCACGGGTCGAGACATACCGGCGACTCTCCCTCATTCGTGGGGTCACTCCCCTCCTTCTCCCCCCAGATATAACTACACGTGAGGAAATGATAGCGACAGCGAAAGAGCGCACACGCGATGTCAATAGTCTAGCTCGAACCGTGATCGTCTTCTCAAGCGTATCAGCTGAGCACAATATGTTATTTACCGACCAGGTCTGATGGTGGATGATACGGAAGCGAATCGCTCTGTCAACGAGGGAGCAGGCAACTGCAGTGGAATTGTGATAGAGAACGTAGATCCCTGACCAACGACACTTTGGACGGTAACGGTTCCGTGGAGCAAGTCCAGTAACCGTTGCACGATGTAGAGTCCAAGCCCGACACCACCATACTGTCGGGTATCCGAACTGTCTCCCTGGCGGAACATGTCGAAGATCACCGGCATCGTCTCCGGTGCAATGCCGACACCTGTATCGTGTACGCTGATCTTGATCGCATCATCACAATGAGCAGCCTGAAGCGTCACCGTCCCCGTCGGTGTAAACTTGATCGCATTCCCCAGGAGATTCTTAATAATCACTTTGAGTTTGACTCGATCCGTATAGAGAATCGGTAACTGTGGCTCGACACGCCAGCGAAAGGCAAGCCCTTCCTTGCGCCCCTCTCGCTCGGTCTCCTGTTGGAGTTCTTCGATCAGCTCCTCGACATCAACGGCACCAGGTTCTACCACCATGCGACCTGCCTCCATGCGGCTCACGTCGAGGGTAGCCGTGATGAGATTCAACAGCTCTCGTGCACTATGTCCCACACTGTACAAAGACTTCCGCTGATCCTCGGTCAAGGGTCCAAGATCTCCTTCGATTAGGAGATCCGTGTAGCCCATGATGATATTGAGTGGGGTACGGAGCTCATGCGACATGGTGGCAAGAAAATCGTTTTTGAGACTATTAGCATGCGCCAACTCCTCGACAAGGTTCGCGTTGGCCAGCGCTAACGACGCAATCTGGGAAACCCCTTGAGCAATACGGTAACGCAAAGGCCCTAGCGGGTCCCGCGTGGTGTACCCACAGAGATGGAGACCCAAAAGCTCCTGCCCACGTCGTAACTGGAGACCGAGAATACTCCCTGGGGCAAAAGGGGAAAGCCAGGTGTCAGACATCTGCAGCTGTCCCATCAATGTCCGGAGTTCCACGACATGGTCACCAGTGAGCCCTGCAATCAGTGGCTCAATAGTCTCTTGGCGTACACGTAAAAGTCTCAGGATCTCTTCTTGCTCTGGGGTATATCCCCAACTGGCAGCCAGTGAGTATTCTGCCTTCTGTGGCTGCCACAAAAATGTACAGCAGTAGTGTCCCTGCAAAACCTCAGCCGTGAGATTGCAGAGTCGTTCAAGCATACGCGGAGTATCAAGAACAGCAATGAGGTCCTGGCTAATGCGCGCTAACGCGGCAGTTAACTCGGCTTCTTCACGTTCAGCTTTTTCGGCGCGCCGCTTTTCATCGCGTAACTGTCTGGCACGGAGTGCTTGCGTAACAGCAGGTCCCAAGCGACTCAGACGATCTTTCAGCAAATAGTCTGCTGCCCCTTGCTTCATACAGTCGACTGCTACTTCTTCGCTGATACTGCCAGAAACGATGATAAATGGGACATCAAGGGCTCGCGTACGAACGACATCCAACGCTCGAAGCGCATCGAACTGCGGGAGAGAATAGTCCGCTAAAATCAGATCGAAGTTATGCTCTTGTAAGCGCGCGAGATACTCAGCCTCGGTCTGCACCCAATCCCACTCTAGTGTATACCCCTCACGACGGAGTTCACGCAGCATCAAGGCCGCGTCATCTTCGTGATCTTCGAGGATCAACACATGCAGTGAAGACACTAGGCGTTCCTTACAGCAACCAACGGTGTTGGCAGATTAGTGTCCCGACTGCTGGTTGAGTCCGAGCCAGTACGAGCCAAGTTGCTTGACGGCTTCTATGAATTGCTCGAAGTCCACCGGCTTGACGATATAACTGTTCACGCCGAGCTGATAGCTCTCGACGAGGTCACGCTCTTCGCGTGATGATGTGAGCATCACGACAGGAATCGTCCGAATGTCTTCTTCTTTCTTGATGCGATCAAGCACTTCAAGTCCATCCATCTTGGGTAGCTTGAGATCCAAGAGGATGACTTTGGGCCGGTTTTGCCGATTGCGGCCCGCATATTCACCAGTACAAAAAAGGAAGTCGATCGCTTGCGCACCATCGATGACGTGCTGGATCGTAATCGCCTGGGCGCTGGTACTGGTCTTCACTTTCTTCAACGCACGCAGCGCGAGATCTGCATCGTCGGGATTATCTTCGACCAATAGAACTGAGATTTCTCCTTGGACCGCCATGATAGATGCCTCCTCAAACGCGGAAAAATTTTCACTACTGCCGCATATTCTCTAGCGTGCCGTTCTCGTTGAACTTGCTATGAGAAGCGGCACCATTCGTCATATTGCCGTTGACAACTACCTCGTTCTGGCCGGCGGCAGATTGCGATGTGTCGTTCTGGGTAGCCATATCCTTTTGCTCTGCAGCGTGAGCATCCTCAACAGTAAAGTAGAATGATGCGCCTTTTTCGATCTCAGCGTTTGCCCACAATCGTCCATTGTGTCGCGTGATGACGCGCTGGACGATCGCCAGCCCTACCCTGGCCTGATGAACGAAGAGGAAACACGAGAGGCAGGAAGGAGGAAAGAGCGACACCCGATTTGTTCCGCGGGAGCAAGCAAAGAAGGTCTTGTGAGCGAGCAGCGATGGAGCTAAGAGCGACATAGG
>Ga0194132_10004931_pt1 | contig 22215 bp, 17 predicted proteins | sample TA2KigOf80mmetaG_FD_148612 | JGI IMG/M metagenome (GOLD analysis project Ga0194132, IMG submission 148612) | Freshwater microbial communities from Lake Tanganyika, Tanzania - TA2015054 Kigoma Offshore 80m | ecosystem: Environmental > Aquatic > Freshwater > Lake | place: Tanzania: Lake... | reverse complement strand
CGCGCGCGCATGGCCGACCACATCCGCAACGAAGACACCTTCGACCGCGCCCCCGACGACGCGCTCACCGGGTTCCGCATCACCTACTAACGGCGCGGCGCGAAGCGGGTGTATTGAAAAAACGGTTGCACAAGGTCCGCGCTCCTTTCATGGTTGTGGGGTAGGGCTCTGGCCTGCCCGAACTGAGACAGGCTAGAGCCCTACATCGAAAACACGGCCACAATTCAAAATCGGTTGCACAACGCCCCCGTCCTTCCCCTCCGACCGCCCCGAAGTTGCAAAACGACACTCGCTGGTACAACTGGCGGATATCAGAATGTCGCGCGGGGTGGGCGCGGGGCAAAAGCTGAACGTGATGCACACCGCCATCTCATCCGTTGTGATACTATGACCTCTTATGGACTCCCGTACAAAATACTATACGAGAGACCACATCACATCAACGTCGGTTGCGCGCTTTTCTCCGGCGCGCGGTTTCGTCCGGCCGTGCCGATACAATGGGCCCGTCGAGATACCCCCCACGGAGGTTCCCATGACTCGAGCGATGTTGTTCGTGCCGGCGCTGGTCGCGCTGGCGCTGGCCGCCCCAACCGCCGCGCCCGCGGCCGACGAGGAGAACCCGATCATCAAGCTCATCAAGTCGAAGGTGAAGGACGAGAAGAAGCCGTTCGCGATTCTGGTCACGTTCAAGGTGAAGGCGGGCAACGAGAAGAAGTTCGAGGAGGCGTTCGCGCCGTGCCTCGTGGCGACCCGCAAGGAACCGGGGTGCGTCGCGTACTACCTGAACCGCGACCCGGACGCGCCGAACACCTACATCATGTACGAGCAGTTCAAGGGCATCCCCGGTCTCGAAGCGCACATGAAAGAGAAGCACACCAAGACGCTGCTGGACACCGTACTCCCGATGTGCGACGGCGACCCGCAGATCAAGGTGCTGACCGTGCCGGAGTAATACAGACATTGCTCACCACAAAGGCACGAAGGTCACACAACGGAACACCGAGAAGGCAGTTGTGATCGAGGTTTCAAAACCGTCATCTCTGCTTTCTCGGTGTTCCGTTGTGTGACCTTCGTGCCTTTGTGGTGAGTTGCGGTCTTTGCGTCACCCCCCGCGTTGCTTCTCGGCGGCGTGGAGCATTTCGGCGGCCTCTTTGCGCGTCGTTTCACTGCGTGACTCGCCGCGGAGCATCATTGCCAGTTCTTCGACGCGGGCGTCGTCGGTCGCGAGCGCGGTGATGGTGGTCGCGGTGCGCTTAGCGGTCGTGCTCTTACGGATCGTCCACTGGTGCGCCGCGTAGCTCGCCACCTGCGGCAGGTGCGTCACGCACAGCACTTGGTGCGACCGACCGAGGGCCGAGAGTTTCTGGCCCAACACGTCGCCCAAGCGTCCGCCGACGTTGGCGTCGATCTCGTCGAACACCACGAGCGTGCGCACGGGGTCGTGTGCGGCAAGCACGGTTTTCAGTGCGAGCATGGTGCGCGACAGTTCGCCGCCGCTGGCGACCTTGCGCAACGGGCGGGCCGGTTCGCCGGGGTTTGCGGTCAGCAGCAGTTCCAACTGGTCGATGCCGGCCGCGGGCACGTCGCCGGCCATCGGGTCGTCCGGCAGCGGCGTCGTTTCGAGTTGTGCGTCGAGCCTCGCCTTTTGCATCTGCAGATCGGCGAGGTGCCGCTGCGCGTCGGCCGCGAACTTCTTCGCGACCTTCGCGCGCGCCTTGCTGAGTGCGTTGGCGGTGTCGCGCAACTCGGCCCACGCCGCGCGCAGGGTCGCTTCGATCCCGCTCAGGTCGTCTTCCTGCTTCTGAAGTGCGGCCTCTTTCGCGTCCAGCGAGTCGCGGTAGGCAATCAGTTCGTCGGGCGTCTTGCCGTAGCGCTGTTGCAGTTTCTTCAACAGCGCGATGCGCTGTTCGACCTCATCGAGCCGGTCGGGGTCGGCCTCGAAACGCTCGGCGAGGTCGCGGCAGGTGTCGGCGAGGTCTTCGATTTCGGGCCGAAGCGCGTCGAGGCGCTGGCTCACCTCGGCCAACTTCGGGTCGAAGTGGGCCCACTTGTGCGCGTCCTTGATGAGCCGGCCCAGCACCGCGGCGACCGCGCCGTCGTCGTCCACGAGCCGGGCCGTGACGCTCCCCGCGAACAGCGCGAGGCTCTGCGCGTGAACGAGGCGCTCGCGCTCCTTCGTCAGTGCCGGCAGCTCGCCCGGCAGCAGTTTGGCGTTGTCGAGGTCGTCGCGCTCGAAGCGTACCAGCGACAGCTCGCGCTGGCGCGCGAGCTTGGCGTCCGACAGTTCCTTGAACTGGCGGCGCAGGTCGCGGACGCGCGCGGCGCGGGCGTCGTACTTGGCGCGCGGCTCCGCCAGTTTGCCGAAGGCGTCGAGCACTTCGAGCTGGTACGCGGGTTGCAGGAGCGAATAGCTCTCGCGCTGGCCGTGAACGTCCACGAGCATTTCGCCGATGCGCTTGAGCGTGGCGACCGCGACCGGCACGTCGTTCACGAGAGCCGAACTGCGCCCGGAGCGCGCGAGCCGGCGCGTCAGGATCAGTTCGTCCTCTTCGACGGCGGACTGAAGGATCTCGGCGGCGGCGGCACGCTGTTCGGGGCGGGCGAGGTCGAACCGCCCGGTGACGCGCAGCTCGTCGGCCCCGGTGCGGATCAGGTCGGCGCTGCCGCGCTCGCCGAGCAGCAGCCCGAGCGCGCCGAGCAACAGCGACTTCCCGGCCCCGGTCTCGCCGGTCCACGCGCAGTAGCCCCCGTGCAACTCGACGCGCACGTCCTCGATGAGCGCCAGATTCTGAACGGCCAGTTCGCGGAGCATACCGCAATGGTACGCCGGTTACGGGAACAGGTGAAGGTGAGTCGGTGGTCGGCAATCTCCGGTGTCGCCGGGACCGTCTGTCTGGTAGGGTGTGGCCCACTTCCGAGGGCGGCTGATGTCGCGGTCGTTGTCGCGGTTGGCGGTAGTGCTCGCGGGGTTCGCCGCGCTGGTCGTCGCGCTTACGGTCGCGCCCGGCCCGCGCCCGGTTTCGCCGCCCGCGACGCCCATGGCGAAAGCGGGTGCCGAAGTCGCACCTCTCCCGCTCGCGCGGCCCGAGGTCGCGCCGGAACCAAGCGCGCCGCGGTGGCGCGCGTCCGGCCCCGCCCTGCCCGGCTTGCCCGCCGACGCGGAAGCGCTGACGTGGGAACCGGCCGCGCCCGCGCTGCAGCCGCCGATCCTCGCCGGGTTCTCGCCCGACGGCCGGTTCCTCGCCACCGTTCACATCGCGTCGCGCTGGGAGACCGAACCGAGCGGCCTTTACATCTGGGACATCGAAACGGGCACGCGCCTGCGCGTGCCGACCAAAGACCCCGGCCAACCGTACTGGATGAACGTCGGTTTCGCGCCCGACAACACGGCGCTCGCGGTGCGGTTCGGCGGGCACCTCAGCATTTGGGACGCCACCGCCGCCAAACCGAAGGCCGAACTGAGCACGGGCGACTGGCGCGAATCGTTCCGGCAACCGGTGTTCGCCCCAGACGGCGGCGCGGTCGCCCTAGGCGGCTCTGATCTACTGGTGTTCGACGCCGGCACGCGCAAGGCGCGGCCGTTCGGCACTCCCGCCCTCCCCAAGGGAACTTCGTACTCCGCGCCGGTGTGGTCACCGAACGGCCGCTGGCTCGCCGCTGTCACGGAGTCCGCGTCGCACGTGTGCGTGTGGGACGCCGACAGCGGCGAGGTCGCGTGGAAGAGTCCCGAACTGCCGCATGGGTACGGGACCGCGGTCGCCTTTACTGCGGACTCGAAGCGCGTGATCGCCGTGAACTGGCGCGCCGGCGCGCTCAGCGAGTGGGACATCGCCACCAAGAAGAGAGTCCGAGACGCTAAGGTGCCGGCGGTCAACGGCGACCTCGCGGCCGACGGCTCGCGGCTCGCGTGGCTCGACGCGGCGGGCGCGCCGGCGGTCGTGATCGCGGACGCCGACGGGAAGGAACTGCGCCGCATCCCGCTGCCCGGAACTGTGCAGGCGTTCCGATTGAGCGGTAACGGGAAGCGCCTTGCGGTGCGCGGCTGGGACGGTTCGCTGCGTGTCTACGACGCCGGCACTGGCGCGCTCGTGCGGACGGTTTCCGATGGCTGGTCGCCGGCGCTGCACGTCGCGTACCGCGCGAATGGCGCGGTGGTCCGCTCGGTCCACGCCGACGGCACGATCCGCGAACAGGACGCCGCGACCGGGCAACCGCTGCGCCTCACCCGCATCGACTTGCCCAACGGCGAACACTTCGTCACGGCTTCGACCGACGGCCGGCTGTGGGCGACCGTGACGACTGACGGCGCGGTTCGCGTGTGGGACGTGGCCACCGGGCGACCGCGCGCCGACTTCGCGGAGCGCGTGTGGGTTCCGCACCGCCGGATCGAGTACGGGCGGTTCGGCCCGCCGCCGGGCGCGCCGTGGACCGAACCGGACTACCGCGCGACAGCGCTCACCTTCGCGGCCGGCGGGCGCTACCTCATCGCCGCGACCGGCGAGGGCAAGACGATCACCGTTTGGGACGTGACGACCGGCAGAGCCGCGCACACCATTGCCACTACCGACCGGCTCACGGCCTTCGCGCTTTCGCCGGACGGCGCGACGGTGTTCGCAGCCTGCGCAAGTACGAACGCTGTGCCGGAGACGGTGCCGACCGCGCACACGGTTCGCGCGTGGGACGTTGCGAGCGGAAAACCGATCTGGGAGCTGTGGGTTCAGCCGGCGCGAGCGGCGGACCAGTTGCCGGGTTGGATGACGATTCGGAGCCTTCAATTGCTGCGCGACGGCGACACGCTCGCGGTGGTCGCGACCGAGTTCACAACGAACGTGATCCCCGGACAAGGCCCGGCCGAGGCGCACCGCGTCTGGGTGGTCCCGCGCCGCGCGGGCGCGCCGACGCGGAGCTATCTCGTTCACGAGCCGCGGGCGGTCGCGTTCTCCGCGGACGGGCGTTGGCTGGTATCGGGCACCACCCGCGCGTGCGACCTCGTAACCGGCGCGCGGTTCGGCTCGGTACACGCGCACGCCTACTCCGACGCGCGGTACAACGCGGTGTCGGCGGCGTTCCACCCGCACGGGAAGTTCGTCGCGCTAGCAACCCCGGAGTGGGCCGCGCCGTTCGACGTGGAGGCGTTTCGCAAACGCGCGGAGCAGCAGCGGAATGAGCAACGGGCCGCCGGCCACGACCCACCGGACGACGATTGAGAGGGCCGCTACGCGACCGGGCGCTTGAACGTGAGGAGCAGCACGTCTTGGCCGGCCTCGACGTTGTGGTAGATCGTGGACGACACGAGCTCCCAGCCGTCCGCGCCGAGCTGGTTCAGCGCGGCCTCAAGGTCGGACGCCCCGGACTCGTCGCCCAGCCCGCGGGTCACGAACTGCGCGGTCGTGTACTGCCACTTCATACGTGACTCCTGCGAAGCCGCGAGCGGCTTCACTCGACCGGGTACTGCATCCGGCCGCAGGTGGCGCAGGTGCGGAACGTTCCCTCGCGGAGCGTGGTGAACTGCATTTCGGTCATGCTGGTGCGGCACCCCTGACACACGCGGGCCTTCGCGCCCGCGAACGCCTCCGGCCCCTTCGCCTTGACGATGGCGGCGTATGGGCCTTTGACCTCGGGGGTGAGTTGCAGTTCGGCCGCGTCGAGGGCCGCTCGGCTCTCGGCCGTGTCCGCGGTCATGCGCTCGAGGCGCTCCGCGGCTTCGGTCTGGAACTGCGCGAACTCGTCTTGTGCCCCCTTCCACTTCACCTCCACGTCGGGAACAGCGGCGTGCTTCTCTTCCAGTTCCGTGATGGTGGCGAGAATGGCGTCTTCGAGCGCGGCCTTCTTCTCCTCGGCGTGGGTGATCTCCAGTTCCTTCGCGGCGCGCTCCTTCGGCGCGACGAGCGCTTCGAGTTGGTCGCGGAGCTTCTTCAGGCGGTCGTCGGTCTGCTTCAGCGTCCCCTCGTCGTCGCGCTGCTTGAGCTTGAGTTTGGTGATGGCGTCGTAGTGTGCGGCATGAGCGGCGCGGGCGGCATCGAGTTCCTCCTGATGCTCGGCGAGCACGCGCGGCCCGGCGTCGATCTCGGCCTTGAGGTTGCGCAGGTGGACGCGCAGCCGGTGGCACTCGCGCAGCACGGACGTGACGAGCATAGAGGCTCCTTTACACGCATTGTACCAGAAGAACGAACCACAGAGACACCGAGGCACAGTGAGAGGCAGAAGAGAGCGTTCTTGGAACCGCTCTTCTCGTTGTCTTCTCTGTGACTCGGTGTCTCTGTGGTTCGTTCTTCTCCTGCCCCGATCCTAGGTCTTGGCGTTCTTCAGCCCGTCGAGGAAGCCTTCGAGCTGGCGGCTGCGCACCGGGTGTTGCAGCTTGCGGACGGCCTTCGCCTCGATCTGCCGCACGCGCTCGCGCGTCACCTTGAAGATGCGGCCCACCTCTTCGAGCGTGTAGGTGTACCCGTCGCCGAGGCCGTACCGCAGTTTGATAATCTCGCGCTCGCGGTACGTCAGGGTCTTTAGCACGCCCTCGATCTTGTCCTTCAGCATCTCGTTGGTCGCGGCGTTCACGGGGCTTTCGACCGAGTTGTCCTCGATGAAGTCGCCGAAGTAGCTGTCCTCGCTCTCGCCGACGGGCCGGTCGAGGCTGATCGGCTGGCGGCTGATCTTGAGCACGCGCTTGGTCTCTTCGAGCGTGTACCCGGCGGCCTTCGCGGTCTCCTCGATGGTCGGCTCGCGGCCCAGCGCTTGCAGCAGTTGCTTCGAGACGTTGCGGAGCTTACTCATCGTCTCGATCATGTGGACCGGGATGCGGATCGTGCGCGCTTGGTCCGCGATGGCGCGCGTGATCGCTTGGCGGATCCACCACGTCGCGTAGGTACTGAACTTGAACCCGCGGCGGTGCTCGTACTTGTCCACCGCGCGCATCAGGCCGGTGTTCCCTTCTTGGATCAGGTCGAGGAACGACAGCCCGCGGTTGCGGTACTTCTTGGCGATGCTGACGACGAGCCGCAGGTTGCCGCCGGACAGCTCGCGCTTGGCCTGTTCGTACTCGACGAACCGCTGCTTCATGATGCCGACGCGCTTGCGCAGGCTGCCCGGCTCTTCGAGCGTGATCAGCATCAGGTCGTTCAGTTCCTTCTCAAGGTTCGCGCGCTCCTCCTTCGCGGCCCGGTTGCCGCGGAGCGCCTCGATCTCGCCCTCCAGTTGGTCCATGCGCTGGCTGATCTGTTCCAACTTCTTCATCAGCGGTTGCACCTTCTGGGTGCGGATCGACAGCTCCTCCACCAGCGTGACCGTCTTGCGGCGGCGCAGGCGCAGGTTCTCGCGGATGCCGTCCTTTTCCTTGACCAGCGTGTTCTCGTGCGAGAGGCGCTGGAAGTCCTCGACGTTGGCCTCCATCAGCGGTTCGAGCGTGCGCAGGTTGTGCGGCATCCGCGCGAGAATCTTGTCCTTCTCGAGGTTCTCGGTCTGGCTCACCTTGATGGTGCGGTCGAAGGGCAGATCGCCGGTGTGGACCCGCTTCAGGGTCTCGACCACTTGGCGCATGGCGTAGTCGCACTCCAGCACCTTGCGGCGGAACCGGCGGCGCGTCAGTTCGATCTTCATGGCGAGCGAGACCTCCTGCCGGCGGTCCAGCAGGTCGATCTGGCCCATCTGGGTGAGGTACATGCGCACGGGGTCGTCGATGTGCCGCCCGTCGCCGTCGGAGTCCTCGTAGGACGACGACGTTTCGGCTTCGGCGGCCACGGCCGCGGCGACGGTCTCGACGGGCGACTCGTCGTCGTCGTCCCCGTCGATGAGGCTGATGCCGTGCTGGTCGAGAACCTCCTGAATCTCGGCCAAGCGCTCCGGCTCGGACTGTTCGGGCAGCGCGGCGTTCACCTCGTCGAAGGTGAGCGACCCGGTCTGCTTGCCCTTCTCGATCAGGGCCTTCACGACCTCGTCGTTCTTCCAGTCCATCGAACCCCTCCCCCAAAGCGCCGCGGCGGTCGTCGTGACCTGTGCGGCGGGTGGATCGGTCACTCGCGGTGCGAAATCGTGGTGTACCGTCAAGAAGAACCCACCCCCAACCACCCTTCCCGGAAGGGAGGGGGCAAAGACCTGTTGGCCGGTCTTACTCCCTCTCCCTTTAGGGAGGGGGTTGGGGGCGGTTCTCCTGTGTATCACACCGCCGGGATCGGCTTCGGGCGCTGCGTCTGTTGCAGCTTTTGAAGCAGTTCGGCGGCCTCGTCCTCGGTGGCGCTGGCTAACTGTTCCCGTACGGTGCGCGCGGCGGCTTCGGCCCGCAGTTCCACAAAGCGCTTCAGCAAACGCGCGAGCCACTGAGGGCGGTCCTGCATCATCTGGCCGACCGGCTGGAGCTTGTTCGCGGCCACGTCGAACAGGTCCGGGCGGTCGTCGAGTCGCACGCGCAGCGCCTCGATGTCGGGCACCGCGCCGGCGGCTTGGATCGCGTACAGTTCCGTGAGTACGCGCCGCAACCCGGTGTGCGTGATCGCGTCGGCCGGGACCGCGGCAGCCGCGACCGGCACCAGCGCGGGGTCGGCAAGTAGCAACTCGACCAGTTGGCGCTCGGCCGACTCCGCGGGTCCGGACTTTTGCCCACGGCGGCGCTCGGTGGTGGGCAGTGCGGCCTCCGGCGGCAGTTCCACGAACCCCGACACTGGCTTCGCGCTCCGCGCCTCCTGCTCGCGCTCCTTCGCCAGCCGCTCGCGCTCCTTCTGCTCGAACTCTTTCCGCAGCTCACCGTACCACGCCCAAACGGTTTCCTGTTTGATGCCGAAGCGGTGGGCGAGGCGGGTCACGATCAGCTCGCGCTTCACCTGTGCCGCGGCCCCCGGAATCGCGGGAGCGGACGCCATCGTGCCGAGGATGTCGCGGACGATCCGGCGCTTAGTGTCGTCCGACGGCGTCGGGTCGCGTTCCACCAACTTGTTCAGCTTAAAGTCTAGGGCGTCGGTTGCCGAGGTCAGTACCTTCTGAAAGGTCTCCGGGCCGTCGGGCTTCACGAGCAGGTCGCACGGGTCGAGGCCGTCGGGGAGGGTGGTGACGGCCAGTTCTACGTCCTGCGAGACGAACAGTTCTAAGGCCTTGTCCATGCCCTTCAAGCCGGCGGCGTCGCCGTCGTACACGAGCACCACTTTGGGCACGTAGCGGCGCAGATGCGCGACGTGCTTGTTGTTCAGGGCGGTGCCCATCGTGGCGACCACCTGCGGCACGCCGCACTGGTGGGCCATCATCACGTCGGTGTAGCCTTCGACGACCGCGAGGTAGCCGGCGGTGGCCCCGCCGTGGCGGGCGAGGTCGAGGCCGTATAGCAGTTCGCTCTTATGAAACAGGGTCGTTTCGGCAGAGTTGTAGTATTTCGGCCCGCGGGCGGCTAACGGGTTGTTGGGCATGATGCGCCCGCCGAACCCGACCACTTGGCCGCGCACGTCCTTGATGGGGAACATGACGCGGTCGCGGAAGCGGTCGTAGTACCCGCGCTGGCCGTCGCGCGGGGCGATCAGCCCGACCTCGAGGAGCAGTTCGGGCGCGACGTGCTCGGCGGTCGCGAGCCGCACGAGCCAATCGCCGCTGCGGGGCGCGAACCCGAGGCCGAAGTCGCGTATGGTCTTGCCCGCGAGCTTGCGCCCGCCGAGGTACTTGCGGGCCTCGCCCCCGGTCTCGTCTTCCAGCAGTTGGTACGCATACTTGGCCTGCGCCCAGCGCATGACTTCCAGCAACCGCGTCTTGTGCTGGTCTTGGGGCGAGGCCTGATCGTCGAGCTTGATTCCGGCGGTCTTCGCGAGTATGGCCCGCGCCTCCTTGAACCCGACTTTCTCCTGATGCATGACGAAGCTGAACACGTCGCCGTGTGCCCCGCACGACCAGCACTTGTACCGCTGGCGCTGGGGGTCCACGTCGAGCGACGGGCGCGAGTCTTGGTGGAACGGGCAGAGGGCTTTGAAGGTTTTGCCGGTGGCGTGAACGGCAATGTACGAGCCGACGACAGCGACGATGTCGCTGGCCGCCTTCACCTGTTTGGTTTGCTCCACCGGGTCGGACGGCACGTTGCACCTATTTCGATTTATGATTGGCGATTTGAGATTGACGATTGGACGCGCGGCGCGACGATCCGCGGCGGCTCAATCATTAATCACTACTCGCTAATCTGAAATCGCGTCGGTCGGCCTTGGCTGTTATCGGAGCGTCCCGGGTCCCCGTGCTTTGGTGGAGCTGGCGTACCGGCACGGTGGAGCGCCACTGCGGGAGGGCGCGGCCGGGGTGATTCGCCGTGGTGGGGTGGGGTTTGGCTTCGACGGTGCCGTGGCTCCTCTGAGCCATAAAGGTCGGTGCATCAATCCGTTGATGCTTCGCGAATTATAGTCGGTGTGGGGGGGTCGTCAAGGCGACCTCCCGACCGACCGCCGCACGTCGCAAACTTAACCCACAGCGCCACATCGGGCACGCCACGGCGCGCGGATTCGCCCCCGTTCGCGCCCGAACTGTCGGTGCGTCGGGCGCGCGCGCCCTCCCCGCTACAACCGGCACCACCTGCGCAGACTCACTCCGACTCGTCGGCTTTCTTCTTACGCGTGCTGTCGTTGTCGAACTTGTTGAGCGTGTCGGAGCGGTGCCGGCCGAGGTCTTCCTCCGCGTGCGCGGCCTCCTCCGGGTTCTCCGTGAGGTTCTTCTTTAGCTCCGCCCGGCGGTGCTTGTTGCCGCGCTTCTTGAGCGCGCGTTTCAGGTCACGCAGCTTGCGCTTATCGGGATCGGGCATCGTCACACCTCCGGGGAAGCCACACGCGTCTTATCGGCACAGTCTGAACCCCACGCACACACTTCACACGACCCACGCGTGCTTCAACTTGAAACTGGGAACTAGGAACTTGAAACTGCGAGGATGGCCCGCATCCTCATCGCCACCGACGCATGGCACCCACAGGTGAGTGGCGTCGTACGTACGCTCGACACAACCGCGAAGACGCTGCGCGAGTGGGGCCACGCCGTCGAGGTCATCGAGCCGACCGGGTTCCCGTCCTTCCCGACGCCGTTCTACCCGGAAATCCCGCTGTGCATCATGCGCTCCGGGCGCGTGTACGAGCGCGTTCACAGGTTCCGCCCGGACCACGTCCACATCTCGACGGAGGGGCCGCTCGGCTTCTGGGTTCGCCGCTATTGTCGGCGTATGGGCCTGCGGTTCAGCACATCGTACCACACGCGGTTCCCCGAATACCTGAAGCGCCTCGCGCGCGTGCCCGAGGGCATCACGTACAAGTTCCTCAAGTGGTTCCACGGCCGGTCGTCGTGCATGATGGTCGCGACGCCGAGTTTAGAGAAGGAGTTGATCGGCCGGGGGTTCGCGCCGCCGATCCGCCGCTGGTCGCGCGGGGTCGATCTTGGCACGTTCCGCCCGCGCCCGAAAGTGAGCACCGACTACCCGCGGCCGATTCTGCTATACGTGGGTCGCGTGTCACACGAGAAAGGCATCGACGACATTCTGAAGCTGCCGACCGCGGGAACGAAGCTCGTTGTGGGCGACGGCCCGGCCCGCGCGGAGCTAGAGCGCAAGTACCCCGACGCGAAGTTCCTCGGCTATCGTCGCGGCGAAGCGCTTGGTGAGGTGTACGCGAGCGCCGACCTGTTTGTATTCCCCAGCCGCACGGACACGTTCGGCATCGTCGTGATCGAGGCGTTGGCGAGCGGCCTGCCGGTCGCGGCGTACCCCGCGACCGGCCCGATGGACATCGTCACGCGCCCCGAACTCGGCGCGCTCGACGCCGACTTGGGCAAAGCTGTCGAGCGCGCGCTCGCAACCGCCGACCCCACCGCCTGCGCCGCCGAAGGCGCGAGCTACACATGGGCGAACTGCACGCAACAGTTTCTGAGTAACTTGGTGCCTGCGCGCGCGTGACGGCTGCGGTTACTCTTTACCCAACACGAGATCGACAACCCAGCACCCGCGAACGTGCGGCCCTTTGCCTCGGCAGTGCGAAAGGATGTCATCGTTGTCGCAACCCGCGTCTTGGAGTGCGTCCGCGAGAATCGGCATCGCGCCGAACTCGCGAGCTTCGTACATCTGACGCGCGAGGGTAGTCGCCGTGTCCGTGCGCCACGCGGGATCGAAGGTAACCGGTCGGAAGGGGTTCCCGAAGATGTCGCGAAGAAGGGCGGGCTGTTGTGTCCCCGTCACCCCGAGCGTGCGCTCCCAGTCGAGGCTCATTCCGAGTTTCTGCAGCCGACGCCCGGACACTGTCGATTCCATAACGCTGAAGCACGCGACCGCTTCCTCGCGTGTCCACGTTGCGAACCCGTTCCTCCCAGCCGCTCCCCATCGGTCCCGCAGAAGTTGGTGCATGGCGCTACAGAATTGTCTCAGTTCTTCGTCCCACGGCACTCCGTCGGCGCACCGCTCCGCAGCGGCGACCGCCTCGCGCATGACATCGTCAGTGAAATAGTTCCACACGAGCCGGGCGCCGGCCACGGTAAACAGGCGGAGCTTGCGCTCCGTGGGGCGAACCGTGAATAGCGCGAACATGCACATCGGGTCGTCGCACGCAAGCCATTCTGCTTCGGCCATCACACTCACCCCTTGCGTATCATCTCGATGATCGCCACCACGAACGCGGGCAGGTCTTCCGGCGTGCGACTCGTAATCACGTTCCCGTCGACGCACACCTCTTGATCGACGTAGGTGCCGCCGGCGTTGGTCACGTCGTCCTTGATCGAGTGGAAACACGTCGCCTTGCGGCCCTTCAGCGCGGTCGTGGAACATAGCACCCACGGGCCGTGGCAGATCGCGGCCACCGGCTTGCCCTGCGCGTGGGCGTCGCGCACCAGCGCGAGCAGCGCGGGGCTGCGGCGGATGTAGTCCGGGGCGAACCCGCCGGGGATCACCACCGCCGCGAACTGGTCGGCCTTCGCGTCGGCCGCGCTCAGCGTCGCCTTCGCCGGGTAGCCGAGCTTGCTCGCGTAGGTCTTGCCCGCTTCCGGGCCGACCAACTCCACGACGCACCCGGCCTCGCGCAGTCGGTACACCGGGTACCACACTTCCATCTCCTGATACTGCTGCTCCACCAGCACCGCGACGCGCTTTCCGACGAGGCTCATGAGATACTCCGGTAGGTCCGCCCTGTCGGGGCGGAAGCGATGACATTTCGTTCAGATAGGTGAAATGAGAATCAGTGCCGCCCGGCAGGCGGCACCTACATCACTTCAGCTTCACGCGGACGAAGTTCGGCCAGTACAGGTCGACGTTGTTGATGGTCGTGCTGAGCTCGAACCCGTTGGTGGCGTAGCTGATGACCAGTTCGCTGTCGCCCGCGAGGTGCGGGTGGGCCTTCGCCGCGTAGGTGAACACCTTCTTGTCCTTCATTTCGAGGCAGGTGTAGAGCAGCACCGGCTCGCTCCACGGGCCTTCGAGCGACGGCGCGAACCGCGCGACGATCTTCGCCGACAGGCCGTTCTCAGTGGTCACCAGCGCGTATTGTTTCAACTTGGGAAGGTAGCTCACGGAGAACTCGGTGCCCAGTTCGCAGGTGAAGCCGGTCGCGGCCTTCGCGTCGGCCTTCCACTCGCCGTCCGTAAGGAACCGCCACTGCTTGAAGTCGCCCAGTTCGTTCTTCGGGGCGCGGGCGACGAGCAGCTTGCGGCGCGGGAAGAAGCGCGTCGGCGTCTCTTCGTAGCCGTAGACGTAGACGTGATCGCCGACCGTCAGCGCCGCGGAGCCGAACGAGAGCTTGCGCTTCTCGTCGAAGGTCGCGAGCGGCACCTTCGCGTAGTCCACCTTCCACTTGGTCGGTTCGGCCTCCGGGTTGCTGATTGTGCCGAGCCACAGGTCGAGCTGCTTGAACCCGAACGCGCCCCCGCCGGTCTTCTCGAACCGCGGCAGGAAGACGTGCAGTTTGCCGCCGGCGTGGTGCCCGGCGAACAGCCAGAACCAACCCTTCTTGTCCGGCGGCGCGAGCAGCGGGTGTGGGTGGCCGTCGCCGTCGGCGCGGATGTGATAGGTCAACTTCAGGTCCGCGCCGCGGCCCTCTTGGACGCCGACCGTGTTGTTGACGAGCGCCACGTCTTTGCGCTTGCCGTCGCGGATGTGGCCCACGAAAGTGTCGCTAAACAGCCACAACGCGCGCGTGTCGGACAGCGGCACGGAGAACGCGCCGTCGCCCCCGACCCAGCCCTGCGTGCGTCGAAACTTCGCGGTCAGCTTCGCGTCCGGTTCGGCCGAAACGACCGTCGGCGGGTCCGGTTGCGCGGCGCAAACGAGCATGAGAAGCGGCAGCACGGCAAACCCTCGGGGGGCGGGTACTGCTAGCATATGCCCCGTCGCGCTCAGGGCGCGGCGCGCAGCGCGCGCCAACAGGTCCGCGCCATGAAGAGTTGCCCGGTCGCGGCCAGAAGGCCTATGAGTGTTGTCCCAATGGCGATGCGCAGGACCCAGCGGTCGACGAGGCGCTTCGTTTCCTCGACGCGCTCGCGAGCGGCGCTGACGACGCGCCCCATGCGGTCGGTGAACTCGCGCGCTTGGCCCAGCGCGGCCTCCACCGTCATCAGTTGCTCCGCGGACGGGCGCTCGCCCATCGCCACCGGAATGCCGAGCATGGTGCGCACGTTCTTCAATTCGCGCGAGGCCGAGCCGAGGTCCGTGCGGGTCTGTTGGAGTTGGTCGGGCTTCACGCCGAGCCACGTCTTCAGTTCGGGAAACTGCGCGTCGTCGCCGAACAGTTCCAGCGCCGCCTCCGCGACCACGGCGGCGTCGGACGCGGTGAGAACGGCGGCGTTGGCCCGCTCGACGGACCCGGCGAGGTTCTCGGACGCGCGCCGCGCCGACAGTTGCAGCAGAGGGTTCACGTACTGCTGCGGTTCGGCAGCGGCGTGCTTGCGCGCCTCGGCCAGTTCGGTGTCGCCGCGGGCGATGACCTCGCGGACGAACGCGACCGCGTGATCGGCCGCGCCAACCGCGGCCCGGGCCTTCACCGCGAGTGCCTCGGTGCGCCGGTTCGTCTCGGCCCGCACCCACCACACGCCCATTACCGCGCCCGCGAACAGCACGACCCCGCCGAGCGCGAGCACGAGACCGAGGGCGGCGAACACGCGTCGCATGGGCAACGTCTCCAACGGCGGGTCAGTCACGCACGCGAACGATAACGAAGTGCCGCGTGCGCGCGACCTCTGGGCGCGACAGCACCCAAGCCCGCGCGACCGCGTGCATCGGGGTCGCGTTCGGTTTGAAGTTCAGCAGGCCCACGTTCACCGCGAGCAGGTTCGTGGGGACGTGCGCGGGCACGTCGGCCGCGGTCGCGGACGGTGCCCAACTCAGGTTCACGAGCGCGAGCGGCGCGCGCCCGACCTCGGGGTCCGCCCCGAAGTACCACACGCTCAGCGGTTCGTTCCCGTTGTGCGCGGCGTTCCACGCCCGCAGGTCGGGCGCGCCCTGCCCCCAATCGTAGTTGGAATCGTGCAGCAGGTCGCGCCCGGCGTCCGGGCCGCCCCACGCCTGATTGAAGTAGCTCAGGCCGTGCGGCCACACCCACACCGACGCCCCGGCCACGGCCGCGACGAGCGCCGCCACAAGCCACCGCGGGACCGCGCGGGCGTCGCGCGCGGCCCAGCCGTTGGCGATTGCCGCGGCGACGGTGATGTAGGTCAGGATCATCATGAGGAACACGAACCGGACGCCGATCTGCACGCGGCAATTTGGCGTGAACGCCAAGAGCAACAGCGCCACGCCGCCGGTCGGCAGCAGGAGCCGCCGCGGGTGCGCCACCAGCGCCGCGAGTAACAGCACGAACACCGGCAGCGGCACCTTCATGCTGAGCGCCAACGGGAAGTAAACCGGCGTCGCCCGCGAGTGCCACTGGCCGAGCAAGAACGTACCGTGGCCGCGCATGTTGTGCTTAATCTGGTTCAGAATCGCTTCGCCCGCGTTCGGGAAAATCTTCAGCTCGTGGCTGACCGGGACCATCGCGCGCTTGAGGTCGCCTTCGGGGAGACGGTTCGCCCACTTGATGAACGACGGCTCAACGGCCCAGTCGCTCCCGCAGTAGCCGAAGACGACGACCATCCCGATGAGGCCGATCAGGATGATGTCTTTGCGGAACTGGTAGGTCGCGTGCCACAGGTGAACGCCCTTCGCCCACAGCGAACTACTAGCGGGCGCGGTCAGTGCGCCGGCGCGGGCCAAGTTCCACAGCGCGATCACGAGCATCGCCTGCGGGCCGAACGGGAGCGCGGACGCCTTCGCCAAGAGCGCGAGACCGTACAGAACGCCCGGCACGAGCACCCGCCGCGCGAGGCTCGCGCCCGATTGGTAGCAGTGGTAGAAGTGGTAGATCAGTACCAGCATGCAGGCGGCACTGGGGATGTCGGTGGTTGCGAGGGCCGCGTGGCCGAGTAGGTTCGGGTCGCAGGCCACGAGCGCGAACGCCAACCGCCCGCCCCACGTCCCGCCGAACGTGCGCCCGAGGCGCATGGCGTACACGAGCAGCAGCCACCACCAGAACAGGTTCGCCGCGCGCGCGACGGGTAAAATCGTGTGCAGGTCCGCGACCGGGTCGAACTGCTCCCCGCGCCAGCGCTCCCACAGGTACACCGGCAGCGTTTGCGACTCGACCGGCAGCGGCATGTTGCCGGCCTTCATCAGCAGTTTGTTGCTGCCGGTGCGCCAGCGCTCCAACCCGGCCTTCATGTGGAACGGTTCGTCGAACGTGGCCCCGAGGCGCGCCGCGGCCGTCACGCACCACGCCGACGACGCCACGCCGACCGCGAGCAGCCACACCAGATCGACCCATCGCCCGCGCATAACCGCGCCCTCCGGGTAGAATGCGGGGAATACCGAACCGGCGCGACCCCCGCAACCCCGAACGCGCTCGCCTGCGGCTCGCGGCTAACGCAGACCGCGCCGTCCTCTGAGACAAGACGACCAATGCCCCTGCCCTCCTCTGTCGAACTGGTGAACCCCGACGTGCGGCGCGGGCCGTTCCGCGCCGCGGTCTTCGACTTCGACGGGACGCTCTCGCTGATCCGCGAGGGCTGGCCCACGGTCATGGTGGGGCTGATGATGGGCCACCTGCGCGCGCAGAACCTCGTGCGCGAGGCCGGCACGTGCGCCGCGCACGTCGAAGCGTTCGTGATGGCCCTGAACGGGCACCCGACGATCCGGCAGATGGAGCGGTTCGCGGAGGAAGTGGCCGCGCGCGGCGGCACCCCGGCCGCGCCCGCCGCGTACCTGAGCGAGTTCCTCGACGCGCTGCTGGCCGTCGTGTACGCACGATGGGGCGCGATTGAAACCGGGGCCGCGCGGCCCGACGAGTGGCTCGTGCCGCACGCGCCCGCGGCCCTGCGCGCGCTCGCGGCCCGCGGCGTCCCGCTGTTCGTCGCCAGCGGCACCGATCTCGCACACGTTTCGCGCGAGGCCGAACTGCTCGGCCTCGCCCCGCTCGTCGGCGGGCGCGTCTCCGCGCCAAAAGACAACGACGCGACGTTCCGGAAGCGCGACGTGATCGCGCGCGTGCTGCGCGAAACCGGCGCGCCCGGCGCAGAACTGCTCGGGTTCGGCGACGGAGTAGTCGAAACCCAAGAGGTGAAGCGCGCCGGCGGGGTCGCGGTTGGCGTGGCGAGCAACCCGGCCGGCGTGGGCGGCGTACACGCCGGCAAGCGCGCGACCCTGATCGCCGCCGGCGCGGACCTGATCGTTCCCGATTACGAGCACGCGGCCGAACTGCTCGCGTGGCTGTGGGGTGACGCATGACCGAGAAGAAATGGTTCGCCGAGACGAACGGCGAGGTGCTCGCGGACCACTGGGGCGACCGCTTCACCGAGCGCAAGGCCCATCTGCTCATGCTCGCGGCGTGCCGCCGCCACCCGCAATACGTGAGCCAAGCGGCGCTCGCGGCGGCGCTCGACGCCGTGGCCGCGCACTTCGCGAACCCGGACCTGCCGGACGCGCCGTTCAACACCGACGAGCTCCGCGCGCTGTACCCGCGGGTGAACGCCGTCGCGCGGCGGCGCGTGCGCGAGCCGGGCCGCGGCATCTCGTTCGGCGTGCTCGCCGCGGTCGAACCGCGCTCCATCGGCGAAGACTTGGAGGAGTCGCTGAACTACCTCGTGTACAGTTGCCTGCACGACGTGGCTGCCGGCCTCGACGACACCGCCGCCGAACACACGGCGCAGGCCGACCTCGTGCGCGAGGTGCTCGGCAACCCGTTCAACAAGAAGCTCAAGATCAAACCCGCGTGGCGCACCGACACGGTTCTCGCGCTCGCCCGCCAGATGTTCATCGACGACGAGTTCGGGGCGATGCCGATTCTGGCCGACGCGCTGCAAGACGCCGGGTGCGACAGCGACCCGATCCTGAACCACTGTCGCGACACGGCGCAAGTCCACGTCCGCGGCTGCTGGGTGCTCGACATGCTGTTCGGCAAGCGGTGAGACGCACTATCGTAGTCCTCACGCTCCGCGTAAGGACCGCTGGCGTAGACGAATCATCGCATACCTGACAACCGCCTACGCCCTCGGTCCTCACGCGGGGCGTGAGGACTACGGTTTGTCACTTCCGTGCCGCGCGGTAGCGCGCGATGAGCGCGTTCGTCGAGGGGTCGTGCCGCTCCGGTTCCGGCGCGCCTTCCAACTCCTTGACGATCTGCGTCGCCAGCACCTTGCCCAGTTCAACGCCCCACTGGTCGAACGAGCCGATGTCCCAGATCGCGCCCTGTGTGAACACGATGTGCTCGTACAGAGCGACCAGCGTGCCCAGCGCGAACGGCGTGAGCTTGTCTACCAGCAGCACGTTCGACGGCCGGTTGCCGGGGAACGTTTTGTGCGGCACGAGCGCCTCGTCCACCTTCTTGGCCTTCGCTTGGTCCGCGCGCACCTCGTCCGCGGTCTTCCCGAAGGCCAGCGCCTCGGCCTGCGCGAAGACGTTCGCCGTCAGTAGGTCGTGGTGCCGGCCGACTGGGTTCAGCGATTTGCAGAACGCGACAAAGTCGCAAGGGATCAGCTTCGTGCCCTGATGGATGAGCTGGTAAAAGCTGTGCTGGCCGTTGGTGCCCGGTTCGCCCCAGTACACGCTGCCGGTCTGGTAATCGACGCTTGCGCCGCCGAGCGTGACGCGCTTCCCGTTGCTCTCCATCGTGAGCTGTTGCAGGTACGCGGGGAACCGCTTGAGGTACTGGTCGTAGGGCAGCACCGCGACCGTTTCCGCGCCGAAGAAGCTCGAATACCACACGCTCAGCAGGCCCATGATGACGGGCAGGTTGCGATCGAGCGGCGCGGTGCGGAAGTGCTCGTCCATCGCGCGGAACCCGGCGAGCAACTCGCGGAACTGGTCGCCGCCTAGCGCGAGCACCGTCGAAAGGCCGACCGCGCTGTCCATCGAGTACCGCCCGCCGACCCAGTCCCAAAACCCGAACATGTTCGCAGTGTCGATGCCGAACTTCGCCACCTCCGCGGCGTTCGTGCTGACCGCAACGAAGTGCTTCGCCACGCTCGCGGCGTCCTTGAGTGCTGCCAGCGACCACGCCCTCGCGCTCTCCGCGTTCGTCATCGTCTCTTGGGTCGTAAACGTCTTCGAGCATACGATGAACAGCGTTTCGGCCGGGTCGAGGTCGCGCACGGTCTCAGCGAAGTCCGTGCCGTCCACGTTCGAGAGGAACCGGAAGTTCAGGTCGCGCTTGGCGTAGAACCGGAGCGCCTCGTTCGCCATGACGGGGCCGAGGTCCGAGCCGCCAATGCCGATGTTCACGACGGTCTTGATCGGCTTCCCGGTGTGGCCCTTCCAAGCGCCGCTGCGCACGCGCTCCGCGAACGCGCTCATCGCGTCCAGTACCGCGTGAACGTCGGGCACCACGTTCTTGCCGTCCACGGTGATGACGGCGTCTTTCGGCGCGCGCAGCGCGGTGTGCAGCACCGCGCGCCCTTCGGTCACGTTGATCTTCGCGCCGGAGAACATACTGGCGATGCGGCCCTTGAGGCCGCACTCGCCCGCGAGGGCGAACAGCAGTTTCAGGGTTTCGTCGGTGGCCCGGTTCTTGGAGTAATCGAGGAACAAGCCGACCGCGTCAGCGGTGTAGCGCGTGCCGCGCCCGGGGTCGGCGGCGAACAGGTCGCGCAGGTGCCTGTCCCGAAGCGCGCCGTAGTGGGCCTTGAGCGCGGCCCAAGCGGGGCGCTGGCTCGGGAGGGTGTGGTCGGCCATGCGAATGCTCCTGTTTGTGTGGCCGCTACTCTACCACGTTCGGCTGTCCGCGGCACGCGCAGAAATCGCCCAGCTTCGCACTGGGCTTGCGTCCGTTGCCCAAGTTGCCTATTAGCGAGCGGCACGCAGACCCGCAGGATGCGCTATGCGCCATGACCCCCGCCCGGACCGACTCGCGCGACTAATCACGGCGTTCGTGGGCGCGGTCGCGCGCCGCCCGCGGGCCGTGCTCGTCGCGGCCCTCGCCTTCTCCGCGGTGGCGGTCGCACTCGCCTGCGCGCGGCTCGAATACCACACGCAGCGCAACGATTTGCTGAGCGCGGACAAGCCGTGCCAACAGCGGTGGCAGAAGTACACGGACGCCTTCGGGGACGACGACGATATGGTCGTCGTGGCCGAGGGCACCGACCGCGCGGCAATGTCAGCGGCCCTCGACGACGTGGCCGCCCGGGTGAAAGAGCGCCCGGAACTGTTCGACCGCGTGTTCCACCGGGCCGACCTGCGCCCGCTCGCCGATCGCGCCCTGCTGTTCCTGTCGCTTGAGGAGATCGAAGCCGTGCGCGCGCGCGTCGAGCGCATGGAACCGCTGTTCGGCGACTTTGGCGGCCTCGCGTGGCGCAAGCTCTCGGTTCAATCGCTATTGGGCACCGGCGGCGTGGCGCTGGAGAAGCGCGCCGCCGGGCGCGAACTGACCCCGACCGAGCGCGACCTGTTAGCCCTGCTGCCGACAGTCGCGCGATCCGCGAGCGCCAGCGTGCGCGACCCTGCTACATACGCAAACGTGTGGGGAGAACCTACCCCCCCGGCCCCCCTCCCTGAAGGGAAGGGGGAGAAAAACCCTGCGCGCGCAGCCACGGTTTCCGGCGCGCCGAAGTCTTCCTCCCCCCTTCCCTTCAGGGAAGTCGGGCCGGGGGGGGTAGGTTCTTCGCCCCTCACCGCACCCCAATACCTGTTTACGCCCGACGGCTCGCTCGCACTGCTGACGTGCCGCCCGAAGAAGGCGGCGCAATCGTTCACGCCGGCGAAAGAGGCGAACGCGGCCATGCGCGCGATCCTCGCGGACGCCGGCGCGCGGCACCCCAACGTCGCGCTCGGACTGACCGGGTTGCCGGTGCTAGAAACCGACGAGATGGTGTTGTCCGACTCGGACTCGATGCGGGCCTCGTGGCTCGCGCTCACGGGCGTCGCGGTGCTGTATTTCGTGGTGTACCGCGGGTTCCGCTACCCGCTGCTGACGGTCGGCTCGCTCCTCGTGGGCACCGTATGGGCGCTCGGCTGGGCCGCGCTCACGGTCGGGCACTTGAACATCCTCTCCGCGACATTCGCCGTCATGCTGATCGGCCTCGGCGATTACGGCGTGTTGTGGGTGGCGCAGTACGACGAGCGGCGCGCGGCCGGCGCGAATCGAGAGGACGCACTGCGCCACACCGCGGCGCACGCCGGGCCGAGCGTCGTGGTCGCCGCTCTGGGGACCGCGCTGGCGTTCTTCGCCACCACCTTCGCGGACTTCAAAGCGGTGGCCGAACTCGGCTGGATCGCCGGGTTCGGCGTACTCTTCTGCGCGCTCGCGTGCCTCACGGTCGTGCCGGCGCTGCTGGTGCTAGGGAAACCTAACCCCCCAGCACCCTTCCCTGAAGGGAAGGGTGCTGGGGGGTTAGGTACTTTCTTCCTTCCCGCACTCTCGTCGCGGCCGAAGCTCGTACTACTCGTCGGCACGGCGCTGTTGGTCACTTGCGCTGCTGCGACAGGGCACCTGCGCTACGACCACAACTTGTTGAACTTGCAGGCCCGCGGCGCGGACTCTGTTGCGTGGGAACACAAGCTGATCGACCGCGCCGCGGGCGCGACGTGGGACGCCATGAGCGTCGCACGCACGCGCGACGAGGCGCTTGCGCTCAAGGCCAAGTACGAAGAGCTGCCGGGCGTGGCGAAAGTGGTCGAAGTGGCCTCGCTGGTGCCCGACGATCAGGAGCGGAAACTGCCGGTGGTCGCGGCGGTTCACGCGAAGCTCGCGCACCTGCCGCCGTGGGGCGTGCCGCCCGCGGGCCGCG
>Ga0194132_10004930_pt1 | contig 22232 bp, 18 predicted proteins | sample TA2KigOf80mmetaG_FD_148612 | JGI IMG/M metagenome (GOLD analysis project Ga0194132, IMG submission 148612) | Freshwater microbial communities from Lake Tanganyika, Tanzania - TA2015054 Kigoma Offshore 80m | ecosystem: Environmental > Aquatic > Freshwater > Lake | place: Tanzania: Lake... | reverse complement strand
TCTTATGCACGCGGCGGCAACGTCGCGGTGCTCGATATCAACAATATCACCAAACCCGAACTCATCTTCAATTACACCATCGAACCGCAGTTCAAGGGGCCACATACTTCGATGCCGTTCTTTGGCATCAAGACACCCAATTTCTCGCCCGGCTTCGGCGATATGCGCGACTACATACTGGTGTGCAACGAGGCCAGCGACGGGAACTATCTCGGGCAGGAGATTCGTTGCATGGTGTACATGCTGGATGTGACCGTCTGGGAAAACCCCATCATGGCCAATATCTTCCGCGTACCTGACGGAGACTTTCTGACGCACGGCGGACGCTTCGGCCCCCATCAGTTCAATGAGACACAGGACAACAAGCTCTACCGGCCACAGGACAATCGGTATCTGCTGTATGTCGCCTACTTCAGCGGCGGCTTGCGGGTGCTGGATGTCTCCGACCCCTACGCCATGAAAGAAGTCGGGCACTACATTCCCAAGACGACCTCGACCACGATTCCCCGGCTGAAAACCGTGATTCAAACCAATGACGTGGATCTGGATTACCGCGGCCTGGCGTACATCAGTGACCGCGCGGGAACCGGATTACATGTGATCGAATACCTGGGCTGATGTGATGTCACCCCCAGTGGGGATGTCTCATGATCCCGCAAACGTGGTGGCTCCGGTGGCAAAGGTGTTTCCGTTTGACATCACGCCGCCGGGCGACCACGCGGTCGTGGTCCGGGAACTGCATGAAGCACAAGCCATTCACCGTTTCGGCGTCAACCTCACGGTGGTACGCCGCACGGTATCTGCCACGCGCGCAGCGGCAGTTCAAGCGCTTTGCGCAAGCCACGACATCAGTATCGACGTTACGATGGACACACACCCGCTTTACTACGACCAACAGGTCGCGGAAGTGCTGCCCCCTGAATTGGGCACAGCGCTTGGTGACGATATTGCATCGCTGGTCTACTGGTTCGTCGTGCTTGGGCAGACGCCCGTCATTCGATTGCAGCTAAACAAGATCGCGCCTGTACCTGACCCGGCATTTGCCACGGAAAATCAATCCTTGCGGCTCGCGGTGACCTATAGCGGGTTTGGCTTGCAGTGGGTTCCAAATCAGGCGGTACAGCGCGTGGGCCCGACCGCAGCGAAAGCACGAACGCCGGACGATCACCAGACAGTCGTCACCGCGCCGGCTTCAGTACGGCCTTTGCAGCCCTGGTGGGTCGCTTTTATCAAGGGCAACGACTTCCCGGGAAACTGTGGCAATGGGCTGGTGTACCGCCCGTCACCACAGCGCACCCTCTCCGAAAGAAGGCTCCAACTCACCTTGGATCCGATTTACTGAATCAATTGACGTATTGGACGAGATCACACTCCAACTCCAACACAACCCTTCAATGCCATGAACAAACGAATCCAATTTGAGAAGAAAAAATTCTTGTCCAACGCACGCAATATGGCAATCCGCTCGCTCGGCGGCGCAGGCCGAAAATCACTGTCTCACCTGCTCGCGGTGATGCTCCCTGCTCTTTGTCCCATTGGTGTAGCCGCACAAACTGAAGCCGCGGGTTCCACCACGCTGCCCGAAGTGAAAGTGCGTGGCCGGGCAGACAATTCCGCGCCACAACTGGATGAGGTCAACAGGGCCGGCTCGCGTCTTGGACTGACGCCGCGCGAGACGCCAGCATCGGTGGAAAGCATTAGCAGCGAGCTGATGGCACAGCGCGGCGCACGCACGTTTGAAGAAGCACTGCGCGGCGCCACCGGCGTTACCACCGGCGGCGCACCCGGCAGCCCGTCCGTTGTCTCGACCCGCGGGTTTACCGGAAATGCGAACGTTTACCTGTTCGATGGCTCACGCATTACACAAGCCTCCATGTCGAGCCGCCCTCAAGATACGTTCAATTACCAATCGATTGATATTCTGAAAGGGCCTTCCTCGGTTTTGTACGGCGACAGCGCGCTCGGCAGCACGATCAACTTTATCACCAAGCGGCCGGGTTCCGGCTCCGGGATCGACGTGCTGGCGTCCTATGGCAGCTTTAACACTTCGCGTTTGGGCGTCGGCTTTGGCGCGAACGTGGCAGGCGGCGAGATTCGCGCCGATTTGAGCCGGCAGTCCAGCGACGGCTTCATTGATCGCAACACGCAGGAGCTTTGGAACCTTACGCTTGGCGCTGCGTTTAACCTCAGTAGCCGCCTGAAACTGGAGGTTTCGTTCGACGTGCTCAAGGACAAACAGCTTTCCTATTGGGGCACGCCGCTCATCAGCGCGGCCAATGCACAAAACCCCACCGGCATCGTCACCGACCTTGCCGGGGGCCGCGTGATTGACCGGCGGTTGCTGAAGACCAACTTCAACGTCAACGATGGCGAGATGACCAACGATAGCTACTGGACGCGCGGCAAGCTGTCCTGGGCCATCAATCCGCAGTGGACGTTGCGTAACGAACTTTCCTACTATACCGCTGATCGCTTTTGGCGAAACGCCGAAGTCTATACCTTCATCGCTCCCAATCTGGTGGATCGTTCGCTGGTCTACATTACGCATGATCACAATGTGCTGACCAACCGCACTGATCTGGCTTATCAGGGCCAATGGGGCAGCATGAAAAACCGCTTTGTTGCCGGCGTCGAGTACAGCAAAACCGATTTTGGCAGCCGGCGGCGCTTTTCCGGCGCCAACCCTGCCGCACTTCGCGTGAATCTGGATAATCCGTCATTCGGCGCTTTTATCGACAACGATGCGATTTACAACGCGGCAGGCGCAGTGAATCAGCAAGTCACCGCCGACATCCCCACACTATCATTCTTTGCCGAAAACGCCCTGAGTGTGTTGCCCAACCTGATTGTGGTCGCCGGCGCGCGCAATGATCGCATCAAGCTTTCGCGTACCATCGCCGATTTTCGCCTCGCCACCAACACCGCATTCGAGCGCACTTACAACGCCAACGCCTACCGCTTCGGAGCGGTATGGGAGCCCGCGGCCGGTTTTTCGCTTTACGGTCAGTATTCCGACGCCGTTGCCCCGGTCGGCACGATATTGCTGCTGTCGCAGGCGAACAGTAATTTTGACCTGACACGCGGCAAACAATTGGAGTTCGGCCTGAAACATTCATTCTGGGGCGGACGTGCCGATTGGACCCTGGCCCGTTACGAAATCGAGCAAAAAAATATCCTGACGCGGGACCCGGCCAACCCGGCAAATACCATTGCCATTGGCAAACAAAGCTCTCGCGGTGTGGAATTGTCAGCATCAGTACGCCCGATCCAGGGACTGACGATCTCGGGTAATTATGCCGACTTGCGCGCAAGGTTTGACGAGTTCATTGAAGCAGGGAATGTTTCGCGCGTAGGCAATACGCCGCCCAATGTGCCCAATCGTGTTGCCAATCTCTGGCTGGACTACAAATTCGCCAGTATCCCGTTGGGCGCGGGCGTGGGCGTCAATTCTGTTTCTGATTTCTTTACCAACAATGCCAATACGATTCGCATTAACGGCTACATGACTGCTGATGCCTACTTATCATGGACATTCAACAAGACGCAACACCTCACCTTCCGTGTACGCAACATTGGCGATAAGGAATATGCCACCTGGACGGGGGCGGCCGCCACGCAAGTCATGCTGGGCATGCCACGCAACTACGAGATTTCGTTCCGGGCTGCATTTTGAACGGCATCCTTGAAGCACTAGCAGTGAGCAAGCGTTTCGGGGAAACGCTGGCGCTTGACGGCGTTTCCCTGCAGGTCAATGCCGGAGAAGTCTTCTGTCTGCTCGGCGCCAACGGCGCGGGCAAGACCACGCTGGTAAATATTTTTTTGAATTTTATAGCGCCTACGTCCGGCGAAGCACGGGTCGACGGCCGCGATGTCACCCGGCATGCGCTCGCGGCCAAGCGCGACATGGCGTATATCCCCGAACAGGTCATGTTGTACGGCGTGCTCAGCGGCCTGGAAAACCTGCGTTACTTTGCGGCATTGGCGACTGACGAGGATTTGCCTGAACGCCGTGCGCTTGACCTCCTGCGCCAGGTGGGGTTGGACGAGACTGCCGCACGCCGGCGCATTTCGGAATATTCGAAGGGGATGCGCCAAAAGGTTGGCATCGCCATCGCCTCGGCAAAAAATGCCAAGGCGTTTCTGCTTGACGAGCCCACTTCAGGGCTCGATCCCAAGGCCGCGAACGAGTTTTCCCAACTCCTGCGTACCGCGCGCGACAAGGGTGTCGCCGTGCTGACCACAACGCACGATCTGTTTCATGCCAAACAAACGGGCAGCCGCATAGGCATCATGCGGCGCGGCCGTCTGGTCGAAAACCTGCTGGCTGCCGACATATCCCACCTTGACCTTGAATCGCTTTATCTCAAGCATATGAGCAATCAGGATGAATAGCCTGTGCCTGCCCTTGATTGCAAAACGCGAGTTTATCGAGTGGCGGCGGGATGGGCGCCTGCTAATCGCCGGCGGATTGTCGCTCATCGTCATGATCGCTGCGGTGCTGGTCAACGTACAACGCCAGGTCGTCGCGGAAGGCAAGCGCCGCGCGGCGGAGGTACTTGACTACGATAGCTGGCTCAAACAGGGGAACCGGCATCCGCACGACGCCGCCCATCAAGGCATGTATGTGTTCAAACCCTCGCCGCCATTGGCCCTGTTTGATCCGGGCATTACGCCGTTCTCCGGCGCAAGTATCTGGCTACAAGCGCATCAGCAGAGCGAGTTGCGTTTTCGTCCGGCGCAGGATGCCACCGGTCTTCAACGATTTGGCACATTATCCGTATCGTGGGTGTTGCAGGTGCTGGGGCCGTTGATCGTCATCATTTTCGGCTTTAACGTGTTTTCCGGCGAACGCGAGCAAGGCACGCTGCGGCAAACGCTGAGTCTGGGCGTATCGACTCGCACGCTGCTGTGGGGCAAAGCGCTGGCATTACATGGCGTCATGGCACTGATCTTGCTGCCGGTGCTCATCGCTACGACTGTGGCCGTGCTTTACGCCAGCGTGTCTGCTGCAGCATTGTCGGATACCGCACTGCGCTTGCTCCTGCTGAGCGTGGGTTATGCGGCTTATGTCAGCATGATGGTATTCGCGGTGCTCGCTGTATCCGCGCGCATGCCAACGGCACGCGCGTCGCTGCTGGTGCTGCTGGGCTTGTGGTTCGCCAGCGTGATGCTGGCACCGCGTATTGCCGCCGACGTGGCCGAGTATCTGGATCCGAGTCCTTCGCGTGTCGAGTTCAACAGCAAGATGGCTAGTGCGCTGGATGCGGCATACAAGCGCGCATGGGCGAAGGAATTGGGATCTGAAAAGCGTTGGGGGGGCGATGTGCCGCTTGACCGCTGGGGGCGGGCCTTGCAAGTGGATGATCATGCCGGTTACACCATCATGGATCAACACTTCAAGCGGTTGTGGGACACCTACGAAAAGCAAAACCGTACCCAGGAATGGGCCGGGCTGCTGGCGCCGATGCTCTCCCTGCGCGCGTATTCCATGATCCTGGCGGGCACCAGTTTTTACGACCACCGGCTGTTCTCCCATGCAGCCGAACGCCAGCGCCGCGTCATGCAGGACATTGTCAGTGACGATCTGGTGAAAAATGCCGATGCACACAGCCATACGCATGGGGAGCAAGCGCATTTCACATATCAGGCGGACGCCCGTTTGTGGGCCTCGGTTCCGCGCTTCTCGTATCAAACCCCTTTGGCCAAGGAAGCGCTCGGGCGTTCCGTTGTCGGCTTTGCGGTTCTACTGACAGGGCTGGCGCTTGCAATAGGCGCGGCGCTCTGGGCCAGTGCCCACCGGCCGGAGTAGCCATGCCACCATTATCCACACTGGACAAGTTGCAACGGACTTTGCAGGGTCCTGGTACGGGCTACCTGTTCACTCGCGTGTTCTTGAATGAAGGGAGAATATTACTCGCCGACCGTACGTTGTGGCTGGCCTGTGGGCTGTTGTTCCTTTTTTTGGGTTACAGCCTGTATGTGGGCCTGTCGCAGGTGCGTGCTCGCGAAGCTGTGTTGCAGGGAATCACACTGCGCGACGCGGAAAAGGCCGATAAAAGTATAACGCAACTGCGACGCATTCTGGCCGGGCATGAAACGCCTGATCCGTTCAGCAACCCGGCGGATCCCGCCTCCGTCGCGAGCGGATTGGGCGCACGCCATGCCGTGCTGCCATATCTGGCCCTGGCGCCTCTGGCACTCGGCCAGTCGGACATGGCGCCCAACTACTATCGGGTCACCAATCGTAACAAATCAACCTTTCTTTACGACGGTGAAATGGATAACCCATGGAACCTGATGACCGGTCATTTTGATACGGCTTTTGTGGTGATTTATCTTCTGCCCCTGCTGATTCTGGGCGTGAGTTACAACATGCTATCCGCCGAACGCGAGCGCGGCACGTTACGCCTACTGTTGTCGCACTCACTCGGCATAGGTACGCTGTTGCTGGCGAAAACCGCTGTACGGGCGCTGGCTGTTCTGACAACGACGGGCGCGACGGTGGCCGCCGTGTTGCTGCCCGAACGCGGTGGCAGCCTGGAATACCTGTTCTGGCTGGGCATGATAGCGGCCTATGCCGTATTCTGGTTCGCGGTGGCAGCCGCGGTAAATGCCTTGGGGAAAGCCTCCGCCACCAACGCGTTTGCTCTGATCGTGGTGTGGGTGACGCTGGTGATTCTTGCGCCGGTGCTGCTGAATCTCGCAGTGTCTCAGGCTTATCCCGCGCCATCACGCACGGAACTGGCCACGCGTAGCCGGCTGATTACGATTGGCGGCCTGAATCGCTTTGCGGATTTGCTGGCGACGGACTATCGGCATGTCGGCAAACCGCAAGTGTTATTGCCCAAAGACGGAAAAATCGAGGTCGCGGAACGCCGGAAGGCGCATCTGCTCATCGCTCGCCAGGTGGATGCAGAACTTGATACGCTGCTGGCCGCATTCGAAAAACAACTGCTGGCCCAACAGCAGTTCATCGAGCGCTTTTCGCTGATCTCTCCGGCCGCGGTAATTCATGAAGGCATGTCCGCATTGGCCGGAACCGGCTCACGCCGCTATACGCAATTCACGCAGCAAGTGTCTACGTATCACATGGACTGGAAGGCGTTTTTTGAGGTGCGCATTCTCAACGGCATTGCGATGACGGAGCCCGACTTTGCCCGTTTACCCAAATTCTCGTGGCTTGAACAACCGGCGACGGCATTGCGCGGCCAGTTGGCGGGCTACGCGTTGCAGTTGCTGGTTCCATCCTTACTGCTGGGACTGTGGGCGCGGCGGCGGTTGCGCCGCTATCCGATGGTATGACCGCTCGATCCGTCTGGCGCACGCCCGTGCCCGCATGGGTAAAGCGCATAGCCCCGCTGACACTGGTGATCGCAGCGCATGCAGTCGTGCTGCTGGGGCTGCTGTCGTTAGCCCCCGTCAGAAATGCCCTTAACGTGCCAGCAGTGCTGACCATTGACATGATCCGTCCGCCGCCGCCCCCACCACCGCCAATGCCACCGGTAGCCCGCAAAGAACCGCCCAAACCCAAGGAAGTCGCGGTGGCCCGGACCCTTCCCCAGCCGGTCCCCCAGCTCCCGCTTCTGGTTGCCCCTGCGGATGCCCCATCGCCTGTTGTGATTGCCGAGCAGCCCGAGACCCCTCGCGTCGCGCCGCCGGTGGAAGCGGCACCTGCGCCAGCTGCGCCCGCCCCGGCACCGAAGCCGCCGGCAGCACCCAAGGTTGTCACCGCAGTTGAATACGTGCGCGCGCCGCAACCGCAGTACCCCGCCACCGCGAGGCGCCGCGGGGAGCAGGGCCGCGTCATGCTGCGCGTACTCGTCAATACGCAGGGGCAACCCGAACGTGCCGAAGTACAGCAAAGCAGTGGCGTTGCCGCGCTGGATGACGCAGCTCGCCGGGCGGCGCTTCAGGCGTTATTCAAGCCGCACCTGGAAAACGGCCAACCCGTACCGGTGTGGGCCATAGTACCGATTATCTTTTCACTGGAAGGTTGATGATGAATAGCGAGAGTCCATTGGGGTTCGCCCATTTCCTGGCACAAGCAGATAGCGTTGCGAAGACAATATTGTTGATCATGTTGGTCATGTCAGTGATGACCTGGTACGTCATTCTCACCAAGGGGTTGCGCAATGTCTTCGCGCACCGTAAAAGCCAGGCATTTCTGAAGTCCTTTGCTACATCCACCAGTTTGAGCACATTCGCGGCCCACCTCCGCGAGAAGGGCGGCGATCCGGCGTTGGCAAGCGAGCCGTTTTCGGCCATGGTAACGGAGGGTTTGCAAGCCGTCGAACGATACCGCACTACGGGCACAGCCGCGATGATCGATGCGGGCAGTATCAACGAGTTCGTCATGCGCGCGATACGGTGCTCCATTGACAAAACTGCGGCAAACCTCGAATCCGGCTTGTCTGTGCTGGCCTCCGTAGGGGCTTCAGCACCTTTTGTGGGATTGTTTGGCACGGTCTGGGGCATTTACCATGCGCTGATCGCCATCGGCATGAGCGGTCAAGGCACGCTCGACAAAGTGGCAGGCCCGGTCGGTGAAGCCCTCATCATGACTGCGATTGGTCTGGCCGTGGCAATTCCTGCGGTACTCGCTTACAACTATTTTGTCCGCCAAAATCGCATCCTGCTAGCCGCGCTGGATGACACTGCCCATGAATTTTTCGCCTTCATGGCGACGGGCCAGCGACCACCTGCTGTAATCAGTGGTGCAGCGCATGCGGTATCCGCAATGCCCTCGCAGGCGGTATAACCATGGCTTTCGGCAACAGTGCACAACAGGGGAGCAACGCCCCGCTGGCGGAGATCAACATGATCCCCCTTATTGACGTCATGCTGGTATTGCTGGTTATTTTTATCGTCACAGCACCATTACTCACGCATTCGGTCAAGATCGATCTGCCCAAGGCGTCCTCGAATCCGAATGTCACCAAGCCCGAGAATATTCAACTCGCCATCAAGGCGGACAAGGCACAAAGCCAGTTGTTCTGGAATGGCGAGCCGATATCGGCCGTCGAACTGCCGCAGCGCTTTGCGGCAACGGCGAATCGCAGCCCGCAGCCCGCGGTGCATATCCGTGCTGATCGTATGGTGCAATACGAACACGTTGCCAAGGTGATGGCCGCAGCAGCGAAAACCGGGCATACGCGCATCGGGTTTGTTACGGAGCCTGAAGAGCGCTAGGGCCGGGCGGTGGATCGGCGTCGTGCCTGGCGGATTATTGGATTGCCAGACAAAACTCTTGTAAGTATTTGTTTTTTATTTGATATTTTATTTTTCATGATGAGGCATGGCGCGCCAGGAAAATTGCGTGTTCAGCCCTGCAACGACACTGGGCAACGGACGATATTTGGGCTTTGCGTTACTGCTCACGGGCGGCGGCCCGCGCTTCGGTCCTCACGCCAAGCTTCAGCGAAATTCATCGGCGGGCCGAGGCGCCTGACCGCACCGACACGCATGCCGATCTCGAACGCGCGCAACGGCTCCAGTGATTCCTCGAGCTCCTGCAGCGTGGGACCAAACCTCAGGAAACGATCTAGCGACGCGCGCTTGTATGCGAACACCGGCAGGATCTTCATTGGCGGAACCGCTTTCAGCGCTTTCGGATCGAAACTAAAGTTGCGTGCATGGCCCACCTGGCATCCGACGATGTGGTGGATACGCCGGCGCTCAGACCATTCCACATCAACACCGATTGTGGAGCCGTCATCTATGGGCTGCTCCCACGGTGCAGCCACCACGGCGATATCGATGCTGTAATCCGCCAGCGGCCACATCAGCGAGCTGATGGTGTCGGAATCCAAAGCGTTCGAATGGCCGTAAATGTTGACGACCACATCGTGGTTGTAGAACCGGTCAAATTTGTTGACGATGCGCGCAACGCGCTCGGCACCGGAAGCGGTCTGGTAGTTGTGGCGAATATCGTCTTCGCTCTCGACGCCTTTCAGAAAGTAAGCGCCGAGTTTGTCGAATTTTTCCTTGAGTACCGGCGCATCACAGTCAACAACAATCGACCCGATTCTCGAGGATATTGCGCCTTGCCATGTATCGAGAACCCGCTCGTAACGGGCGGCAAGTTTCTCGCCCCGGGTGCCGTCGTCCGGAACGGAGATAACGACCAGCGGATTGCGTTCCAATAGCGTGCCCGCCCATTCGCGCCGGAAGTCTAGGCGCCACCCTTGTGTGTGGGGTATCCAAGCAGGCTCGGGTGATGAAAGTCGCCGCTGCGGTAGTTGCCCACCGCCTCTTCCATGTGCTCCATTTTGGTAAAGATGACGGGGCCGTCCTTGGTCACCAGTACGTTTTCCTCAAGACGGCAGGTCTGCGGCAGCCCTGGATGTCCAGCGAAAGTCTCGATCGCAAAATACATGTTTTCCTTGATTTCCGCGGGAAATTTCAGCGAATAAGCGCGGCTCATCCACATGCCTTCATAGAGCGTGATACCGATCGAGTGCGCGAACTGCTGCAGGGTCACCGTGCCAAAAGTGTCGTCGTCGTAAGCGGGAAAACGCGAGACGACATCCGCCGAGGTCATACCGGGCCGCAGATTTTCGAGGCCGGCGTAGAGCGAATCGTAGGTTTCCCGGTACAAGTCAATTTCCTGTTGCGTCATGCGTGCAGCACATTTTAGGGTGCGGACGAAATCGACATAATAGCCACCGGGCCCCACCGCATTGATGTCGACAATAATAAGATCGCCCTGCTGAATCAGCTTGTCGGTCGCCCAGCGCCGGTACGGGCTGGTATTGCCACCGGATGCGACGATAATGTCGTAAATGATTTCGCAGCCGCGGCTGAGCATGAACTCGTGCACTTTTGCCTCGATCTGCCGCTCGGTGACACCGGGCCGCAACCATTCGTGCTTGATATGCCACATCGCCGCGTCGCCAATTGCCGCGGACATCTTGATTTGCTCGATCTCATCAGGTGTCTTGATCACCCGCGCCCGCGACATGGCCGGCCACCCGTTGACGATATGGAGCCCGGCTTTTTCGAACGCGTGCAGTGCCGGGAAATCGAGGTTATCGACACCAATTTTTTCCTTTTCGACCCCATGGGCCTTTAACACCTCCATCACCGAGGCCACCATCTTGTCAGCCATCTCGCCGACAGCGCCTTCGGCCCACTGCCAGGTCATTGCGGGACGGATACGGTCTCCCATCCAGGGCAAATCCAGCCGAGCGCAGCGCAGATCGGATCCGGCTGTCTCAAATAGATAGGGTTCGCCCCCCCGCGGCAAGACCGCGTAGCGGATATTGATGTTGTATTTCCAATTGCCCTGATACGAACCCGTCATGTAACGGATGTTCGCCCCGGCAAAGACCACTAAAGCGCCGAGATCGTCGGCTTCCATTTCCGCTCGCGCCCGGGCAAGGCGCTGGATCCGCATGCGTTCATGATCGACGCGGTACTGCCAGTCGGCCCCCACCGAACTGAACAACCGCCGCGGATTGGTGTGGTGGGCTTCCTGGATAAAGTCGGTCGGGATCTGGTAACCCTCGTAGTTTCCACTAAATGACATTTTTGATTTCCTTTGTTGATGAGGAGTTGTCTTGGCGCAATTCCTGGTGTGATGCGCGCCGCAAGAATTCGGAACCGCTGGGGATCAGGCAGCCTTTTAGCTGCCGATCGATTTCCGCAGCCATCGCGCCCGCATGATAGATACGCAGATTTTGCTGACGGTCTCCGTAAACCGGATCCCACACCCCTGGCGGTATGACGAGTTCTAGCCCGCCAGAGCACGCGCGCTCTGCCGCCAGCCAGAGACCGGCTTTGCGGTACCAGGCGCGTGATTTGGAGATCAGCACCTCGCATCGTTCGTCGGGCGCATTGTCCACCCAGAATTCACCTTCAATCCGCACATCGACGGGCCACGCCTGGTAGAGAAAGCACAGAAATTTCATGGGATGAAACGGTGGTCGGGCGGTGAAACCGATGTACTCGGCCATCCTGCACCCATCGCCCGCGCCATCCGACAACAACAGCGAACTGTTGGCAGCAGGAGCGCCCGCACTATTCTCCTGGCAGCGGCCCGGAAAATTTAGAGCATCGACATAGCTGTAAACCGAGTGCGCAGACATGCGTGTTTAAAAATGCAATTCAATTGCATTTAGTATATGATTTTCGCAATCGAGTTGCAAATAGTGGTTACCCGATCACGGGTTGGCCGTCTAGACTGGCGACCGTCCACATCACAACCAGCAAAGGAACGTCCGATGAACAGCGGCGAGCCCGCGTCGCGCGGGCAGGAAGACTTGCCCGATACAACCGTTTCGGTACGCAACACATTTGACATAGACTCGGATTGGGTAGTGCCCGCATTCTCTGTCGCGACCGAACATGTTCCCCCAATCGACAGGGGCTACCGATTCGATCCAGACACGACGATCGCTCTGCTAGCCGGCTTTTCACTCAACCGCCGCGTACTGTTGCAGGGGTATCACGGCACCGGAAAGTCGACTCACATCGAACAGGTCGCGGCAAGGCTGAATTGGCCGTGTGTTCGCATCAATCTCGACAGCCAGATCAGCCGCACGGATCTACTGGGTCGGGACGCCATCGTGATTCGCGATGGCAAGCAGGTGACGGCGTTTCGGGAAGGCCTGTTGCCATGGTCCATGCAAAATCCGTGCGCGCTGGTCTTTGACGAATACGACGCCGGAAGACCCGATGTGATGTTCGTCATACAGCGTCTGCTGGAATCTGACTCGAGACTGACCATGCTCGACCAGAACCAGGTTATCCGGCCACATCCGGCGTTCCGCTTGTTTGCCACGGCCAATACCATCGGCTTGGGCGATACCAGCGGACTTTACCATGGCACCCAGCATATCAATCAGGCGCAAATGGATCGATGGCATATCGTCGCCACTCTGAACTTTCTTCCCGTCGATCAGGAATGCAGTATCGTGCTCTCCAAGTGTCCTGAATACGACAATGCGGCCGGCCGTCGCGTCGTAGAGGCCATGGTCATGACAGCCGGACTGACCCGCTCCGGCTTCATAGACGGCGACCTATCGACGGTCATGTCGCCCCGTACCGTGATCAACTGGGCCCAGAATGCTCGGATCTTTGGCAGCGTCGCAACCGGATTTCGCCTGACGTTTCTTAACAAGTGCGATGAATTGGAACGATCAGTAGTTGCTGAATACTACCAACGGTGTTTCGGCGATGATCTGGGTATCGCGATAGCACCGATGCAAGAGTCAGCCCCCCGCACGTCCGGTGAATGAGCGAATTGTTGAATCCCAATCCGGCTATCGAACGGTTCCGTCTGGCGATTGGCGCCACGATGCGAGGGTTATCGGGCCGCCGCCAACTCAACGTCTCTTTCGCGTCCGGCAAAGCACGAATAGAGGGCAACACGGTCAGTCTGCAGGGACCGGATGCAACACTGCAGGAGTGGAACCTGCGTACGGTACGTGGCGAAGCCGATGCGTTGTGTTTCTGGCTGCGCTATCATGATCCCGACGTGTATGTAGACACAAGCACTCTTCCGCAGGTTGCGACTGAATGGGTGCTGGGTGCCGAGCACGCTCGGGTGGAAGCCTTGGGTGGCCGATGCTATGCCGGCAGCGCAAAAAATCTCCTCGCTATGCGTGAAGAACGCGTCCGCCGCGCGGGATTCAGTGGATTCACAAACCTGCGGCAATTGCCCCCCGCCGCAGCGTTCGAACTTCTGATCACGGCAGCCGTCATCGGCAGCAGCGCGGGGCCTTCACCGGCTCGCGTTGACGCATTGTGGCGGCCCATGCTTGATGCACATTCGTGCAGTTTGCTTGACCGACTGGCGTCCCAGCTCGACGAGCAGGCGGCTTTTGCTTCAACGGTCACCGCGTTCATCGAGACACTTCCGTCCGATCAATTGGCGCAAATGTGCGCGGCTGCCAATACCGTCCCCCCGCAGCCGTCGGGCGAAGAAAACATGCAATCTTTGATAACGCCGCCAGCGGCAAACGCGGAGACGGCTGTACCGGACCCGCGCACTACCGCAGACAGCCGTCCGCCCCGAGCTGCACGTCGAACATCCGTGCGCGAGCGCTATAAGCCCTTTACCACCGAGTATGACCGCATTTGCTCAGCTACCGCGATGGCAAGCAACGAACAACTGAAGGCGCTCCATGCGCAACTGACGGATGGCGACCATGGGTTGCAGGACAGCATCGGCAGGCTCGCCAGACGCCTGCGTCGCCGCCTGCTGGCATGGCAACGACGTTCCTGGATGCACGACCTGGAAGACGGCCTGCTCGACACCACACGGCTGCCAGAAATCGTAAGCAATCCGGCGACCTTGCCGCCTTACCGAAAAGTCACTGAAATTCACGACCACGATACCGTTGTGACTCTGCTGATCGACAATTCCGGATCGATGCGCGGCAGACCGCTCAATATCGCCGGATTATGCGCGGACCATTTGACCCGGGCCCTCGAGCGTTGCGGCATCCGGGTCGAAATTCTGGGCTATACAACCGCCACGTGGAAGGGCGGGCAGTCGTGCCGGAAATGGATCGCAGCAGGTCAACCAGCGCGACCGGGACGCCTGAACGATACCCTTCACATCGTTTACAAATCAGCTGACGCGTCCTGGCTACGCAGTCGCCGTAACCTTGGACTGATGCTGCGACGCGATCTGCCTCGTGAAAACATCGATGGAGAAGCGCTGCTGTGGGCGTACGATCGGCTGATGTCACGAAGCGAAAGCCGCCGCGTGCTCATTGTCGTTTCCGATGGCGGGCCAGCGGACGAAATCACCTTGTCGGTAAATGATCCTCACTTGCTCAGCCGCCACCTTCAGCAGGTTGTCGCATTGATCGAGCACGCCAGGCAGGTCGAGCTTCTCGCAATTGGCATCGGTGAGGACGCGTGTCGCCCCTATCGACGGGCCGTTTCTATTGAGAATACCGATACGTTTGCCGTCACCCTCGCGCGCGAGATAGAAAAGCTGTTCGAACGCAACGCTGCTCGGCGTGCTGACTCCGGTTGTACCCCGCGCAGACGCAGTCCGCGCGCGCCGGCCTGAATTTGCTCGCCCTCTCCCGCGGGCGACCAGGGTTCGGAGCGATTGGGGGAAAAATTCTTAAGGAAACACTGAATAAGTTGATTCCATTCCTGGTTCGACAGGCTCACCACGAACGGAATCAACAACTTAGCGTTCGTCCTGAGCTCGTCGAAGGACTTGTTCAGTGTTTCCTTAAATGGGTGCTGCCTTTGCCCAACACTTGCGGCAACTGAAACCGCATCCCAAGAAGCAAGCAAAATCGGTTGTCGGGTAGGATTGCTATTCGTTCGCACGCGCGCAAACCTTTTAAAGACCTGATGGCGCGTCATGACACCCAGTTGCAGCAAACCGTGGATATGGCAGCCATAGTCAAAACGAACGATTGTTCGGACTCATGCGTCTCGAAAGCGGATCGCTGTATACGATGCCCTAACGCATCGAGCCCCCCGATTGAATTCTTGGCAAGAAGACGCTCGAAAGTAGGCGTAACGAATTCTCGGGAGAATCAATGCGGGATGTCCGCTATCTTGAAATTTGTTGTCTTTTACGACTCAGTAGTTGACCGACCGTACCTTCGCGGACTGCGATGATTGCCGCACCCCCGCCCCCTTATGTCGAATCGAATCCAAACTTCTACATATCACCTAACGCGCATTAGCGCCGCCCCGCCACATCCTCCGCCGCCAACAACCCAAAGGTCAACGCCTTCATCAAGCCGCCGCCATAGCCCACCACCGGCCCGCCTTCCAATCCGCCGGTAATCGCCCCTGCCGCATACAAGCCGGGAATCACGCCACCCGCCGCGCGCAGCACTTGCCCCTGCGCATTGGTGCGCACGCCCCCCATGGTGTAGGTCAAACCGCAGCACGCCGGCGCCGCGTAAAACGGCGCGGTGGCGATGGGCATGGCTTTGCGGCGCGCGCTGGAGCGCGGCGGGTGCAATTGGCCGAGCGTGTTCGCGGCGAGCGCGGCGTTGTAGTCACGCACAGTGACTTCAAGCGCAGCGGCATCGATGTTGGCTTTTGCCGCCAGCTCGCGGATGGTATCCGCTTTAAACAAGGTGCCGCCTTGTTCCACCAACACCGCATTGGGCGGGATCGACGCGGCCTTGCCCGGTCCTTGCCAGATCGCTTCGTCGAAAATCACCGTGGTGGCGAGCGGATCGTCGGCGCGCGCCATCAGGTTGGCGATGTAGACGCCGCCCTGGCCTTCGTCGCCCAAGCGTTTGCCCTGCGCGGTGACCAGCAGGCCCGCCGCGGCGAGTTCGTCGAGTTGCGGATACGGCCACACGCGTTCGTTGTGCATGGCATCGCGCGATAGCACGTGGCCGTAGAACGCTTGCATATCGGAGAGCGCCGCGCCCTTCGCTTGCGCAAGCCGGATGCCGTCGCCCAAGCCGGTGCCGGTGCCGCGCTGCTTTAGCGCTTGGGGTTTGCGCGACAGGTATTGCCCCACCATGTCGGCGTTGCCTTGAAAGCCGCCGTCAGCGAGCACCACCGCACGCGCGTGAAACTCGACCTCGCGTCCACCCTGACGCGTACGCACGCCCACGCACGAACCCTGTTTTTCGATCAAATCGAAGACCGCCGTTCCGCGATGCAACACCCCGCCGCGTTCGCGCAGATTTTTTTCCAACGTGCGCAAACACATGTCGGCGCCGATGCCGCGCCATTCGAGATGGGTGGCCGGCGGGCGCACCGGCGCCAGCAGCCAATTGCGCCAGCCGGTGTTGGTGGCGAGCGCGAATTGCACGCCGATGCTTTTTAACCATTGCAGCGCGCGCAAACCGTTGCTGGTGAACGCCTCGACCAGCTCGCGCTCGGCATACCCTGCGGTGATGCCGGTCACCGCTTGGGCGAGCGCCGCCGGCGGCTCGGCAGGATCGTGATATGAAATATGCATCACGCCGCCCGCCACGCGCGAGTTGCAAAAATAAAGTTCCTCGCTGCTGCGTTCGAGCACTGCCGTTTTAAGGCCGAGTTCGGCCGCGCGCACCGCGGCGGTCAAGCCCGCCAAGCCGCCGCCTACAGCAATCAAATCAAACTCGTTTTGCAGCGCCATGGATATTTATGTAACTATTTGATTTAATTTAATATTTTAATTGAACAAAAATGCGGACCAGCGTTACTCCGCGCAACTTTAAGCCCGCCGCACGAGCACTTTCGAGGCCGCAATTTGCAAGATGGTATAGCACTCGGGCGCGGTCTTGGCCAACATCGGGTTGGCGATGAATCTGCCGGCACCCGAACAGTTTGCGATCACCACCGGCTGTCCCCAGATAACCTGCGGCTTGCCCCGCCAACATGCTCGCGGTGATATCGGTGGCGCTGCCGGGCGCAAAACCCACTACGCGACGCACAGGCTGCATGGGCCAGTTGCCCGGGCCAGCGGCTTGTGCGAACGCATGCAGCGGCCATGCAATACCCGCCACCCGCAAACACAACCAACCTGAAAGACGCGTCGTTACCTGCGCGCCTTCATTTAGCCATGGGTTTGCAGGGTGCGCACCGCGCACGCGCCGGCGATCGCTACGCGTGCGCGATGCGCTCCTTACCGTGGTGATGTTATGGTTTAGGCCGCAACCGTTTTGACTGCCGCCTGCTGCGCCCGCCGCGCGGTCACTTGGATCGACGACATCACCGGCCGCCCGAACTCACGCGCCAGATCGCCGAGAATTTCCGCCGTGGGTAATTGCGAGCAGCCGATGAACATCGCCTCGCAATCGTCACCCATGGTTTCGCGCGCGAGCTGGGCGACTTGATACGCTTCGATGCGCCCCAGCTCGTCGGTATTTTGCGCATAAAAACTGTTAAAGCGCTTGACCTCGATGCCGCCATCGGCGAGAAACGCTTTTAACTGCGTGTTCACGCTGTCGAGATACGGCGTGACCAAGGCGATTTTTTTGCCGCCGATGTCGTTTAACGCTTCCACCATCGAGCGCGCGGTGGTCACCACCTGTTTATGCGTAATGCGTTTGAGATCGTCTTGTAACTTTGCGTCCCCCGCCGGCCCGGAGATAAACCCCGCCGCGGTGCAGCCATACGCCACCACATCGACGTTTGGATTTTCAAACACTGCAGCGAGCTTTAACGCTTGCCCAATGTAATCCGGGAGATTCTCGGGCGTGAGCAGTCCTTTGCCGCGCGGAATTTTCACCGTATGGCAAGTCGATCCCGCGGGCAGCCACGCCAGCATTTCGCGCTCCATCGTCGTGTTATTGCTCGGCACCATGAGGCCAACGTTTAGGGCTTGCGGCATCAGTCACTCCCGGTCGTGGTGGATGAGACGCATGTTATCCTAACGCCGAAACAGGAGTCCATCATGACCGACGAACGCTCCACCGCCGCACGCATTCAAGACCCCGGCATCCGCGCACTGTACAAACTCGAAAACCGCTGGCAAGCGTGGCTCGACGTCGAAGTGGCGCTGGCCCGCGCGCAAGCGGAGCTCGGCATTATTCCCAAGGAAGCGGTCGAGCCCATCGCACGCGCCGCCAAGCTTGAGTCGATGGACCGCAAGCGCATCGACGAAGCGTTCGCGCGCACCGCGCACACCATTGTGCCGCTGGTGTGGGAACTGTCGCGTTGTGTCGGCGAGCCGCACGGCGGCTGGGTACATTGGGGCGCCACCACGCAGAACATCACGCAAACCGGCGATTTGCTCGTGCTGCGGCAAGCACATCAGAAATTCCTGGGCCTGATCCACGATGCGCTGGAAGCGATGGCCGATCTCGCCGAGCGCGGCGCGGATATGCCCATACCCGGCCGCACCCACGGGCAGCACGCGGTGCCAGCCACATTCGGCTACAAAGTCGCGGTGTGGGTGGATGAAATGCTGCGGCACGTTGACCGTTTTCGTGACGCGGCGCCGCGATTGTTTGTCGCCATGTTGGGCGGCGGCGCGGGCACGTTCGCTTCGCTCGGTGAACAAGGCCCGGCTGTGCAAGCGGGCATCGCCAAACATCTGAATATGGGGGTGATGCAAGTGCCCTCGCGCGTGATCGGTGACCATCTGGCGGAGAACATTTGCATCCTCGGCATGCTCGCCGCCACCTGCGGCAAAATCGGCCGCGAGCTTTATACGCAGATGAAAACCGAATACGGCGAAGTCGAAGAACCGGTGCCGCCGGGCACGGTCGGCAGCTCGACCATGCCGCAAAAAAGGAACCCCAAGCTGTGCCAGGACATCGTCGCTGCCGCAATGGAAATTCGCTCGATCGTGCCGTTCGCGCTGGAATCGATGCAAACCGAACATGAAGCCGACCGCACCACGTCGCTTACCTTCGACGCGGCCGAGGCGCGCGCCTGCATCATAACCGGCGATATGCTGGCGCGGCTGGTGTCGGTGCTGCAAGGCTTAAAACTCAACCCGGCGCGCATGCGCAAGAATCTCGATTTGAGCGGTGGCCTCATCGTCGCCGAAGCGGTGATGCTGGAATTGGGCCAAACCATTGGGCGGCAAACCGCGCACGATGTCGTCTACGATGCCGCGCAAGCGTCGCTGATCGAAGGCAAATCGTTTGCTGCCGCGCTGATGGAAGACAAGCGCGTGTCCGCGCGTTTATCCAAAGCCGAGATCGACAAGTTGCTCGATCCTACGGCGTATACGGGCTTGTGCTCGCAGATGGCACGAGAGGCGGCTCAGCGGGCGCGAGGGGCGGCAACGGCTTGGCGGGCACATTGACCACCCGTTCGGGCTGAGCTTGTCGAAGCCCGGTCATGTTTAATCGCCCTTCGACAAGCTCAGGGCAAACGGTTATTTTGCGAACCGTTCGTGCTGAGCTCGTCGAAGCCCGAACGCACTTTTCGTCATGGGTAAGCGCACTACGCCCTACTCCGCCTTAATCCCCGCATCCCGAATTACCCCCGCCCACACCGCGGTTTCCGATTTAATGCGCGCGGCGACATCTTTGGGCGTGCTGGTTTCAGGCTCCAGCCCCTGGCGGCTCATGGTTTGTTGCACGTCGAGCGCGCCCACCGCTTTCACCAACTCGCCATGCAAACGATTGACGATGGTCATCGGCGTTTTCGCCGGCAGCAACAACGCGTACCACGAACTCACGTCAAAGCCGGGGAAGCCCTGTTCGGCGATGATCGGCAATTCGGGCGCGACCTTGGAACGCTTGGCACCCGTCGTCGCCAATGCTTTCAAGCGGCCGGATTTCACATGCGGCATCACCGAGGCGATACTCCCAAATATCAACTGCGTCTCACCCGCGAGCACTGACGCCGCCGCTGGCCCGCCGCCCTTATAGGCGATTTGCTGCATTTTCACTTCCGCGCGCTTTTGAAAGAGCTCGGCCGCCAGGTGCAGCGGGCTGCCCACGCCCGCCGAGGCATAGTTAAAGCCGCCGGGCTTCGCCTTGGCCGCAGCAATGAATTCCTTCAAATTATTTGCGGCCACACTCGAATGCAGCACCAAAATATATTGCGCGCCGGCGAGCAGGGTCACCGGTTGAAAATCGCGCTCCACGTTAAACGCCAGCTTGTAAAGGCTGGGGTTCACCGTGAGCACGGAGCTAAAACCGAGAAACGTGGTGTAGCCGTCGGGCGCCGCGTTCGCCACGATTTCCGCCGCGAGATTGCCCGCCGCGCCGCCGCGATTGTCGACCACCCACGTGTGGCCCATTGCGGCGTGTAGCTTCGGCGTGATGATGCGCGCGAGCGTGTCGGCGCCGCCGCCGGGCGCGAATGGCACCAGCATGCGGATGGGGCGCGCGGGATAGGTTTCGGCGGCGTGAGCGGCCTGCAGTGCCCCCATCGCCGAAAACAATAATAATGAATAAAAACAAATACTTACCTTCATAACGCACTCCTTGCAGTCGCACACCTTCTTTAAGCGCCTTATTTGAGCGTCAAGCGCAAAATCTCGCCGGCGTCTTGGACGTTTTCTAGTTGCCACAAGCGCGCGAGCAACACATCAATTTTCGCGTCGGGCAATACTTTGCGCGCCAGCGTGCGAAATTTTTTCTCGATGTCGGCGTCATCCATCGGGTTTTTCCAATGGCCTTTGTGATGATCGACGATGGTCGAAAATTCTCGTCCATCTTTGGTGATGAGTTTAAAAAACACCCGCATCGCCTGTGGCATGTGTTTATCGGCTTCGGCGGAAGGCTTGATTTTGATCTTGCGCGTCAAAGCGCGGATTTTCGGGTCGAACACATGCGCGTCGTCGAAATGTTCTTCCTGCACATCGCCGTGTATCAACGCCATTGCCACGGTGTAGGGCATGCTGTGGTCCGCCGTTTCGCGGTTTGGTGGCTCCCATTTTTCCGGCGTGTCGGCCATCAAAATGCACGCCGTGGTGACGGTTTCGATTTGGATTTCGGCGATGTCGTCGAGCGTAGCTATCTTCTCGCGCATTTGCAGCGCGGCCTCCACCACCGTCTGCGAATACTGCCCCAGCGGAAACCGCTTGATCAAACACTCCAAGATTTTGAACGGCGCGTCATTCAGACCCCCGAGCGTGTCGAGCGCGAACGTCTTGCGAACCACCGCTTTAAAATACCCGCCCACGCCCTCGAAAATCGGCGACGGCCCGGTCATGCCGCGTTGCGCCAGCAGCGCCGCGAACATGGCGTTGCGTGAAGCATTGGCGTAAGCGCAGCCCTTCCACATCGACACATTGCCGATGCGCGTTTGATACAGCGCGTTATTCGGCGCGATGCCTAACTGCATACAATGCTCGAATTGCTTGCCCTTGAAACCGAACAGCCATGCCGCCGCCGCCGTGCTTGCCATGCCGCCGACGGTGACGTGGTCGTAGCCCAGCGGCTTTAAATCGACCGTGTCGCAAATGCGGCAGAACATTTCATACGCCAACACCGTCGCGGTTATCACATCCTTACCGCTGCGGCGGTTGATCTCGGCGGCGGTCAACACCGCGGCAATGCTGTCGCTCGGGTGGCCCGATTCGCCGGTGCTGGTGTAGCCGTCGTTGTAATCGAGAAAACGAATCATCACGCCGTTGGCAAACGTCGCCAGGTCGGGCGAGGTTTGCAAGCCGCTCACCATCAGCGTTGCCGGTTGCTTGCTGGTGGACATGCCCGCGAGGTCGCGCGCGATTTTTTCCGGCGCGCTGTCGTAACCACCGAGCGCGCAACCGATCGAATCGATGATCACCCGCTTGGCGGTTTTGATTACCGCCGGCGGGAGGGATTCGTAGCGCAGGTTCGTGGCGTAGTGGGTGATTTGTTCGACGAGGGTCATGGTTTTTACTACGGAATATC
>Ga0194132_10004929_pt1 | contig 22233 bp, 13 predicted proteins | sample TA2KigOf80mmetaG_FD_148612 | JGI IMG/M metagenome (GOLD analysis project Ga0194132, IMG submission 148612) | Freshwater microbial communities from Lake Tanganyika, Tanzania - TA2015054 Kigoma Offshore 80m | ecosystem: Environmental > Aquatic > Freshwater > Lake | place: Tanzania: Lake... | reverse complement strand
TCGCGTGCCCGGCCTCTCCGCGCCCGCGTCGCGTCATCCCGTCACCCCGCGGCCCCGCGCCTGCCCCCCCCCGCCGGCCCAGCAACGCAACTGGCTCGCTTTTCGGCAAAATAACACTTGACTTTCAACTGGATGGAATCTACTAATATGAACGATATGAACGATTTGTGCATGGAAAGGAAGCCGGATCGGTGAGAAGTGGTTTCTGATCGTATGTGGCTTCCAACCAAGTTCCCCTTTATGTAGGAGTCGTAACGATGCAGCGTGTTTTCTTTACCGCCGGTGTGCTGGCCCTTTGTGCCGTCCTCGGTGCCGTTGATTCTCGCCCGGCCACGGCCGGCGACCAGCCAGCCAAAGACATCGTGGACACAGCCGTCGGCGCTGGTCAGTTCAAGACCCTGGTCACGGCGGTCAAGGCTGCCGAACTGGTGGACACTTTGAAGGGCAAAGGGCCCTTCACGGTCTTCGCTCCCACTGATGAGGCCTTCGCCAAGATCCCCAAGGAGAAGCTCGCAGCCTTGCTCAAGGACAAGAAGGCGCTCACGGCCGTGCTCACCTACCACGTCGTGCCGGGCAAGGTCATGGCGGCTGACGTGGTCAAGCTAGACTCGGCCAAGACGGTGCAAGGCAAGTCAGTCACTATCGTCTCCAAGGACGGCAAGGTTACGATCAACGGAGCAAACGTACTCAAGACCGACATCGTCTGCGGGAACGGCGTGATCCACGTCATCGACGCGGTGATTTTGCCGCCTTCGGCCAAAGAATAGCTCTTCGAGTCGCAAGCGGGGGGATCGGAGTCCTGATGCCGATTCCTCCGTTTTGCCAAGATGCTTCAATAAGGACAATCGCGGTCAAGAAGGAGGCCAGTGAGTATGGTGGCATCCAACGCACAAATGAAGGTGTCGCCGGCTCAGTGGCTGGTCTTGGTTGTGTTCTTGGCAATTTGCTTTGGAACGTCTGTCCTGGGAATGGCATGGACAAACACCTCCGTGGACACCTGGTATGTCACGCTGGAGAAGCCGTCGTGGAATCCCCCGAACTGGTTATTCGGGCCGGTATGGACGACGTTGTTCATCGGGATGGCGATCGCGGCTTGGCTGGTGTGGCGGAAAAGAGGGCTGGCGGAGAGCTGGCTGCCTCTGACGCTGTTCGGCATTCAATTGACACTCAACGCAATGTGGTCAGTCTTGTTTTTCGGCTTTCGCAACCCGGGTGTTGCCTTCGCCGAGATTCTTCTGCTCTGGGTAGCCATTCTGGCCACCATCGTCGTCTTTGCCCGCCACTCAAACTGGGCTGCGGCGTTACTCATACCTTATCTCGCGTGGGTCACTTTCGCGACCGCTCTAAATTGGACGCTGTGGCGAATGAACGTATGAATCTCCAGCGTTTTCTCTTTCGCACGCCGATGCCCGCTTCGGCCGACAGGGTTTTCGCCTGGCACACTCGCCCGGCCGCATTTGAGCGGCTCGCGCCCCCCTGGGAATCCGTGCGCGTTCTCGAACAGAGCGGCGATCTCGAAAACGGGCGTGTCGTGTTAGCCGTCCGGGCCGGCGGTCTTTGCAGGCGCTGGGTCGCACACCATTGTGATTTCGAGCCTGGCAAACAGTTCTGTGACGTGCAAACGGAGGGACCGTTTGCACATTGGCGACATTGGCATCGGTTCATCCCCGATGGACCTGACCGGTGCTTTCTCGAAGAGGACATTGAGTACGCCCTGCCTTACGGCCGGCTGGGCGCACGGTCCCGTACCTCGCCTGGGTTTCCTTCGCGACGGCCCTCAACTGGTCTACTTGGAGGCTGAACCAATGAACCTATCTCGGTACACTATAGACGGAACTGCTGTCCACCGGCCCACCTTAAGACATGGAGCACTCTCATGCAGAAACTCATTCAGGGAATTCACCACTTTCAGGAGAATGACTTCCGCCCCCTTCAGGGCCTCTTTGAGCAATTGGCGAAGGGGCAGAATCCCGAAACCCTGTTCATCACCTGCTCAGACTCCCGCATCGACCCGAATCTGTTGACCCGCTCAAAGCCCGGCGACCTGTTCATTCTCCGCAATGCCGGAAACATTGTTCCGCCGCATGGTGCTGCCAACGGCGGGGAGGCGGCGACGATTGAGTTTGCCGTCGCTGCTCTCGGCGTCAAGGACATTATCCTCTGCGGCCACTCGCACTGCGGAGCAATGAAGGGGCTGCTACAACCCGAAACGGTCGCACCGCTCCCATCGGTCGCTTCGTGGTTGTCGCACGCCGAAAGCACCCGCCGCATCGTGCGGGACAACTATCGCCATTTGGAAGGCGAAGGGCTGGTGACGGCGACCGTCGAAGAAAACGTGCTGGTCCAACTGGAGAACCTGCGGACGCTCCCAGCTGTCGCCTCTCGGCTCGTGCGGGGCAACCTGCACTTGCACGGTTGGGTTTACAAGATCGAAACCGGCGAAGTTTTCGCCTACGACAGGACGACGAGGCAATTTGTTCCGCTGGCTCAATACCAGCCCAGCGAAGCAGCCGTGCGGCGCCCTACCGCCACCATGATCTGACACACACGCAAACCCAACGAAAGAGTCCCGGCATGATCCTTCAAGACCGTAATGGTTTCTGGCGTCAGGCGTTCGCATTGCACGGGTCGATTACGCCCCTTGTGATCCCCTACGTTTTCGTCTTTGGTGCAATCGCTACGGCTGTCTGCGGTTTGGCGTGGCTGATGGAGCGGTTCTGCCAAATCAACATCGGCTTGGAACTCGCCCCATTTGAAATCGCCGGGGCTGCGTTAGGTTTGCTCCTGATCCTCCGCACGAACGCCGGATATGATCGGTGGTGGGAGGCTCGCAAGCTGTGGGGTGGTATTGTCAATCAGTCCCGAAACGTCGCCATTAGTGCGTTATCCTATGGCCCTGTCGATCCAGCTTGGCGTGAGAAGTTCATTAAATGGGCTGCGGCGTTCCCACATATCGCCCGTTGCAGCTTGCGAGGCGAGCAACCATCGTCCGAAGTTGCTGCACTGGTTGGACCGGACGGTTCAACCCGTATTGCCGCATCAGCACACATGCCAAGTTTCGTGGCCCTGATGCTGGCCGACTTGCTTCGGGAAGCCTGCGACCGCTACGACATGGACCGTTTTGCTTTCATGCAGATGGACCGGGAACGCGCCGCACTCATCGACCATATCGGAGCGTGTGAACGCATTCTGAAAACGCCACTGCCGCTTGTGTACGCCATCAAGATTCGGCGGTTCATTGCCCTGTTTCTTCTGACGTTGCCCTTCGCACTTCTGCACCGCATCGACGCTGACTGGCTTGTTCCGCTCATCACGATGTTGGTAGCCTATCCGCTCATTTCGCTGGATCAAATCGGTATTGAACTGCAAAACCCGTTCGCAAAGGCGAACCTGAGCCACCTTCCGCTTAGTGACATTTCGGCAACCATCGAAAAGAACCTGCTTGGCCTTCTGCAAGCAAAACAGACCGAAGGGACGACCGTACTTCGGCCATTGGATGGTCAGATGACAGACACGTTTTCTGCGGCTGCCCCGACTGACAAAACACCCTGACACGGAGACAAACGATGATTCGATGCCTGTTCCTGTTCCTTATGATGATCGCTGCGACAGTCAGCCCCGACGAGAGCAGTTTCGCCGGCGACAAACTCGAAAAACCAGAGACTCCGCCCTGGCCGCAATGGCGGGGTCCGAATCGCGACGGCCAGGTCGGCGGGCCTGCCTGGCCTGATCGGCTGTCCAAGGATTCGTTGAAGCAGCTTTGGCGCATCCCGCTTGGACCGAGCTATTCCGGCCCCATCGTGGCGAACGACCTGGTTTTCACCACGGAAACGAAGAACAAAGAATTGGAGGTCGTCGTCGCCCTGGATCGAAAAACGGGCAAGGAACGCTGGAGAAGCGAATGGAAAGGCGCGATGACCGTGCCGTTCTTTGCCGCCGCCAACGGGAGTTGGATTCGTTCAACGCCCGCGACCGATGGGGAACGCCTCTTCGTCGCCGGCATGCGCGATGTTCTCGTCTGCTTGAATGCCAAGTCGGGCAAAGAGGAGTGGCGCGTCGATTTCGTCAAGGAACTGAAGTCGCCCCTGCCTGACTTCGGTTTCGTCTGCTCGCCTCTTCTGGACGGCGACTTCGTCTACGTTCAGGCCGGCGCGTCGTTCGCCAAGCTCGAAAAGGCCACCGGCAAGATCGTCTGGCGTTCGCTCAACGACAAAGGAGGCATGTTTGGTTCCGCGTTTTCGTCGCCGATCATTGCCACGGTCGCCGGCAAACGACAGCTCATCGTGCAGGGACGTGAGAAACTGGCCGGCGTCGATATCGACAAGGGGGAGGTGCTGTGGTCGCAAGTGGTCCCCAACTTTCGCGGCATGAACATTCTCACGCCGATGCCCGTGGGCGACGCGATTTTCACCAGCAGCTACGGAAACAAATCCTGGCTGTACAAGGTATCCCTGGACAAGGATCGCTTTGCCGTCGCTGAAGCATGGACCAACAACACGCAGGCTTACATGTCGTCGCCGGTGCAAATCGACGGCCACGCTTATCTGCACTTGCAAAATCAACGATTCGCGTGCATCGATCTCAAGACAGGCAAGAAAACGTGGACGAGCGATGATCGCTTTGGCCAGTACTGGAGCATGGTCGCACAAGGCCGGCACATTCTCGCCCTGGACCAGCGCGGCGAGTTGCTTCTCATGCGCGCCAATCCCGAGAAATTCGACCTGATCGACTCGCTCAAGATCAGCGACCAGCCGACGTGGGCGCACTTGGCGGTCGTCGGCGACGAAATCTACATCCGTGAGTTGAATGCACTTGCCGTGTATCGATGGAAAAGGAAGTGATTGAGAATGGAAACGGGAGAGATTCGATGCGACTACTCCTGGCGCTGCTGGTGTGTGCAACCGTTCCAGCAATAGCGATCGCCCAGGCCGATCGGTACGAACTGGGCCGGCGTCTGCGCCAATTCGAGGCCGCCTGGGAGCAAGCCAAGGACAAGGACGGCAAAAGACGTGCGGTTGCGCCGCTCAATAAGGCGGTCCTTTCGTTCTTTTCCTTCAACTTCGGCGGCGCCGGCGAATCGCTCGATCGAGCACGGCACGCACTTTCCACCGAGGAAGCGAGCAAGTTCGAGATCCGCTGGGCCGAATCGCTGTGGGCTCAGCCCGAAAGCCGATTGCTGGACGCCGATCAGAAAGAGCTGTCGGTCGTCATCAAACCGTTCTACCGAGTTGACGGCGCCGTGCCGAAGGGCGCAAAGATACGCGTCGGGACCGATCCCAAGAACCTGACTGAGGCGCTGATCGGTGACTTGCCGATGACCGTCACAGCACCTCTCGTCAGAGCGGCCGCCGAGGATGTCCCGCTCCGATTCGAAGTTGTGATAGAAGATCGAGTCTTATCCTCCCAGAAAATCCTGATTTCAAGGCCGAAGGACCTGGCGCCTCGATTGGCTTCGCTGCGGAAGTCGGCTAACCGTTTCGACAAGGCGACCACAATCGAACAGGCGACGCTTCAACACCTTCTCGCCATGCTCACCGATCTGGCCGCCAAGAAGACAATGGAGACGGACATCCCGGCCGCGCGGTTATTAACAGAGGCCGAGGCGGTCGCCGACACCATCGAAAAGAAGGTCTCGCATTTTGACCTCAAGCGCGCCGGCGAGTTCTGGCTGCGAATTCCCATAGCCAATTCCACCGAGCCGATCCGGATTCTCGTGCCGCGCGGACTCGACAAAGACAAGCCGATACCAATCGTCTTCGCTCTTCATGGCGCCGGCGGCAGCGAGAACCTGTTTTTCGACGGCTATGGCAATGGCATCACCGCCAAACTGTCCAAGGAGCGCGATTGGATCATGGTTGCCACTCGCGCCGCGGGCACCTTCGGCGTCGGCGGCGCCCCGCGCGTCCTGGCCATCCTCGAAGAATTGCATAAACGCTATCCCATCGATGCCAAGCGAGTTTATCTGGTCGGCCATTCCATGGGAGCGGGACACGTATTGACGATCGCCCAGCAATCGCCCGAACGTTTTGCCGGCGCTGCCATTCTAGGCGGCGGGGGCGGAGTGCGCAAGACTGAAGTCTTCAAGAACCTCCCTCTCTTCGTCGGCTGCGGCATGGACGATTTCGCTATCGGTGCTGCCCGCAGTCTCGCGGCTGCTTTGAAAAAAGTCGACGGCAATCGTGTGCAATACCGCGAATACGAAAACGTCGAGCACCTGCTGATCGTGCGCGAAGCGATGCCGGACGTTTTCAAGGGCTGGGACGGTAAGTGACGGTGCCAACCAACAGCCAAGGCCCGATTGTCTGGTTCCGCCAGGATCTGCGCTTCGCGGACACCCTCGTCGACGCGGACCTGGCGGATAACACCCTCGGCTGGCAGTGGAGCGCTGGCTGCGTTACCGATGCCGCCCCGTATTTCCGCGTCTTCAACCCGGCAACCCAGGGAGAGAAGTTCGATCCGCAGGGTGACTATGTTCGTCACTGGATTCCGGAACTGAACAAGTTGCCGAGTGAGTGGGTTCACAAGCCGTGGAAAGCTCGTGGGAGTTTTCAGGAAGAATCTGGAATTGACCTCCACGCTTGTGTCGCACCGGATTGGGCTTCATCTTCCCCCCGGTTTCGACGTCGAATGGGGAAATTTGGATTTCGATACCTCGTCGACTCGCAAGTGCTCAGTTTTCAAGGGCATGCACAGTATTGTGGATGACGCCAGCAACAACGCGGCCGTCGACTCCGTTCAGCCGGTACGTGATCGCCATGCACCACGTCGGGGCGAGATCGGGCAAGTTGAGGCGCACCGTCTTGCCGTCCCGTGAGACGATGGCCTTCGCCACGGTCAGCGGTTTCTCGTTGAGGTGCTTGGAGCCATAGTTCTTGCTCCGCATCAGGCCCCACACTTTTACGTCGAAGCTCTTGGCGTCTACTGTCTTTGGGTCGAGGGCGTCCGTGAAAGTGAGTTCGACCGCGCCGGTTCTCGCCTTCAGCCCGATCGGCAAGTCCGCGGGTTGGCCGGTGTACCGAACTCGGAAGAATCCCCCCGGGGTGGTCTGGTTGCCGGCCCACGCATACATGCCGCACACGTACAGGTCGCCGTTGGTCGGATGGAAGCGCGGGCGCATCACACCGGTTGGGAACGTCGGCAATGGCAGGGCACACATTCCCCCCTGCGCCTGGCCGTTCACCTTCTCGTGCGGCACGATATAAATCTTCCCCATCCCATAGCTGGTGTTCAGCAGCGATCCTGCGAGCGGCCCCCATGTGTTCTTGGGTACCCATACCAACTCCGCGGGCGAGCGATCAAAGGCGTTGGTGATCCAGCACAGAGGCTGCTTCATCGCCCTGTCCGCCGTATCGGTGATGTCGGTGTAGCCCCACATGTTGCCGTAGAACCCGCCCTTCTCGACGAGGTTGATGCGATTCTTCGGCGTCCAAAAGCCCTCCTGGTCGGTCACGAAGAACGTGCCGTCGGGGTTCAGGCAGACGCCGTTCGCGGCCCGGAACCCGGTGGCGAGGATCTCGGTATTCGTGCCGTCCTTGCTCACCTTGAGCAGAGTACCGTGTTGGGGCACCAGCGCGGGCAAGGCGTGCCGGCCGCTCCGGGCGTAATAGAAGTTCCCCTCCGCGTCGGTCTGCAGGCCCATCGCGAACTCGTGGAAGTGCTCCGTCACCTGGTGGTCGTTATTGAAGCACTCGTTGAAGTCGGTCGCGCCATCGCCGTTCAGGTCGTGCAGTTTCACGATCTGGTCGCGACAACAAACGAAAATCGCTCCGCCGTGGATCTTCAGTCCGAGCGGCTGGAACAGTCCAGACGCAATCCGCTGCCACGTCAGCCCAGCTTCGGGTTGGTCGATCCCGCTCACCGCCCACACGTCGCCGTCCCAGGTACAGACGGCCATTCGCTTGCCGTCCGCGAAGAAGTCGAATCCAGTGAGACGCAGCAGGGCATTCCACGGATTGCGCTCGGGAATGCCGAAGGTATCCACCGCGAACGGCCCGTCGTTCTTGCCGATGGTGACGGTGGTCCTGAGCACCTCCGGCCACCGCTTCGGCCCACCCTCGGTAAGCGGTTTGAGCGTCCGCGGTGCGGGGGTGGTTTTCGCGAACACGGCGAGATCGGCGGCGGCGTCTTTCGACATCAGCACCTTCACCCGGGTCGGGGTCTCGGCAGCCGGAATCCTCAGGATGTGGAACCCGTCTTGCTTCGCCAGCGTTGCTGCCTTGTCGCCGACGACGGCCACCGCCACGCTCACCGGGGCGATGCGGGCGAGCAGGTCACGGCTCGACTTGCCCACCTCCAGCGTGCGGGTGAACACGGTTCCCATCTTGCCATCGGCCTCGGCCCCTTCCATTTCAAGGATGCGTGCATCGCCGACGGTGTAGACGATCAGCGTCTGGTCGCCGTAGGTGTAGGTGCCCTTGAAGTGTGCCCACTTCCGCGGTAACGGGCCATAGGGCCGCTTGTCGCGACCGAGGAAGCGGGGGTCCTTGAAACTCCCGGTTTCCGGGTCGGCCCAGCCCGGCCCGATCGGGTTCTCTAGGTGCCGCTCGCCTGCTAACTTCGGGTGGACCTGGTGCTGGCCGTTGAAGTGGATGCCCTTCCAGTCAATGAATCTGTCGCCGGTCCAGGCGGCCGCGAACCGCAGAGTGTCGTGGTCGAACAATGCCCAACTCTTCCCACGCGAGACGCCACCGGCTCCGGCGTCGAGCCGCACGGCGATGCCCTTGTACGCGAAGTTCGGTCCCGGGCCGCCCACCTCGTAGGTGTTCGTCAGGCTCGGGCCGTAGTCCATCGCCATCCACGGATCCACGCTCAACGGGGCGGGGCCGAACTCGCCCTTCTTGCCCGTCGGCAGTTTGGCGAGGTACGCGTCGTCGGCTTTCGCGTACTGCTTCGCGTTGTGCGGTTTCAGGTAGGCTTCACGCAGGTAGTGGATCACGTCGTACTTCTGCCGCGGCACCATCCACGTTTGCGGGGCCATCGAGTTGTAGCCGTGTGTCAACGTGCGGTACAGGCTGTGCGGGTCGCTGCCATTCTTGAACGTGTGGGCGGCAAACCTCGGCGAGTTAGGGAGCGAACCGGCCTGGTCCTTGGTGCCGTGGCAATTGGCGCACACGCGGACGTAGATCGCCTCGCCGCGATTGAACGCCTTGTCGTCCAGCCCGCGGATCAGGCCAGCGTGGTCGATGGACTTCTCGTACTCGGGGATCGCGAGCGCCGTGAACGCTGGCCGCAACTCCTTCGCTCGGGTTGGCCCGCCCTCGGCGACCTCGATCAAGTACTTCGCCAAGTCGAGGAACTGTTGGCGGTCGGAGAGCGCGTTCACCAATCCGTCGGGCATGAGCGACTGCTTCCCGACGGTTCGCTCCTCGATGTTAGCGGCCGGTATCGTCACCCGTTTCCCACCCGCCGGGTCGAGGAGCGTGAGCGTTCCCATCATTTCCTCGGCGAGCAGTCCCGTGATGGTCCGTCCGTCTTTGGTATTCACGACAAGCGGTTCGTACCCCTTCTTGATGACCTTGGACGGGTTGAGCAGCGATTCGATCAAATACTCGGCCGTCGCCTCCTTGCCGGCCTGGGCCAGGTCCGGGCCGAGCTGCGTACCGGCCTCGGCGTTGTGGCACTTCGCACACGGCAGGAACGGCTGGAAGAACAGCACGGCACCCCGGCCGGCGTCGCCGCGCTGACGGGCGGCCTGGGCCAGCTTCGCCGGCGATTCCTTCAGCAGTTGTTGCGTCAGCGTCGGCGGACTTGCCGGGGGTGCGTTTTCGGCCGTGACCTGCCAAAGTTTGCCGAGCAACTCGAACATCTCTGGATCGTGCTTCTTCAGTTCGTCGCGAGTGAACGGAAAAAAGTCATTCCGGCCGAAATACGCTTCGGTCGTTTCGGCGAAGTATTCCATCGGGTTCGTGATTGCGTAGGCTTTTTCGAATGTGTTCGGCCTGCCGTTGCCGTGGTGGCGCTCGACCTTGTTGTACTTGCCCGACTCCTTGGCCCGCGCGAACGCGGCGGCGATTTGCGGGTTACCGAACCCCTTCGGCAGCTCGCGATCGTGGTAGGCATGGGCGAGTTCGTGCAGCACGACGTTGGGCATGCGGTTCACTGCGGCTTCAAAGGTGCGGACGTTGGTGAACTCGACTGCCTTCGCCATCGCCGGGTCTCGGCCATGCGCGCGAAGCCAGCCGGCCCCTGAGTGGTATTCGGCAGACGGGCGCACACCGGGATATTCCGGATTGAAGTAGAGCGGTACTTCTTGCAGCTTCTTCACGGCTTCCTTCGGCACGACTTCCGTAATTTCCTTGAGCTGCCGATCGAGTAGATCGAGAGCCTTCGCGGTTTGTCGCACGTCCGCGGCGAGCAGTTCGCGGTTGATGTGCAGTGTCCAGCCGCGGAGCGTTCGTGTCTCGTAAATCGGTTCTGTTGGCGGGGCGTGCGCGGACTGAAGGTTGTCGCGGAGGAAGCGCGTCATCGTCTCCATCAGGTGCTGGTCGGTGTTTCGTCCCTCCTTGATGGCGTGGGTCCGGTTCGGGTACGGCAGCACGCTAAAGCGCTTTCCCTTGGCGATCAGCTCCTCCATCAGCCGCTCGGTGCCCTGGTAATGGCAGTTGTCGTCGCCGGTGCCGTGGACGAGCAGCAAGTTGCCCCGCAGCTTGCCGGCGTGGGTGATCGGCGAACCATCCCGATACCCGGCCGCGTTGTCCGCCGGCAGGCCCATGTAGCGCTCCTGGTAGATCGTGTCGTACAGCCGTTGATCCGCCACGGGCGCGACGGCGATGGCGGTGCGGTACAGGTCCGGGTGCCGGAACAGGGCGTTCAGGCTCATGCTGCCGCCGCCGCTCCATCCCCACGAGCCGATCCGACCGGGGTCGACGAACGGCCAACGCTGGAGCAACGTCCGGACGGCCGCGGCCTGCTCGGTCGGGGCGAGGATGCCAATCTTCCGATGGACGGATTTCCGCCACACTCGGCCGCGAGGCACGTTGGTGCCGCGGTTGTCGACGCTGGCCACGACGAAGCCTTGCTGGGCGAGCATCCAGTGCCACAGCCCGCGCGGGCCGGGCCAGGCATCGCGCACCGTCTGGCCGTGCGGTTCGCCGTAGACGTACATGAGCAGCGGCAGTTTCGCGGTTGGATCCATGTTAACGGGCTTCATGCTCCACCCGTCCAGCGTGACGCCGCCGCCAATCAGCACCCGCATGAACTCGATCTCAGGTCGATTCAGGGCGGCCAGTTTCGCGCGCAATTTCGCGTTGTCGGCCAGCGTGCGCACGACGCTGTGGTCGTCGGCACGCACCAGATCCACAACCGGCGGCGTGCTGATGTTCGACCACGTGTGAAAGGCCCACTTCGCGTCGGGGGAAATGTCGTAGGTGTGCCAGCCCGCCTGCTTCGCAGGGGAGAGTTGTTCGGTCTTGCTACCGTCGAGTTTCACCCGGAACAGGTAGCGCCGTGTCGCGTCCTTCGGCGAAGCCGCGTAGTACAACCACCCTCCCGCCGCGTCCACCGCCTCGACGCCGATGATGTCGAATTCGCCTTTCGTGATCGGCTCCAGCGGCGAGCCGTCGACGTGCGCGCGGTAGGCCTGCCGCCACCCGGAGCGCTCGCTGAGCCAGAGGAAGCTCTTGCCGCCGTCCAGCCAGCGCCACGGATTCTCGTTCTCCAGCCACGCGGCGTCCTTCTCGGTGAACACAGGTTTCGGCTTGCCGGTGCCGGGATCGACTCGCCACAGCCGCAGTTCTGTTTGCAGCCGGTTGAACTGCTGCGCCAGGATTTGCGAGCCGTCGGGCGTCCAAGCGGCGTGGGGCAAATAGTGCTCACGCGGGTCGCCCGGAAGTTCGAGCCATTGCACCTTGCCGCCGCCCGCCGGGATCACGCCCAACCGAGTGGCCGAGTTCTTCTCGCCCACCGTCGGATAGGCGAACGAGGTGATCCGCGGTGTCTTGCTGACGACGTTGTCGATGAGGTGAAACTCAGGAACACCGGTGGTGTCGAACTGCCAGAAGAGGATGTGGCGGCCATCCGGGCTCCAGCGGAAGCAGTTGCGCAGATCCAGTTCCTCTTCATTCACCCAGTCGGACGTGCCGTTGATGAGGGTCTTCGAGCCGTCCGTGGTCAAGGGAGTGATTTTCAGGTCATCCAGGTTCTGAACGTACAGGTTGTTCGCGCGGACGAAGGCAACCCTTGTGCCGTCCGGCGACAGGGTGGCGAACATCAGCGACGACGGAGCGGCGTCTCCGCCGAGTTTGCGGAGTTTCCGCGTCTTCACGTCGAGCACCCAGTAGTCGCCGCGGGTGTTCCGCCGCCAGACCTGTTGGCTGTTCGTGTAGATGAGCACCTGCGACTCGTCGGCGGAGAACTCGAACGACTCGACCGCGAGAGGCCCCTTCGCCCCGCTCGGCACGAACGCCGTGGCCGGAACGACCACTTCTTTCTTCCCCGTCGCGGGATCGGTGTGGACGACCTCACTCCCGGCGCCGGCGCTGGGTTTCTCGAGGGTGAAGTAGGTTGATGTCCGTTTACTCCACCGCCGTGCCGGGAGTGATTCGGCGTTGAATTCCTTCGTCCCGAACAGGCGGCCGACGGTGAGGAGCGATTCATCAGCACGGAGTGTTTCACTCGTGAGGAGGCACGCCGCAAGGACTCCCAATACCCAGGGCGTCAGTTTGCAATAGGGGCCCACGGTTTCCTCCGGATTTGGAAAAGACGAGCGAGCGTCGCTCACTTCTTGTCGGATTCGTATGTGAAGGCGTGTTCGTCCGCCGGAAGCACCCACACGTTGCGGAACTTCACGGGGTTGCCGTGATCCTGGAGGAACACTGGACCGGCCATCGTCTTCTTCTGACGGTCGCGGATCTTGTCCAGGTACGGGGTGTTGCCGAAGCGGAATGGGTGGAACGTCGACTTCGGTTCGCCGAACTGCGTGCCGTCCTGGACCTTCTTCCCGTTGAACCACACCGTGACGGTCCCCTTTTCGACAATCTTCCCCGACTCATCGCGGCGCGGCGCCCGGTAGCGAATGTCGAACACTTGCCACTCGCCCGGCTTTCTGCAGGCATTTTCGAGCGGCGGCGCGAATCCGTACAGCGCGCCGGCGTCTTCTTGCGTAATCTTGTTCTTGCCGAACGAGTTCAGAATCTGAACTTCGTAGTTCCCGTGGATATAGACCCCGCTGTTTGCTGGCCCCTTTTCCGGAAGCATGAACTCGACGTGGATGTCGGCGTCCTTGCAATGGAGTTTGGAGACGATGTGGTTCTGGTTTTTCCTCGGCGTCGAGACGATCACGCCGTCCTCGACCGGCCAGTTGATCTTCTCTCCGGCCATGCTCAAGAACGAGTGGTTCCCCTTCTCGTCGAGGAGTACCGTCGCCCCTTTCGGCGCTGGAACGGGGAGTTTGCGCTGATCCGGTTTGAAGTTTGGGCCTGCCCAGAGAAGAACCAGCGAGAGCAGTACATCGGGTGTCATGCGGTGACCTCCACGGTAGACGTAGTTGCAATTGCGGGAATGATTACGCCCACGATCATTTGATTTTTTCTTGCATTCACTTCACCGGCGTCAGCGTGAACTCCTTGATCGCCACCCCGCGGCTCCCTTCTTTGAGCGCGACCTGCAGGACATTCCGCCCTTTGACCAAAACGACTTCGGTGGGGTTGCTCTGCTGCCACATGCCGATGGTGTAGGGAACCGCCACTTCAACTGCCGATTTGGTATCGTTGGCTGAGAATAGGAACTTCTGCCCTTCGTGTACCGTCGCCACCCGCGCGGCCAACGCGTACGTGCCGGCTTGCGGCGCGTCGATGACATACTGGGCCTTGAAACCACCGCTGGCGTGCAATTGCAGACCGCCCGCAAAGCTCTTCATGGCTGCGAAGGGGCCCGTCGGTTTGGTGTGCGCCACCGATGGAATGGTGATCGCGCCATCCTTGCTGACAATGGGCTTCTGGTCGGCTGCCGTAATGGCCACCTTCGCGACGGTCTTCGCTTTCGAGGCCTCCGTTTCATTGGCTTCGCCAAGCTCCTGGCCCAGCGGTCCCAATGCAACCGCTTTGCTCGCGGTAGCGATCGACCGGGCTTGAAAATGCGCCATGTGGCTCCAGAAGCCGCCAGCAATGCGTTTCCGGTCGTTGAACTCCTGCTCGCCGAGGACGCCGCTGACCCACTGCGCTCGCAAGACCTTCAGATAGTCCTTTGGCTGCGTTCGCGCCTGGGTCTCCAACAAGAAATCCGCCCCGCTGCGGGGACTCTCATCCTTGTCCCACCAACTGTGTTGAAAGCCCGCGCCGAGATTGATCACCCAGCCTTTGGGCGTCCAATGTCCGACGGCGGCATGAGCCTTCTGGGTCACGCCCCAGGTCGGAATGCCAAAACTTTTCAGGATGAACCGTCCAAAGAAGGCGCGCCGGCCGCAGACCCCACCATCCTTGGGGATGTTCTGATAGACGTTCAATGATGGGAGATCATCCTTCACGCATTCGGAGCCGTATTTGACTTCGGTTCGGACCGCTCCGGAATAGCGCCAGCCATAGTCCGGGTTGTAGACGTGATCGGGCCGATAGTTTCGGAGCATCTCACGCCCCCACGCCAGAATGTGATCCGGGGCATCACAGCCGACGACCATCCGGTATTCCCAGACGGAGAAGGTCTTGAAAGCGGGGTCGAGTTCACCATCGAGGTAAGCCTTCTCGTAATGCAGGTAACGCTTCACCGGATCCACGATGGTCGGCGCATCGGTCGCTGTCAGGGCGTTGCTCTGCTTGATCGGCACCGCATGTTCGAGGCTGGTGGCCAGTGCCAGACGCTGAAAGATCCCTTCGCGGGCCTTCGGGCTGGCCTTCTGAATAGCCGTATAAATCTCCATCGCCGGGCCGTATTTGCCGAACTCAGCGCCGCCGGCGATGAGCATCTGCTTCATCAAGCCGTCGTCGGCCAGGAGTTGATCGACGAGGGCTGCGTGCTCCTTGCTCTGCTGGGCAAACGCCGCCAGTCCGCGCGGCGTCGCCTTCGCCAGCACGGCGCCGCGGATGAGCTGCGCATCCAGTTTCTCACTCGCGAGGATGGGCAGCAGGTCGGCCAGGATGCTTTCGACCGCTTTCAGCTCATTGGCTTGGGCCTGAACCAGCGCCGTCTGGGCCGCTTTGGCCTTCGCGTTCACGTTCGCCTCGTCGAGCAGGGCCTGGTCCAGTGCTTTCTGGCGTTCGTGGAGCGCTTTGATGCCGTCCTCCTTGTTCGCTTGCCACTTGGCCAGGTCTTTCTTCGCTGTTTCGCGTTCAGCCTCCGTGGTTGCCTTCTTCAGCGCCGCCTGTGCCGCTGCGATGCCCTTTTCGGCGCCGCCAATCCATTTGTTCTTTGCGTGAGCCACCAAAGCCTTGGCTGTGTTAATTTTCCCCTGGGAACTCTGCGCCGTATTCGCCGCCTGCTCGGCCGCCTTGAGGGCTTCACGGGCTTTGGCGAGATCGGCTTTCTTCGATTCAGGCGCGTTCGGCAGCGACTTGGCGATTTCCGCCTGCAAGGCCTTGAGCGTGGCAGCATACTGGGCTTGGAGCTTTTCCCCAGTTGCGGTCAGGGGAATCTTTTCACGTTGCTGGGCGGCCAAGGGGCTCCCGACCCCGAGGGAGATAAAAACTCCCAGCGAAATGCTGCGGGCCAGATACTGCATGCATTGCGTCATCACAAACGATCCTTTCTTGTCTCTGTTGATGCGTCTTCATGGAGCCATCGTCCGGCCTTCATCGGGTCCAGACGATGTTGGGCGAAGCATGTTCGGCAAGCCGGTCGTTATTTCTTGTTCTTCAACAATTCGACCATGGCTTTGCCCATGGCTTCGCCGACGTCCATGTAGACTTCAGCCTTGCCGCCGTAGTGGCCGTTGCCGCTGCCGCCTTGCGCCATGGGGTGCGTGTAGATGGTGGCGACGTTGCCTTTGAACTCGGCATACTTCCCCGAGCCGCCGTCCACGGCGAGATGGGCGTTGAGAATCTGGCCGCCGTTGCCGCCACTGCCTTTGACGGACTCGCCCATTGTGGCAAGCACGAACTTCGCATTGGGTGCGTTGAATTCCTTACGAATCGTCTTGATGAAATGCACGAGGTTCTTTTCGTAACGAGCAGCGTGGCCGGCATTGCCGGCGTCTCTCTCCCCTTGCCAGAAGAAGAACCCGGCAACCTCGTAGCCTTTGGCTCCCGGGTAGTGCTTTTCGAGATCGGCCAGAGCCTTCTTGGCGTCGCCGATGTCGTAGTCCCATTGCTTACCGGCATACCAGTCGATTGGCTTGCCTTTCTTGTCCACCCATGGCGCCGGTTCGGTCTTGAGGCCCTTGGCCGGGTCCATTTCCCAGAACTCGGGTTTGTCCTTGTAGCCGGCATAGACAAACTTCTTTTCCACGCCCGCCTTGTCCTTGGAGACAAACTCGAAGCGTTCGCTGCCCGGCGGGAGGAGGTCCCAGCCCAAAGCCCGGTTGCCGATGCAGCACTTGAGAATCATCACGGGCGCGTCGATCGCATTTCCCAAAGGATGGCCGAGCCCGAATTCCGGGCCTAGCGTGTTGCCCTTCACGGTCAGAAACTCATTATTGAGCGGGCCTTTGCCGGACATGTACCGCACGAAGCGGACGTCTTTCCGCTCCAGCCAGGCGCCCGCATCATCGACAAGATACTGATACTTCTTCTTCTCCTTGACCGCATGCTCCAGAGAGATGTCGCCGCCTTTTACCTTGCCCAGACCGACCATGTTGGATTGGCCCAGCAGGATGAAGACCTGGACCGGCTTGGTCATGTCGGCCGGTTTGCCGTCGGGTTTGGGGAGTTGGGCAGGCGCCTCCCCGACTGCAACGAAGAAGGAAAACAGAAAAGTGATCCAGCACGAGAACAAGAACCAAATCAATCGACTTCCAAAGCGCATTGCAAGACTCCTCATTGAAAAAAAGGCCGCAGCCACGCCTGGCGCATGGACTTTGGTATAGTATAATCCCTGTCATCATTGTTTCCGAGAAAATCGACCACGTTTTCAGGAAAGGCAAAATGGAACAACAGCCGCGTCGCGTGGCGCTGATGCTGGATCTCCAATGGCCTTACAAGCGTCATGCTGGCATCTTCGTTGGGACGCAACAGTATGCCCAGGAGCACGGTTGGATCTCGATCATCGACGAGTTTGTTCACAACACCTTGCCAACCCGGCGGGGAGTGACAGTGCTTTACGATGGCATTATCGCACGAGCCAATCACCAACTCGTCGCACGGGCGGCTCGGTTGGGAATACCCGTGGTCAACATTTGGCAAAGTTCTCCCGCCCGACACCTTGTGCCGGGAGTCTATCCCGACTCGAAGGCAGTCGGCGGCCTGGTAGCAGAGCACCTCCTGGCCCGTGGTTTTCGGAACTTCGCTTCTTTGACTGCCTTTAACAACATCGACCAAGAATTGGAAATGCGCGAAGTCGTCCGGGTGGTCCACGACGCGGGCTTCCCCTGTTTGTCGCAGCGAATTCCACAAAATCCGTGGCAAGATCGCGGTCATTGGCGCAAGACCCAACGGTTGATCGCGAAATGGATGGATGGCTGGATGCACCCGATCGGCGTTTACATCGGCGGGGAGGGGGCGGGACGAATGGTGGTGCAGGAATGTCATCGGCGTGGCTGGCGCGTGCCCGCTGACGTAGCCATCATCGCCGGCAAGAACGAAGAACATTTGTGCGAGCACCCGCGGCCCTCGCTCACGAGTATCGAAATTGGCTACGAGCGCATCGGCTACGAAGCGGCTCGGCTTCTCGACCAATGGATGCAAGGAGACGCTCCGCCAAGTGACCCGATCCGAGTTCTGCCGAAAGGCCTGGTTGTGCGTCAATCGACGGATTTCCTGGCCGTCGACAACGACCTGGTTGCCGCCGCATTGCAATTCATTTCCGCCAACAGCCATCGCCCCATCAGGCCCGACGATGTCGCCAAGGCGATTGGCGTGGAAACGCGAACCTTGCAAAACTACTTTCGCAGGGTGATCGACCGACCAATCGCTGCCGAGATTCGACGCTTGCGTATCGAGCGAGCCAAGCGAGAATTGGTCCAACGCGACCGTCAACTTTCCGTGATCGCGCGCGACACCGGCTTTGGCGAATCGATCCGCATGTGTGAAGTTTTTCGTCGCGAAGTGGGCATGACACCCAGCGAATACCGCGAACAACGGCAAGATCGGCATCGAACCTAAATGACCGTGCGCGAATCTACTGCATTACGACGCGGATCGTAGTGCCACAATGACAAATTTACCTTCGACGACCTTGCGGGGCCGGCCATGTTCTCGTATTCACGATGGTAGAATCGCAAAGCCAACAGAAGGTCTATTGCCATTGCGTATCATTGAATCCCTGAACGCAAACCGAATTCTGGATGGCGCTTTTCATGGCATTCGTTTTGTGGGCTGAATTGGATTGAACTCATTCATGAGGAGCCTTGCTTGTGGTGCCCTTTAAGCTGAATCATTTGGGCCTCTTGTCCTCACTGATTCGGATGAGTTTCGGAGAGTCTGTCGAGGCTTCAATTGCAGCAATCGTATCGCGGACACTCTTGGCCTTCATGCGCATCAAGGCTGGTGGGAAGTCTTTCTCTTCCTTCTCGAAGTAATGCGCGATCTTGGTCAATTCTGGAATGACGGCCTTGGCGTGGGCGCCGTAGGTGACGAGGAGCTTCATCAGCTCTGGGGTGCGAATTTGGCTTTCCCACGGATTCTGATCGCGCGTGTATTTCACGCCGGCACTGATTCCTTCCTCGATGTGGTGTTTCGCCAGGAGACGCAGGCCTTCCACGCGAATCGTGTCGGCAAACATCTCGCCGCTGGGTGCTGGCTGGACGATCGCTTCGTGGATGGCAGGAAGCAAAGGCTTGATTTCGTCAAACGAGAGATGGCGATAGACGGAACCGAAAGTGCCCCGAGCACGACCGTCCTCGTTCTTCAGCCCAGCACGCACGGCCTTGTAGAGCGCGGGACGATCCACACCTTCCAGTGAACGGCTGAGCATCCCGTTACGTTCAAACAGGGCGAACGAGAGATAACGCTGTTGCATGCCGCGAGGGTCGTTCTTCACATCCACCTGAGCCAGCAGGTCGAGCAGTCGCGGCACCGCCTGCGTGGCCGGCGCACCGGTGGCAGCGAGTGCTTCAGCGGCTTTGATTCTGAGCCAGAGGTCTTGATGCGCCAAAGTTTTCTGTAGGGCATCCACGGCAGGCGCTCCACGTCCGCGAAGGAAGATCAAACCCTGACAGGCGCCGTAGCGAGCGTCGAGGCTTGGAGAATCGAGCATCTCGATCAAAGGTGCAACGGGAGCGTTCTTGCGGCGTCCCAGAGCCATGGCCGCTCGCTCACGCACGACGGGCGACCAACTGCGAAGCCGTTCGAGAAGCTGTTCGTTACTCAGTGCGTCGTAAAAACTGTAGCGATCTTTGTTGCTCCAGCCACGCCCGTCGACGATGAGTGACTGGGCGGCGGCGGCATCGATTTGCGGCACTGCACCAGTCTTTTTGCCGGTGAGATAGAGCTTTTTCAGCGGCGCCGCGTAGGCCAGCAGATAGCAGCCGGTGCAATCCCAGCCTGCGTAGCTATCTACTTGTTTTTCCGGCGGGCCTTGGTGAAGGTAGCTGTTATCCCAACGCCGCGCGAGGTCGAAGTACCAACTTCCAAACTCGGTCATCCAGGCTCCGGAGGCATTCGGCCCGGAAAGGGCGACGCCCGGCATCGACCAGAGGATATTGAAGAAATTCCCAGTGTGTCCCGTGTCCCGTTCCGATCCGTGAGAAGCGACGCTCATGCGCGAGAAGAACTCCGCGCCTCTTGATTCCCCCATCAGGTTGAACAGTACCGCGGCCATTCCGCACGTGCCGTTGTCCTCGTGTGTTTCACGCCAGGGATGATGGTCACCATAGGGAATCGCGCCTTTGTCGATATAAAAGCGGAGCAGTCTTGCACTGCGTTCGATCGCCAGATCCAAGGCCGGATCTTTCACGCCTGCCTCGCGGGCCATCACCAGCGAGATCGTCAGAGGTAAACCGGGGGAATTCATCATTCCATAGCCGTAAAGTCGTCCGTCGGGCCGAGCGAACCTGTGGCCCCACGAGCCGACCGCGCTTTGACCATGGGCGGCTTCGAGCGCGAGCCGCGTCAAGCCCGGCATGACTGAATCATCGCCCGTTGCGATCTTGTATTCGGCAAGGAACATCATGACGTAGCCGTAATACCATGTCGCCATCGCTTCGGTTTTGAAGTTCGCGGCCCACTGGGCTTCCTTCTTGATCAGCGGGTGGTAACTTGGGTCGCCGCTGGCTAACAAAGCGAGGGCATTGAGCGAGCGGGGGATGGAATCGAGCCGCTTGGAATAGGCTGGCTCCGCCATCCGCTTCGCGAGATCCTTGCACCCTTGTTCGAGAATGCGTTTGGATTTCGGGCAATTGAAGGGAGCGGTGGCGCGATAGGTGCCGAGCACGGGAAGTTTCACCTCGACTTCGGCCGAACTGCCCGCGCGCCACCGGGTCAGGCTGAGATTGCCCTTGCCCGCTTCCGATTCGGCAAAGGCCAGGGCTTTGCCCATTTCCGTGCGAGGATCATGGGAAAATAGCTTGCCGCCGACGCCGAGAATCACGTCGCCGACCGCTAGAACGCCGTCAGCGGGCGAACCCTGCTCCACTTTGGTGATCGCGATCTGGCGCGAGTCGGAGGTGACCATCTTGTCGCAATAAATCCAACCGCGCAAGCCCGTGGCGCCGAGATTCCAGTCGTGCTTCGCACCTTCAGGGATCTTGTCGCCTTTGGTGAAATCAGGAACGGATATCGTCTTTGCCTCACCCACCCCGAAAACTGGTCCGATTGTGGAGAAAATGGCCAAGACTGCGAGAGTTTTCAACGTATTCTTCATGATTTGCGCGAGCACGGCTTTCATTTTGGGATCACTCCGGAACGAATCTGGGGCGAGGGCAAGCGTGGTGGTTGGTCCCAACCAAGTAGCGTGGGGCGATCGCCAAGCTATTTCGAATCAGCGGGGAGTACCGCGCCCAGGCATTTTCCTCCGGACTTTGACGTCCCTTTGCCGTCGCCTATGCAGGCGACTTCAGCACGGCGATAAGCCGAAACGCCTGCTTCATGCCTGTTCTGTTCATTGTTATCCTTTGCGCGATTTCGCCGTGCTGGTGACGGGCAGCGGTCCGCATGGGAGGTTTTCCAGCAGATAACGAATCATCAGCATTCGCACATGCACTTCGGAACCGCTGCCTTCGCGCAGACCGTGATCGCGATTGGGATAGACCATGTAGTCGAACGGCTTGCCGAGTGCGATCAGCCGATCGACCAGCCCTTCGATGATTTGGATGTGGGTGTTGGTTTCACCGGAGCCGGTGATGATCAACAACTTGCCCCGCAGGCCCTCGGCGAAATTGATCGGCGCGGATTTCTTGTAGCCCTCCGGATTCACGTCTTTCGTCCGCATATAGATTTCCTGAAACCAGGCATTGTAAAGATGGGGTTGGGGTTTCGGGACGACGGCGATGCCGAGGTGATAAAGGCCGGGATAGCGAAACAGGGCATTGAGCGTATTTGAACCGCCGCCGCTCCAGCCCCAGATGCCGACGCGGGCCATATCCACGTAGGGCCGAGTCCGTCCCAGCTCCTTCAAGGCTGCCGCCTGTTCCGCCGCGGACAATGGGCCGAGACTGCCGAATATAGAACGTCGCCATGCCGCCCCCTTCGGCGCGGGCGTGCCGCGGTTGTCGATCGACACAACCAGATATCCCATGTCGGCGACGGCGCGATGAAAGTCGATTTGAGCCGTACCCCAACTATCCAACACCGTCTGAGCGAACGGCTCACCATATACATACACGAAGACGGGATACTTTTTCGTCTTGTCGAAGTTCTTGGGCTTGATCAGCCAAGCATCCACCGTCACACCACCTTCAATCGTCAATTGAAGGCACTCCGTGGGATGCGTGATGATCAACTTCATCCGTTCGCGCAGTGCGGCGTTGTCTTCCAGCACCTTGACCGATCGATGCCCCTCGATTTCGACGAGTTCGACAATCGGTGGCGAGTCCAGCGTCGAATAAGTGTGGAAGGCCCAGCTGGCGTCGGGCGAAAACTTGTAATCGTGGGTCCAGCTTTGATCCTTCGGCGACACTCGCTCCAGCTTTCCCGAACCGTCGAGCGGCACACGATACAGGTATTTCTGCGTGGCGTTCTGAGGGGATGCATAGAAGTAATACCACCCCCCTTT
>Ga0194132_10004922_pt1 | contig 22254 bp, 14 predicted proteins | sample TA2KigOf80mmetaG_FD_148612 | JGI IMG/M metagenome (GOLD analysis project Ga0194132, IMG submission 148612) | Freshwater microbial communities from Lake Tanganyika, Tanzania - TA2015054 Kigoma Offshore 80m | ecosystem: Environmental > Aquatic > Freshwater > Lake | place: Tanzania: Lake... | reverse complement strand
GCTGAATCGAAGCTTGAGGCGCTTTCCCGGTATGGCACGCACACGGGCCTGGCGTTCCAGATCGTCGATGATGTCCTTGATGTGACGCAGACCCCGGAGCAACTGGGCAAGACTCCGGGCAAGGATGTGGCGCAGGGCAAGATCACGTTTCCGGCGGTGTATGGGTTAGAGAACTCGCTGGAGTTGGCGCATCAGGAGCTGATGCGGGCGCTGGTTGCGCTGGAGGAGTTCGGGGCGGAGGCGGATCCGTTACGGGAGCTGGCAAAGCTGGTGGTCCACCGGAGTTCGTGAGACGGCTGCTGCCCCTGTGGAATACCACCAGAAAACGCAGAGGGGAATTGTGTTTCGATTCCGGCGGCGCGTATTCTGGGTCGTGCATCAATTCGACTCTTGCATTAAGGACATGTTCTTTTCGAATCTGACAACGATTCCGGAGAGGGTCCTGGGTGCAGCGCCATTGGAGTGGCTGAATGTGGAGGTTCCACGAGTCACTGCGCGGAGGGTCGATTTCGTCGCCCGGTTGGTGAATGGGCGGCTGGTCCACCTGGAGGTTCAGGGCTACAATGACCGGGAAATAGCCATCCGGATGCTTGAGCCGGTTCCGCACTTCCTGCGGATTCTGGGTCAGCGGCCGGACCAGGCCATGCTCTACGTCGGCGACAAGCCCATGAACATGGAGGACGGCTACGCCGATGACTACGGGCTGGTGTTCCGGTTCAAGCGGTTTGACATCCGCGAGGTGATCACCAAGCAGCAGATGTTGGGGAGTGACCGCTACGGGGACTACGTGTTCGCGATTCTGACCGAGGGCGGCAACAACCGGGAGACCCTATGCGAGGTTCTCGACCGGATCATGCTGCTTCCGGTCGAGCAGCGGCGGGACGCAATGGGTAAACTGATCGTATTGGCCGGGCTGAGGAAGCTCGATGTCGTTCTCGTCGAGGAGATGGAGAAAATGCCACTATTGATTGATCCAGCGGAAAACGTGATTTTGAAGTCGATTCTCGATCAGGGCCACCAGAAGGGCTTGATTGAGGGTAAGGCGCAAGGCGTGATTGAGGGCAAAGCGCAGGGCGTGATTGAGGGCAAGGTCGAGGGAAAAGCCGAGGGCATCCGTGAGGGGCGCGTCTCGTCCCTGCGAGCGATTCTGTCAAAGCGCTTTGGCTCCGTGCCTGTCTGGGCGGACCGGTGGATGGGGTCCGCCAGCACCGATCAGATCGCAGCCTGGACTACGCGGGCGATCGACGCGCCAACAATCGAATCCGTCTTCGAATAGCCTATTTCGGCGCCGCCGGGTCGCCCTTCTCCGGAACCACCCACAAGTAGAGCGTCTTGCTCAGACCATAGTCCGGATCGTCGCCGTTCACATTGGACTGCTTCAGCGGCTTCCAGTCCCCCATATCAAACGTGTTCGATACGATGCGAGTGCCGGGTTTCAGATCCGCCAGCAGCTTCGGCCGGAGCTTCATGTTGATGGTCGACAACAGGAAGAGCGTGACGACGCTCGCGTCCTTGATATCGGCCTTGAACAGATCATTTTCCTCGAACCGGACCAAGTGCTCAACGCCCTCACGCTTGGCGTTGGCATTGGCCTCGGCGATCCGTTCCGGGTTAATGTCGATGCCGACGCCGCGCGCACCGAACTTCTTGGCCGCCTGGACCACAATCCGGCCGTCGCCACATCCGAGGTCGTAGACGACGTCGCTCTTCTTGACGCCGGCCAATTCGAGCATGGCCTGGACGGCTTCATCCGTGGTCGGAACGTAAGGTACGTCGGGCGTGCGCTTCGGCTCGGCCTTCTGGGCAAGCAGGGAGGCAGCCAGGAACAGGGACACCGCGGCGAGACGCGTGGGCAGCAACGGGTTGAATCGCATGGAACTATCCTACCTCGACCCGAAGCGGTACAGCGCCAGGCTCGTCCGCACATAAAGGCTTCCGCCGGACAGCGCTGGCGTAGCGAAGCAGCCTTCGTCCAAGTCATTGACCTGGACCACTTCCCATTCCGGACCCGCCTTCAGCACCGAGATCTTGCCTTCTTCGCTCGCGATGTAAACGCGTCCCTCGGCTGCAACCGGCGATGAGGAGTATCCGCCCGGAGAGCCGTCCAGCCGCCCCGCTTTATGCTGCTTCCCGGTCGCGCCGTCGAACGCCATGAGGATCCCGCCGTTCTTCACCACGTAGACGACTCCCTGGTAGGCGAGCGGGGAAGGAATCACTCCCACGAATCCCTTTTCGAAACGCCACACTTCCTCCGTCCGGATCTTGCCGCCGTCCTGAGAAACGCGCAACCCGGTGAGGCTCGTCGCCCCGCCGATCTCGACCTGGCGGGCGTCCCACTCATCCTTGGTCACCACCATGTCGCGATTCCCCCGATACCGGGCAATCGCGTGCACGAACGGATCCTCGCCGTACTCATCCGCGGTGAGCTGTCCATCGTTGTTCCGGTCGAATTTCGACAATCGTGTTGTGAAGGGCGACGGCGCGTCGGACGCGTACCCAAAGACATACATCATGCCGTTCTCGAATGCCGGACTGGCGACGATCGCCGAGCCCATTCCCTCGTGCGTGGCCACCCGCTTGCCACTCGCCAGATCGTAGGCGCCGAACTGCCCACGGCTCGCCGTGATCAGGTGTTTGCCCAGCACGAACGGACTGCCCCAGCCCTCTGTCTCACCGCGCGCCGTCTTCCACTTCATCTCGCCATTGCGCGCGTCGAAGGCGGCGGCAAACGATCCGTCGAGCTGATCAGCGACGATCATCACCGAGCCCCCGGCTACCACTGGTGAGGATCCAAGCCCCATCGAAGTGTTGAACGGACCGAGCGGGACACGCCACCGGGGCTTGCCCAGAGCGTCGTAGGAAATCATCCCGTAGTCCTTGAAGAAAACGTAGACGTTTGAACCGTCCGTAGCCGCGCTGATGGCGGCTGCGTGGTTGAGCGCGTTACCGATCGGACTCCGGGCCCGTTCCTCCTCCCGCTCCCACAGCAGCTTGCCGGTCTCCCGGTCGAAGCACTGCGTGTACAACTTCGTGCCCTCGGCGCCGGTCAGAAACACGTGGCGTTCGGACAACACCGGTGACGACTTGCCCGGACGGACCGGAGTCCGCCACACCAGGTTTTCGGATTTGCCGAACTTCAGCGGGAATCCCCGGTCACCCGAGACACCCGTCCCGTTGGGTCCGCGGAACCGGCTCCACGGCTCGGCCCCCACGAGCGCTCCCGCGCCGGTCAATACCAAAAGCCAGTTGTACCGCATTAGTGGTTGTACAGAAACTCCTTGCTGCTCAACAGGGCCCAGAACAAATCCTCAAGCCCTTTTCTGGTGTCTCCCGCCCGTTGGAGCGCTTCCTGGGCAAGCTCCCGCTCACGCATGCCGGGAAACCGGCTCAGGGTTCCCAGGTACAGGTTCTCAACCAGGGACTCTACTGCTGATCCGCTCCCGGCCGCCCGCGCCAGAATGCCTTTGGGATGTGCGATCTTGGTCTGCAGGGAGTCGCCTGAAACCATGTGCAGCGCCTGGTTCAAGGTGGGCGTGTTCTTACGTTCGCAGATCAACTGGCGCGAGGGGCGGTCAAACACTTCAAGGAAGTACGACTCGATTTCCGGATCCGGGATCTGCATCGCCCGCGCGCCTGGATACATGGACCGGAACTGATCCGGGACGCCCGTCGCCAGGCTGATCGAATCAAGCAACTGTTCGGCGTCCAGGCGCTTGGGATAGTAGCGCGAGTAGGCCATCGTGTCGCTGGCGTTGCCGGGCACGGGGACCGACGACGTCTGGTAGGCGCGCGAAGCCGTGATGCGGCGGATGAGGTGGTGCAGATCGTAGCCGTTGGCGATGAAGTCGCGCGCCAACTCGTCGAGCAAGGGTTGATTCGTGGCCGGATTCGTGGCGCGGAAGTCGTCGACGGGCTCCACCAGTCCACGGCCCATGAACTTGCGCCACATGCGGTTGGCGATCGCGCGTCCGAACTGGATGTTGTCCGGAGAGGTGAGCCAGTCAGCGAGCAGCTCGCGGCGGTCGACGAATTCGCCGTCGTTCACGTAGGGTCCGCCGAGAGCCTTGGGCAGGTAGGTCTGCTTCGTGTCAGGATGCTGGAACTGGCGGGCGAAATCGACATAGAGGGTCCGTTCGTTGTTCCGCGGGCCCACCGCGTTCTTGTAGCGGACCTGCGAGAAGAAGGCCGCCATCCCCCTGAAGTCGTCCTGGGTCCATTTCTCGAGCGGATGATTGTGGCAGCGGGCGCACTCAATCGAAATGCCGAGGAAGAGCTGGCTCGTCATGGCGGCCATGTCGAGCTCTTTGCGCATCAGTGGATAGTAGCTGGTGGCGGGCGACTCGAACATGTTGCCCGTGGCGGTGACCAGTTGCCGCACGAACTGGTCATAGCGGGTGTTCTTGCGGAAGGTCTTATACAGCCACTGGGAGAACGTGTACGGACCCTTGTTATAGAGAAGCTGCCGGGTGTTGGAGAGGTGGTCACCCCAATACGTCGCCCAATAGTCGGCGTACTCGGGCCGCTGCAACAGCTCATCAACCAGCTTCGCCCGCTTGTCCGGCGAACGTTCCCCGAGAAAGCGCCGGGCTTCGTCCGCCGTGGGAATCAGTCCGGTCACGTCCAGGTAGGCGCGCCGCAGGAACTCGTCGTCCGCCGCGGGTGCCGACGGTGGAATGTGCAGGGCCTGGAGCTTGGCGCCGACATGGCGGTCGATGAAGTTGGACTCTTCCAGCCTGGCGACCGGCTTCAGGTCCATCACCGCCCCTGCCTTGACAGCGGCGAGCACGCCCGGTGCGCGGACCACGATCGCGGTCTCGCCCCCGCGCAGAGCCGTGACCAGGCCGGACGCACTGACCGCGGCGATCGAGTCGTCATTGCTCTTGAAGTTGACAAGCTGCGTGACGTCGCCCTCGGATCCGTCGCTGAACCGGGCAGTTACCACCAACTGTTGCCGCGCGTCCTTGCCGTAGAGCATGGGATCCTCGGGAAACAGCTTGAGCGAAACCACGCGGCGCTCGCCAGCCTGAGAGCGCGCCATGCCGCCGCGGATCCAGTCGAGCAGCCGCGCGTACTCCGGTGACTCCTTCTTAAGCAGCTTGCCGCCGCCGTGCTTGACCGCGAACGCCGGCTTGAGCAAGATCAGGCTTTGTTCCGGATCCGCCGGATTCACGCGGCGGCCGGAGTGCTGCTTGACGATCATGTCCCAGTCGAACGCCGGATCGTAGCCGAACAGCGATAGCTTGAATCCGGCCTGGCCGTTCAGGGACCCATGGCAGGATGCGCCGTTGCACCCGAGCTTGGTGAGCACAGGAAGTACGTCCGCGGCGAAGCTCGGCGCCATGGGGGAATCGGCGCGTTGTACGAGCGCCGTCGTTACGGCTTGCAGTCCAGCGTAGGACGCGGTGACGGCGGCACCTCCGTTCGCAACCGCCCGCACCCGGCCGCCGGAAGTAAGCGCGACGGTTGGGACCGCTGAAGTGAACGAAGTCTGGCTGGTAACGTCGGCGCGCGAGCCATCCGCAAAGTGCGCGGTCACCGCCAACCGCTGCTCCGAGCCCTTGCCAAACAGAAGCGGATTGCGGGGCTCGATGGTCAGCTTGACCGGGCGTGGAGCCGCCCAGCACGTGGCGGCGATCAGGAAGATCAGCAGTCGCATCAGTCCACCAGAAGTGAGATTTTGGGTGCTTCCTGCTGCTGGCCGCCCGCCTCGCCGATCACGGCGACCCGCGCCGCGCGCCCGAGTGTGGCGTCCGCGGAAGCCCGGAACCGGATGGAGCCCGTCCCGCCAGAAGCAGACTCCGATTCTATCGTAACCCCGTTGGGTAGATTCTGCGCACGCAACCGCAACGGCTCGCTGAAATCCTTGCGCCGGCGGATCATGACTTTGAGGTCGGCGGTGCCGCCCCGTACCAGGTTCACCGAGGTTGCGGCGCATTCCAGCGAAAACTGCGGCTTTTCGGCGGCGACGAGCCATCCGTGATCCATTTGGGCGAACGTGGCGCCCTCGCCGCCTCCCGATGCGATCCGCACCTGCCGCATCGATCCCGCGATCGAAATGCGGCCATGCGCGCCGGGACCGAGGTTCGAATCCGCGGTGATCTCAATTTCGCCCTCGTTCGACCCGGCGGGAATGGAAACGGCCTGGACGCGCATCCCGGCGGGCAAGCCATCGATGTGCAACGGAATCCCGTCCTTGTGGCCATCACGGCGCACCGCGGTGACCTTGATCTTCTTGGTCTCGCCAGGATAGATAAACGGCTGATCGGTGTCCGGCTGCAGCAAGAAACCAGGGGATGGCTCGCGGACGAGAAGCTGATAGGGGAAGTTCTCGCCAGTCACCTGCCAGAGGTTCCGGATCTCGATTTGATACTCCCCGGCTTCGGCGAATTTGTGCGAGAGCCGCGAGTCCTTGTTGAAGTTCACACCCGGGAAGTCGCCGTCGTCGTTGTTGGCAAGCTGCTTGCCGGCCATGTCGAGCAGGCGGATCGTGGCGTCGGCGGGCGACCCGTAGCGGTGCGCACGGACTTCGAACGTCAACGTCTGGCCTTTGGACGCCTGGAAACGGAAACGCTCGGGCTGGCGGTACTTCGCAGTCCCATTCACCACCATGGGCGGCGAGACAGGTCCGGATCCTGAGTACACCGGCGCGGTCTCCACCACAAACCGGAGATCATTCGACAGACCATGTGAGTCAACCCGCAGCCAGTGCTCCCCAAGGGCTGCTTCCGCTGGGACCTTGATCCGGGCGCGTGCACGCCCGCCACGCGCCTCCACCAGGGCGCCGGAGAATCCCGGCGAAGAGAAGCGTAGCGGCGCGGCGGTATCAAGCAGCGCGGCACCGAAAAGTATGACTTCCATGTCGGCTCCAGGACGCAGGCCGACCGGGCTCATCGTCTGCAGGTGCGGAGCGCGCCGGATATCAAGCTGATAGTTGAATCCGGGATCGTTCCGCGGGTGGGTGGGCTGGACGATCACCGTGAATTCGCCGGACTCACGGAACGTGTGCGTGAAGAACGGATCCCAGATAAACGTGTCTTCGTCGTGCTCGAGTTTCCGGTTGTGTGCATCCACGAGCACCATGGATGCGTCCAGTCCGGAACCGTTCCGGGCCGAGCGGAGATCAAACACCAGAGTCTCGCCCTTGCTGGCGCGGAACCGGAAGAAGTCAAAGTCGCCATCGTTGTTCAGGCGCGCGTTGATGGTCACTGGTGTCTCGACGCGTTCGGCCTCATCCAGCGAGGAGTTGGGCTCTGACTCCGTCCGGTGGGGCTGGACACCGAGCCGGAACAACGCGGCGTTGGATGCTCCACGCGGGGAGATCGCGCGGAGGTAGTGCGGGCCGGCTGGCGCGCCGGAGCGGGAGCTGACTTCGATCTCCAGCCGTGTGGGCTCGCCGGCCAGAACGCGGGCGGTGACCGAAGGGTGGGTGAAATAGAGCGCGGAGACACGGTCCAGGTGCTCGCCGAGGACTTCAATGCGTAGCGTTTCGCCCGGACGCGCTCCTTGCGGATACAGCGACGACAGCACGGGCAGCCGGTGAACGGGCTCCTCGGCGCCGAGCGAAACCGCGCTCAGAACAATGGCGATGGCTCTCAACATTCTCGACGGTGAGTCACCATTCTACCCGGAGAGCCATGCGCAAGGAACGCTGCACGGCGAGGTCGAGATTGTCACGGATCCGGTTGATCACTCCGGTCTGGCCGCTCGTGATGTTCAGGTTCGGCGAATCGTAGTTGGGATGATTGAAGGCGTTGGAGGCCGTCAGCTCCCACCGAATTCGCGCTTTCTCAATAAACGCGAATTCCTTGACCAGGCCGGCGTTCCACACCGCCATTCCGGGTCCCGCCAGGATTCCGGTGCCCGCCGACCCGAAGCTGCCGGCGGACGGCGCACGGAAAGCCGAAACATCAAACCAGCGGGTGATGGATCGCTCGGACGGTGGCAGATTCCCGTTCCGCACAGCGTCCGGGCGAAGCGTGGCTTGGGGCGCGGTGCGATTGTTCGTGAAGCGCGTTCCGGTTGGATCGGGCCCGGTCCAAGAAGGCGTGAGAAATGCGCCGGTCTGGAGCACGGTGGACACGCTCAAGCTCCATCCGCCCGCCCAACGGTTACGGCGCGCCAACGGAAGATCATAGATCAGATTGCCGACAACGCGTTGCATGGGAAAGTCCGGCGACGCGCCGCGTTCGCGCCGGAGATTGAAGGCATCCTCCGGGCGCCCGCCGCGCTCTACATCGCCGATATCGCGCTGGAAGCTCCAGGCCGCCTGCCATTGCAGTCCGCGCTTCATGCGGCGTTCGGCCTCGAGCGTCAATCCGTGGTACTGGTGGCCGGATCCGTTGGTGATCAGGTCGAGCGCCGGATAGTTGGGGAACAGGCGCGCCTTGTCGGCGAACAGGCGCGTATCAGCCACGGGCTGATTCACGTTCTGAAACCACTCGCCCTGGCGAGTATTGGCTCCGATGTAGGATGCCCGGAATCCGGTGTCCCAGCGCTGATGTTCAATCGTGAAACTGTACTGCGTGCTGCGTGGAATCTGGAGACCGGTCCGCGCCGCGGCGGGCAGTGTGACGCTGGCGGGACGGGCGCTGGCCGGCGGGAAGATCCGGGGAAAGATCACCGAGGGATTGTTGGCATCGTTGATGAATTGCGGCTCGGCGACATTGAACGGAACCCCCACCTCGAGCGGCCGGTTCACCATGTCGTAGAACATCGCGTAGCCGCCGCGAATTGCGGTGTTGTTGCCCCAGGGGCGCCACGCGAATCCAAGGCGCGGCGCGAAGTTGTTCCGGTCCGTGCGTAACAGGCCCTGCCCAGGCAAGCCAAGCGACCGCGCCTCCGCCACCCCCACGAATCCCCGGGGCATCAGCGGACTCACCCGCGCGAGCGTTCCATCGGGGGCCACGATACCGCCCGAGCCAATATCGAAGCGCGACTGGAAGCCGTTGCGCGCGGTCCACGGCGGGTGCAGTTCATAGCGCATCCCGAGGTTCAGCGTCAGCGACCGGGTGATCTTGAAGTCGTCGTTGAAGAAGAAGTCCCAGGCATAGCGCTGCTGATCGGTGAATAATGCCGGAAACGCGCGCTGAACCGACGTCGGAATCCCGAGGAGGAAGTCCGCGTAGGTATGCCCTGTAAAGCGGTTGGAGAAGCTCGCCTGGCCGAACAGGGCGACCGGCTGTTGTTGATCCTGGCTGATCACTCGCAACAGGTTGAGACCCGCCTTGGCCGTGTGTTTGCCGCGGAACCAGGTAGCCATTTCCTGGACGTGGTAATTGTCCTGCAGGAACCCGGGCTTTCGGTGCCGCTCACCGGTCTGGAGCGAAGTGAGGTTGAGGTTGGCGAACTGGATCGCGGGCGCGCCGTTCACATCGGGAAGGTCCGGCGCAAGGCCGGTGAGCCCCAGTTCGCGCACGATCTCCAGGCCGCGCAACCGCCCATTGCGCGGCGTGTTGTTGTAGGAGACGCCGCCGCGAATCTCGTTCATCATGGCCGCCGAGATGGCCCAGGTGTAGGCGCCGCTGAAGTTGCGGGCGTCGCGCCGCTGCCAGCGGAGTCCGAACGCGGGCAGGTTGCCGTCCACCTGGTTGAACATCGTCCGGGAGTAGCTGCCGCGGACGAAGATCGAGTGGCGGTCCGCGAACCGGTGGTCCAACTTGGCGGTGGCCAGCGTGTCGGGATCAAACGGCCGGTTGAACACCTCGCGGAAATTGCCCGTGGCGAAGACTTCCGGATCACCAAAATTGGGCGCGGGATAGAAGCGGTCCTGGAGGCGCGCCGACACTGGACTGATGCGGGAGACCGGGATCCGGTTGCCCGGGACGGGCTGGAGGCTGGCCGGATCGCGCACCTGCGTTCCGGGAAGCAGCCGCGAGAAGTCGCCGGACCTCCAGGACGCCGCGGGCACTGAAGCGTTGAGCAACTGGCCAAGCGCACCGCCGCGGGTGGCTTCGAGAGAGTGAAAGAAGAAGGTCCGGTTGCGGCCGTTGTGGAGGCGCGGGATCCATACGGGTCCGCCGATCGAATAGCCCGGCTGGTGCGAGACTCCACCGCCACGCTCAGTCGCGAAGGGATTCCGGGCGCGGAAGGCCGGCGTCGAGTAGTAGTCAAACGCGCTGCCATGGAGCCGGTTCGTGCCGGACTTCGAAACCACGGTGATCTGGCCCATCCCCGCGAATTCGGCGCTGTTGTTCGACGAATCAATGCGGACCTCTTGCATGCTCTCGATGTATCCAATGAGGGTCGGCATGGCGTTGCCGTTGAGTCCGTTGTTGATCGAGATTCCGTCGATCGAATAGTCAGTCTGGGTGAACTGGCTGCCACCGATGCGGATACGTCCGCCGTCGCCGCTCACCTGCTGGATCACGACGGGAGACTGCATGAGAAAGTTCCGAAGGGACCGGCTGTTGACCGGAAGCCGGTTCATTGCTTCTCCGCTCTTGACGTCGCTCAGCCGGGCGGACTCGGTCTCGATAAGGCTCACCCCGGCGGTGACCTCGATTCGTTGGGCCGCCTCTCCCAGCCGCAACTGGACGTCCAAGCGGCGGTTCTCGCGCGCCGACAGGGTCAGGGTGCCGGCATGATAGGTCTGGAATCCGGTTGCGGCGATCTCGACGCTGTATTCTCCCTCGCGAAGTTGCGGGATCGTAAACAGCCCTTGTCCGTTTGACGCCGAACGGCCGAGAGCGTTGGTCGCCGCGTGCCGTGCCGTGACAACGGCGCCGGGGACTGCTGCCCCCGAAGGATCCGTAATTACGCCCGTAATGGAGCCCAACGTGGTCTGCGCGGCCAGCGGGCAGCCCAGCAGAAACAGGACACCGCGCGTTGTCACACTCCAATCATGGCCCCGGCCGGCGCGAAACGCAAATCGCTCTCCGCGGCCACTCGAAGTTCTCATTCTGCGCTGTCTCCAACCCGGCCCCAACCATGCATTCGGAATTGCGCGATTCATTGAACAACAGTTGGATCACGAGTTCACCATGGTGGCCGGAATCCATCCGATGCGGAAGCACGAACTGGGTGTGCGGGTGGCGAGTAGGTCGATCTGCTCAAACACCCGCCGGGCCAGCGTCAGAGTACAATTGGGACCATCAAGATGGACCCCGGCAACGAGTTGAGCAAGCTGCTGGCAGACTTTCGATACTCTGCTAGGCGGCTGCGAAACGCGCCCGGGTTCACTGCCGCGATCGTACTGTCGTTGGCCACCGGGATTGGCGCGAGCTCAGTCCTGTTCTCGATTGTCAACGCGGCAGTGCTTCGGATGATTCCGGTCCGCGAGCCGCATCAGCTCGTGTGGTTCGATTCTGGCAGTCACGGCCGCGCACTCAGCTATCCGTTCTATGAGCACATACGCGGGGATCCGCGGTTCAACGGCATCCTCTGCGCGTTTCCCACCGTTGTGAATGCCGACGCGGAGGGTACGGCTGAACGGACAGCCGTGGAATTGGTTTCAGGCAACTACTTCGAGGTGTTGGGCCTTCAGCCAGCGGCGGGCCGCTTACTCGATGCCTCCGATATCCGGATGCCGGTCGCGGTGGTCTCCCATGCCTATTGGCTGAGCCGCCTCAAGGGATCGCCCACGGCGGTTGGATCTGCGATTCGAATCAGTGGAATGGCGTGGACGGTGGTCGGCATTGCCCCTCCCGGGTTTGGCGGTCTGGACCGGGCTTACCAAAGGTCGATTTTCGTTCCCATGGGAATGAAGCCGCTGGTGACGCCTGGTTGGGACGGGCTCGATAAACCCCTCATCGCATGGTTGTACATCGCCGGACGCCTCAAGCCTGGCGTCGAATCTACCACGCTCGGGCCGGACCTGAACCGCCGGTTCCAGGCTTTTCAAGAGATCCACCTTCCCCACGACACAACATTGAGCGCCGCACAGCGGGAACTGATCCGCGGCCGCCGGCTCGGTCTCGATCCGCTCGGCGCCGCTGTGTTCGAAAGGCGCGCGGCTTCCTACTTGTCCACGCTGGGCTGGATGGTCGCGCTGCTGTTGGGAATCACATGTTTGAACGTGGCGGGAATCCAACTTTCGCGCGGAATGGAGAGAACAAGGGAGACGGCGACGAGAATGGCCATCGGCTGCTCGCGGCAGTCCGTCGTCCGGCAGTTGCTCGTGGAGTCCGTCCTCTTGGCGCTGGCGGGTGGAGCAGCCGGCCTGGCGGGCGCGTCGATTGTAGCTCCCTTACTGGCGTCGCGCTTCCCGGTGGCTGGTGCGGCTTCTCAACTGGATGTCCCGTTCGATTATGCTGTTCTCGGCTTCACATTCGGAGTCTCCCTGCTGGCGTGTCTCGCGTTTGGTTTAATGCCGGCATGGCAAGCGGCGAGGATCGATCTGGTGACGGGACTCAAGGGATGGGCCACTGCGCCTTCAGCGAACCGGATGCGAAGCCTGATTCTATCCGGCCAGGTGGCCCTTTCGATTGCCCTTCTGGGTGGGGCTGGCCTTTTTGTGGCGCATCTCCGGAGTGTGTTGGCGCGAGAATCGGGGTTCGACCGCGAGCGGTTGCTGCTGGCGGAAGTCGAGCCCGCGCTCAGCGGCTATGATGAGCTGGCCCGGCTTCGATTTTACCGGGACCTGCAAGAGCGTCTCGATGCTCTCGCGGGACCGGCAACCTATTCCTCGGCAGTAATGGCGAACGTCGCGCCGAGGTCACCGTATCACTGGTCGTCCGGATTCGAGGTCGCCGGACGGGAAAGGCCGGGTGGACCCATCGTGCGCGCGGTAGCCGCCGGACCCGGCTATCTCCAGGCCATGGGAATTCCCCTTCGAGCCGGAAGACTCCTCAACGAGCGTGACGACAGAGGAAGCACGCGAGTGGCGGTAATCACCGAATCTCTCGCACGGCGCGAGTTTCCGAACGAGAGCCCGCTGGGCAAGCGGTTCATCGCGGACTTGCGAAAGCCCGCTGAGACTACGTTCGAGATCGTCGGTGTAGTGGGCGATGTCAACCTCAGCGATCCCCGGCGATGGATTCATCGCGAATGCGTTTTCCTTCCGTACCGGCAGTGGGCATTTCCGCCACAAGCCATCGTTATCCATGCGCGTCTGAGCGGATCAGGTTCTCCGGCGGCAGCCGTTCAGGCACTCAGGACGGCCGTCCGGAGTGTGGATGCTTCTCTGGCCCCGTACGATGTCCGCACCATCGAGCAGGCAACCGGGGCGCTTCTGGCGGGTGAACGGCTCACAAGCTTTTTGAGCGTATTCTTCGCCGGAGCCGCGATCTTGCTGTGTGCCCTCGGTATCTATGGTGTTGTGTCGCGGGAGTTCGTTGCGCGCACGCGCGAGACTGCGATTCGGCTGGCGCTCGGCGGCAGCTTCGCCCTTGTCACATTGCGTATCGCAAGGAAGCCGGTCTTGGCCGTGGCGGGCGGCCTCGCAGGCGGCGCCGTGCTGCTACTCTCGTTGGCGCCCTGGCTGGAATCGCAGATGCCAGATCTCAGCCTGACGCTCCCGCTGGTCTTGGGCCCGGTAGCTATCCTCGCAGTTGTTGCCGCAGCGGCTATCGCGATTCCGGCAGCCAAAGCTCGACAGGTAGAAGCCTGGGCTCTGCTAAGAACCGAATAGTCGTTGCCGCGGACACCCCTACGGGAGCACGGTGGCCCAGGACCGGACCAGCCGGAGCCAGACAATGGTCAGCGTAACCCCGATCGCGATGAGCGCCACGCACAGGCCCGCCCATAAACCCGGTGCGCCCCATCCGCGCTGGAAACAGAGATACCAGCCCAGCGGGAGTCCGACGATCCAGTAACCGAGAAAGTGAGTGATCGCCGCGGCCCGGGTTTCCCCGGCTCCGCGCATCGCGCCGACTGCCACCCCTTGCGCCCCGTCGAACAACTGGAACAGCGCTCCCCAGGCGAGCAACGGGACCGCCGCGGCAATGACGGTCTCGTCGGGGGTGAACGCCCGTGAGATGAGCCTGGGAGCCGAAATGAAGACCAGGCCGGCGCAGGCCATGAATCCCGCGCCCAACAGGATCGCGGTCCAACCCGCGGCCGCGGCGCTCGGACGATTCCCCGCCCCGATCTGGTGGCCGACGCGGACCGCGGCCGCAGCACTCAGTCCCAGCGGGACCATGAACGAGTAGCTGACCACCCCGAGGGCGATCTGGTGCGCGGCGGCCTGGGTCGCATCCAGCTTCGAGATGAGGGCAGTAGCCAGTGCAAACACGCCGACCTCCGCGAGCAGTTGAAGCGATGCCGGAAATCCGATCGCGAAGATGGCGCGCATCCGGGTCCACGACGGAGTCCAGGGGTGGTCGCCGGGCTGGGCCACGGGCATCGCTGCGATCAGCAGGACCAGCGCCAGATACACTCTCGACACTGTGGTCGCCCAGCCTGCGCCCTCTGTTCCCATGGCGGGGAATCCGAGGTTCCCGAAGATCAGCAACCAGTTTGCACCCGCGTTGACCAGGTTCGCGGACACCAACGCGAACATCACCGGTCCGGGCCGGTTGATTCCTTGAAGATAACGCCGGAAGCAGGCATAGACGAGCAGCGGCCAAGTACTGAAGACAACTGATTCTGTATACGGCACGGCCTGGTCGAAAATCGCGGGATTCACCCCGATCATCCGCATCACGGGAACGCTTGCCAGTTGCAGGGCCATCAGAACCGCGGCGAGCGGCAGCGTCATCCAGAGCCCGGCGTGGAGGGACTTGCGGGTGTCATCGGCCCGTCCGGCACCGTGGGCCTGGGAGACAAGCGTGTCGAGTCCGAGCAGCACACCGAGTCCGAAAATGACGACGGTGAAGAAGAGGATTCCGGCAACGCCAACGCCGCTCATCGCCTCGGCGCTCACGCGGCCAACCATCATGGCGTCGACGATTCCCATCGTCATCCAGCCGATTTCGCCCAGAATCAGCGGAAGGGCCAACTGCAGCAGCGGCCGGATCTCCGCCGCGCGAGGTCGCATTCCGGGAGTTTACGTGATTCCCCGGAAGGAACTCAAATCGGCGCGGGGACGCCCGCCCACAACAGCTCGGACTTCCGCAGGACCGCGTCACCGGCGCGGGGACGCCCGCCCACAACAGCTCGGACTTCCGCAGGACCGCGTCACCGGCGCGGCGGCCGATGTCGAGCCCGGCAGCATGTCCGCCGTGGAAGTGCAGACCGCCGTACAAGCGGGATTCCCCCGCAGCCTTGGCCGCGGACTCGAAGGTCTCAAAGTGCAGGCTCATTCCGGTTACACCGGCGCGCGGATTGGTGCTGAGCGGAGCATGCTGCGTGTGGAAGAAGCCAAAGTAACCGCTGCCGGTGAACTGCCGGAGCACCTCCGCGGCCGCCATGCTGAGCGCGCTGTGCGCGGATGGAAATTCCGCGGTCTGCGGAACGCTCACGGCGCCGTCGTAGAAAGGACGCCAGGCGGCGCCATCGATTTCCACCAGTCCACGCCTGGGTCCCGCCCAAGCCCTCACCTGCTGTCCACGCAGCAGGTGGCGGATGAGCGTAATCGGCCGCGCTGAATCGTAGTGGCGCTTGGCTTCCCAGGTCGCGATCCCGGCGTCCATCAGTGCGTGGGAGACGGCGGAGAACAGCTTCACGCTTCGGTCCAGGTCCATGCGGTCACGCTGGGCGACGAAGGCTGCAAAGCGGATCCAGCAGGCGGGGATTGAACCTGCTGGTCCGGCTTCGCTCCAGAACTCGGCCATTAGCTGCTGCTGGGGTGTAAGGCCGCCCTGGATATCCGCGATTTCCATCGCCTGTTCGCGCAGGAACTCAGGTGCTGAAGGACGCAGCTCCGAGGATGAACGCAACGCGAACGGCTTCACCCTGCCCCAGTGCGGCAGGGCAAACGAGGCGCGGGCCGCGACACCGCGGGAGCCGATGGTGCTCACCGGCTGCCATCGCGCTGGATTGGCAGTTTGCCACGCCGAACTCGGGATCGCGCCGATAACCGCCGCATTGGCGGGCTGGTATCCGGTGTAGTCGGAGTACGCTGCGGCGCCCTCGTCGCCGAGTTGATTCGATCCATCGTGGTGGCGGAATTCGAGCACGGCACGGGCTGCGTCCAACCCGATTCGTCCGGGCACATCCCGTAGGGCCGATGTGCGGCCCCACGCCTCCAGGTGTGCCCGGAACCGGGGCTCGTGAGCAGGAAACTGATCCGTCAAAGCGGAATAGGCCGCGATGTGCATCGCGTCCAGCCTACTCGCGGGAGCTTGTCCCGGCGCGGCCCTCCGAGCTACCGCGCCGTATGCAGGAGCCGCGAGGGGGTCGAACGCTGCCCAAGCGTCATACACGGCTCCATTCAGGACGGCCAACGATCGCGCAGCCGCCGGAGGGTCTGGTCTCTCCTCCGCGATGGCCTCCACCGCCATCAGATTCCATCCGGCGACTGCGTTTTCCATGGCACTCGCCTCTATAGTGTCTTAGGGGCGGGCAGCGTTACACCAGCGCGTAAAGGCTTCTACGGTCGCGTCGACATGGGCCTCTGTATGGGCCGCCGACAGTGAACATTGCTTGGTCTGCAGCGGGAAGAAATAGGTGCCGTCCTCGATCAGCGCCCGGCGCATTGATTCGTCAGTGGCGGCGTCGTGGTGCGAGGCGAGGTCATGCCAGTCCACCGGATGGTGATCCATGAAGTAGACACAGAAGGCCGAGCCTTGCCGGGCAACCTTGGCCGTGATCCCGGCATGTTGAATGGCGCGCTCCAGGCCCGCCTGCATTCGGGCGCCGAGAGTTTCGACGTGGCGGTACACCTCGCCGCCGTTCTCCATCAACCGCTCGATCGTGGCGATGGAGGCTGCTACGGGTATGGGATGCGCATTGTAAGTGCCGGCGAGCATCACACGGCGGGACAGGTCGGGGTCGGCGAAGCGGTCCATGAGCGCGCGCTTGCCCGCGATAGCGGCGGCAGGATATCCGTTGGCGAGCGCCTTGCCGTACACAGCTACGTCCGGTGTAACACCCGCAATGGTGGCGTATCCACCCAGCGCGTGCCGGAACCCGGTCTTTACCTCGTCGAAGATGAGCAGGAACCCATGCCGGTCGGCGAGTTGCCGCAGCTCCCCCAGGTAGCCGGGAAGCGGATGGACGACCCCGATGTTCTGAAGAACCGGCTCAGTGATGAGTCCGGCGACCGGATACTTCTTGCAGACCCACTCGACCGAATCGAGGTCGTTGAAATTGACCGGATGAACGAGTGACTGGTGTTCCCTCGGGATTCCGGCGCTGATCGGCAGGAACGGGTACTCGCCGGGTGAAATGCGCGGCCCAAGCGTCGAAAGCGGTGTCATCAGGTTGCACGCGACGTCGTTGTGCCAGCCGTTGTAGCCGCCCTGCATCACGATCACGTGGTCCCGGCCCGTGACTGCGCGTGCCAGCCGGACTGCCTGGTAGGTGGCTTCGCTGCCTGTATTCAGAAGCTGGACCGACTCGATCCACGGGACACAAGCGCACATCAGCTCCGCGAGACGGCCCTCGAGCACGGTCGTGCCGGATCCATAGAGGCTCGCGCCCTGGTCCAGCACCTGGCGAACCGCTTCGGTGACGTGCGGATCGTTGTGGCCCAGGAAGTGGGGCGCGAACGCACCGTGGTAGTCGAGATAGCGGTTGCCATCCGCGTCCCAGATGTAGGCTCCTTCGCCCTTCACGAACACCAGCTCAGGGTTGGTGGCGCGATTGATCGAGACCACACCGCCCGGGATGAACTGACGGTTGTGGCGGAGGACTTCGAGGGATCTCGCGTTGTTTGGCATTAGTGTTGTCCGTGGTAGGGGGACCAGTCAAACACCGCGGCGTTGAGGCGCTTGTCACGCTCGGCCGCCAGCCGATAGGCATCGATCATTTTATGCGCAGGGAAGCGGTGGCTGATAATGGGTCCGAAGTCGAGCCGCTTTTGCCTGAGGAGATCGAACAGGAGCCCGATACTGCGGTTGAGGTTGAACCGGACCTCATGGGCGGGGGCCGGCGAGGTGGGAGCAAGCCCGGCTCCAAAGAGTGCCAATTGCTTACGGTAGATCCACTCCGGGGCAAGCGGATTGAAATCGGGCGCGGGCTCACCCCGGCCGGGAAATCCGAGAATCGCCACGCGCCCGCAGGTCCGCACCAGGTTGAGAGCATCTAGATAGGCGGCCCAGGTGTTGGCGGTGAGCACGACGACATCGGCGAGCTGGTCCCGGTGGTCAGCCATCCAGACGTGGTCTGAATTCCGTGCTTCGGTCGCACCGGCCTTCAGTGCGGCCTCGACGCGCTGCGGGGCATTCACGATCGCGTAGACGTTTGCCGCGCCCAGAGCGCGGGCAATCGCGACGGTGCAGAGTCCGATCACTCCGAGTCCGACGACGGCCACGTCTTCGCCTGGGCGGAAGCTCGCCTTATGCAATGCCTGCAAGCCGAGGTTGGCGATATAGGCAAGTGAGGCTTGATCGGAGGGCACCTCCGCCGGGATCTTGGCCCACACGGCGGACTCCGGCGCGCGGAACGCGGACAGGTGCGGCCGCGTTGTGAAGACGCGGTCCCCGGCCGCCACGGATTTCACTCCTGAGCCAACCGCGCGGACGATCCCGGCGTTCGAGTATCCCACCCATCGGGGATAATCCGGAGCGCCCGGGACATAGGTCGATCCGCCCTGGAAGTTACCGAGGTCGGTACCGGTCGAGAGCGCTGAAACGTCGGTCTCAACGAACAGCTCGCCGGGAGCAAGATTGGTCGTGTCGAGGGGCGCTTGTTCGAATCGCAAATCACCAGCGCCGTAGAGTTTGGCCTGCCACATGGAACGGACCAGTATACCCGAGACCGGAGCCCGAGGCGGAGGAGAGCGCCTGCCTGGAGGTGCGGGCGCTCCTCATGATTGAGCTGGTCCTCCGCAGCAGCTCGGACTTGTCATCCAGCGTGCGCTGATTCCCCGCGCATTGCAAGACCTGTGCGTACCGGAATTGAGGTACTTCTGGGAACATTTCGTTCGCAGGCGGAGTCAACCAGAGCAGTATGTTCGAGCAATCTTTCGTTGACCATGCGGGAGTCCGCACCGCGAAACCGTGGACGGTGACAGCAGCAGCCGGAGGGCAGCTCGCGATCCTGGCGTGCGTGTTGACCGTGCCCCTGCTGTTCACTGAGATTCTGCCTGCCGTGCAGTTTGCGGCCACTCCGCTACAGTTCCGGCCGCCGGATCTCACGCCGCCTCCCCCCGCGGCCAGGCGCGCAGTGATGCAGACGTCGACGGCGCTCTTGCGGATGCCGGTACGGGCGGTTGTGATTCCGCCGGCACGGGTCCCGGACCGCGTGACCCTCATTGATGAGACCGGATTGGTGCAGATCAACGGGACCGGAGTAACGGATGGACCTGTAGTGCCTGGCTGGGTAGGCGCGGGGGGCGGTGGTGCGGGGATCCAGCCGCCAGCGCCACCAGTGGAGGTCCGCAAACCGGATCCTCCAAAGCAGGCGGTGGCGCGACCGTCTGGTCCGGTGCAGGTCGGCGGGGACGTGAAACCGCCGCAGGTGGTGCAGTATGTGCGGCCCGCTTATCCACCGCTGGCGCGGCAGGCGCGGATCCAAGGGACGGTGCGGATCGAGGCGATTCTCGCGCGCGACGGCAGTGTCACGGCCATGCGGGTCACGGCTGGCCATCCACTACTTGTGCCCGCGGCTGTCGATGCGGTGAAACAGTGGCGCTACCGTCCGACGTTGCTCAACGGGCAGCCGGTGGAAGTCGCGTTGGCGATCGACGTGAATTTCACGCTATCGCAGTAAGGATTCTCCTCCAGACGGGCAGGTGTGCTATATATATGGATATGGAGGTCCATATATCCCTTGTTCACCCAAACCACTGAATACGCCCTCCGCGCCATCGTCCATCTTGCCCAACATTCCTCCTCGCCCCGCACCCGGACACAGATCGCCGCCGGCACCCAAACCCCGCCCGACTACCTCGCCAAGGTGATGCGGTCCATGGTCCGTGCGGGACTCGTGAAGGCCGGCCGGGGGCTGCACGGCGGGTTCACCCTGGCGCGTGATCCCGCATCGATCACGCTGTTCGATGTCGTCTCCGTCGTCGACCCGATTCAACGAATCCACGTCTGTCCCCTGGGACTTGAAACGCACCGGAACACGCTGTGCCCCGTGCATCGCAAGCTCGACCAGGCGCTCGCTACAATCGAGCATACATTCCGCACCACGGCGATCGCCGATCTGCTCAGCGATTCGAGCGGCGTCCAGCCATTGTGCGCCACACCTGCCTGTGCGCAGTTGCTGGAGGTGCGCGTATGAAGACCTCCGCAGCCTGCGCGCTCCTGACCGCCACCGCCGCGCTGGCCCAAAGCGACCTCAGCGGAACCATGGGGCTCGACCTCGAGGACCGCCTCATCCGGTATTCCGCCTCCGGCGACCTGCGTGATCCCGTCGCCGTCCTGCAAAAGAAGCTCGACCGCGGCGAAGCAAAACTGCCCTGGGACACGCGCCTCGGCTACCTTCCGGCAGTCCTACAGGCGCTTGGAATCCCGCCCGCCTCGCAGGTGCTCGTGTTCTCAAAGACCAGCTTTCAGCTCGCGCGGATCGCGCCCGCAACGCCGCGCGCCATCTACTTCAACGACGATGTCTACGCGGGCTGGGTTCAGGACGGCGACGTCATGGAGTTCTCCTCCAACGATCCGCTGAAGGGAAGCATCTTCTACACGCTCGACCAGAATCCGAAGAGAGCGCCGAAGTTCATCCGCCGCGACGAGTGCCTGCAGTGCCATTCCTCGCCGCGCACGTTAGGCGTTCCTGGGCACATGGTCCGCTCAGTGTACGCTGGCGCGGACGGGTATCCCTATTTTCAGGCGGGAGGATTCAGCACCGACCACCGGAGTCCGCTGAAGGAACGCTGGGGCGGATGGTACGTGACCGGAACCCACGCGAACGACGTCCATATGGGCAACGCGTTCCTCAAAGACAAGGACAAAGAGAACCCCGAAAACATGGACCTCAAGGCCGGTGCCAACGTGATGAGCCTCGCCGGCCGGTTCGACCACCGGCGGTACCTGAGCGGCCACAGCGACATCGTCGCGCTCATGGTGCTCGAACATCAGGTCCGCATGCACAACCTGTTGACGCGCGTATCGTATGAGGCGCGGGTCGCGCTGGAGCAGCAGGCTTCGATGAACAAGGCGCTCCTACGGCCCGAGGGCGAATGGTCGGATTCGACGCGCCGCCGGATCCGGAATCCCGCCGAGGTGCTGCTGCAGTACATGCTGTTCCGGGATGAGGCTCCGCTCAGGGGTCCAGTGAAGGGGACTTCGGGCTTTGCCGCGGACTTCGCCAAATCCGGACCGCGCGACACGCGAGGCCGGTCGCTGCGCGAGCTCGATCTCAAAACCCGGATGTTCCGCTATCCGTGCAGCTACCTGGTCTACAGTCCGGCATTCGACGAGCTGCCGCGCGAGGTGAAGCTGCACCTCTATCAGCGGCTGTGGGAAGTCCTGAACGGGCGGGACACGAGCAAGCTGTATGCGGACATGAAAGCAGAGGACCGGAGGGCCGTCGCGGAGATTTTGATGGACACCAAGCCGGAGATCGCCGAATATTTTGCGACCCGGTAGGTGCCGCTCTACACAAGCAGATCGCGCACTACTTCGCCGAACACGTCGGTCAGGCGGAAGTCCCGGCCGGCGTAGCGGTAGGTGAGGCGCGTGTGGTCGATCCCGAGCTGGTGCAGCATGGTCGCGTGCAAATCATGAATTGATACACGATTCTCGACAGCCTTGAATCCGAACTCGTCAGTGGCGCCGTAGGCGATGCCGCCCTTGACTCCGCCACCGGCCATCCACATCGTGAATCCGTACGGATTGTGGTCGCGGCCAGTGCCGCTTTCCGAGACCGGAGTCCGGCCGAACTCACCGCCCCACACCACAAGCGTTTCGTCCAAGAGCCCACGCCGCTTCAAGTCGCGGATCAGCGCGGCCGCGGCCTGATCCATCGCGGGACACCGCTCACGCAAGTGCTTTTCGATTTCGGAATGGTCGTCCCACGGCTGTCCCTGGCCCTGATTGATGTGCACGTAACGGACACCGCGCTCCACCAAGCGGCGGGCGAGCAGGCAGCCATTGGCGAATGGATCGGAGCCGTATTCGGCGCGCACGGACTCGGGCTCCTTGCGGATGTCGAACACATCGGATGCCTCAAACTGCATCCGGTAGGCGGCTTCCATGGACTTGATCCTAAATCCGGCAGTTGGAAGCGGCTGGAAGGGGCACTGGAGCAGGCGGATCGAGGGGGATCTTGGCGAATTGCTGGAAGATCGAGCGCAAGATGCGGCACCATCGTTGATAAGCAGTC
>Ga0194132_10004921_pt1 | contig 22264 bp, 17 predicted proteins | sample TA2KigOf80mmetaG_FD_148612 | JGI IMG/M metagenome (GOLD analysis project Ga0194132, IMG submission 148612) | Freshwater microbial communities from Lake Tanganyika, Tanzania - TA2015054 Kigoma Offshore 80m | ecosystem: Environmental > Aquatic > Freshwater > Lake | place: Tanzania: Lake... | reverse complement strand
CGCATGTCTTGTCACATCACAGCAAATTGGCGGGGTCGGCCGCTAAGCAGTCTGGCAGTGATCGTCAACCTGATCGCCTCGACCACCACCCGGACAGGATTGACCATCCAGGCCGACCTGGACCTGGGGACATATGAAAAAGGTATCCGGGTATCCAAAGATGAAATGGCAAGACTTCAATTGAAGCCAGCCGACTTTCACGGCGAGTGGAACTACACGATCACATCCAGAAATCCAGCGGTAACGTAACTCATCACGTCTCGTCATCAAACATAATTGGTGCAGTTGGTGCAGTTTATTAATTTACGTCTCCAAAGTCTTCAATTTTGACAGGCATTTCAAGACCGCTGGTCTTGAGCCGTGGCCGTGACTCGCGTCGGCTCTTCTCATCGAACAACCAGATCGATCTCTCATGCGTTCCGTATCTCAGACTCAGTTCAGAGATCTTGCAGGTGCTTTTGCAGGTCTCTTCCTGTTTGCGCTGCCGCTGCTGGCTGAGCAACAACAGCCAAAGAGAGCAGCGCTTACTTGGCGTTTGGTGCCGGAAAGAGTTCTCTTTCAAGACTCGTTCACCGGAGACAAGCTATCTGACTGGACCTCAGTGAGCGGCAGTTTTCGGACTGTCGGCGGTTCTGAAAACGCTGTTCGCAAACTTGTCGCAACCAGCGAGGTCACCCTATCATTCGGACAGATCGATGCCAAGAACTACGTCATCGAGGCAGAAGTGCAGCTGGGCTCGGCGGGCCAACCGTTGCAGATGGTGTTGAGTCCCGATGCGGAAGCTCCGGGCCTCGAATTGAGCGTTGTGGGAGACTCGGAAGATACCAAGGTGGACCTGCGAGTTCGGCGCGAAGGGAAGATTGTCGCGACCGAAAGCGAGCTCTTCAGGCCCGTCCCTAATCCTGAATGGGGAGCGGTCGTCGAGGAAGAGTTGCGACAACTCGCCAAGTCGATGGCAGGTTGGAAGAACCGATGGCTGCCACTGCGCGCCGAACTATCGGAAGGCTCGCTCTGGTTCTACTTCGATGGAAGAGCCATCGTCGAAGTTCGATCGCACAGCCTCGCCGCCAGTTTTGTCCGTTTCTCGCTACCTCCGTCGGCGTCGATCCGAAACGTCAGTATCAAGGAAAGGCACCAGCAGCGGGGCAGCTACCTGCCGCTTGACCTGGCGGGGTACACCAACAGCGACGCCGAAAGCCGCCGGAGGCGAGCCGCCGCCGGTTTGCCAGGCAAGCCATGGATTCCATCCAACGTAGGGCTACCTGCGTTTCGAACGCTGAATGAGTTGAACGGGATCCCTTTCCTGTGGGGTGACTCGAGTTCAGGCAACGCTCAAAGCATCGATGTCATTGAGAGCCGCTGGCGCGGCACCGACAAGCGCCATATCCGCCATGGCAGAACGCCTTTTAATTCTGGCAGCGCTCTGGACGGTGACCCGGCCACCCTCGTGCTTCGCGTCCCAAAGCGGCACTACAACAAGATGTACGCGCTTTGTGCCTCAAGTCCTTCGCAGGACCTGTCTCAGCGTTCGAATGTGAGGTTGGCCCGGTATGGCGGTGACAACGGATCGCACTTCGCCGATACCGCAGTCTCAGTGCCCCGCTGGAACGATCTGCCGGGTTCGGGTCGTCCACCAGCCGTGCCCGTCCAGATCGAAGCAGGAGAGGGGGCTGCGAAGCCAGGTCATCTTTGGCTGGTAGAGATTCCACTCGACTCTGGCTCCTTGCAGGACGTTCTAGCTGCCGACGTTGTCCTGAAATCGAAGCCAGGGGTCGAGAATAAAGCGACCCTGCAAGATGCAGAGCGAGAGTGGCTCGAGATCGACCTTACCAAACAGCTGGAGGTCGGCCCCCACGTCATGGTCCCGCTGGGCAAGCCCAGCGGAGTTCAGATTTACGCAGTTACGCTGCAGGAATCGCCGGTGAAGATGGTCGTGACCTCGCAGGCAACGGGCCATGTCTTCGACGCCTCGCAGATGCCTCATTTCGATGTCTGGCTGGAGAATCTGACCAGCAACGACCAGCCTGTGTCGATCGCGATCGAGACCCGAGATCCCTACGGAGCGAAGCACCACGAGACTCTACTGTTCAATCTCTCCGCCAGACAAGCGGTCAGCAGACGAGTTGAGCTGCCTCAAAAGTTGTTGGGCAAATTCGATGTATCGTTCAGTTTGCTGGACCGCTCCAAACAAAGGCTTCTGAAACGCGCCACGACCTTCGCTATTCTGCCTCCAGACACACGGGAAGCCGAGGAAGACTCCCCATTTGGATTGTGGTCCTGGGGTGGCGGGCATAATTCCCCTTCCAACGAGGTCGAAGCGAAACTGATGCGCATGGCAGGAGCCCGCTTCAGCCTCGGCTTCAACTATCCCTCGAAGCAAAGCTATGGCATTCGTTACGCAACCGACATCGTTACCGGCACCAGCTGGCGTGAGACTCACCGTGAGGACCCGGAAGTCGCGGCGAAGGCGATGATCGAGAAGATGACAAAAAGCACATCGCAGCCTCAGTACTGGCAGGTCTATTGGGAAGATATGCTCTCCGAGCGCCACCATCGGCGCTTTCCGCCGTCGCTCATCGGAAAACCGCCGCTGGAGCTCAACACGGAAGAGCAGTCGAGGCTCAAAGCCTACTGGGATCGGGCCGACGCCTATTGCCGGATGGTTCGAGCCACCATGCCGAAAGAGCGCCTTGCTCTCGGCGCCTGGGCCAACTTCACCGAAGAGTTCCTGCGGCGAGGATTTCCGAAAGACTACCTGGCAGCCCTCAGTTTGGAGGTGGGCGGATTTCGTTTCCACCCCGAACGTCCACCGGACATTAACAGCGTCAATGGGCTCCACTTCATCCAGCAGTGGAAGAAGATGTATGGCTACGAAGGGCTCGACACGATCATGGTGGAGTCACTCTACCATGGGACCACGCCCGGCTATTTCAACGAGCACGAGCAGGCGAACTACTACGTGCGCGATTTCCTGCTGGCGCTCGCCTATGGCGTTCGCCTCTTTGGGATGAGCGCGATGATCACGGACGTTAATGACGACTATTATCGGAGCCAGTGGGGATCGGCAGGCCTGTTTCATCGTGCACCAGAAGTGAACCCTAAGGAGTCGTTTGTCACCTACGCCACGATGACTCGTGTGCTCGACAGAGCGAAATATGCCGGCTACCTGGACACGGGTTCAACTGGCGTCTTCATGTTGCACTTCAAATCGAAGGATGGTGCTAACGTCTACCCGGCGTGGACGATCCGAGGCAAGCGGGCTGTGACCGTTACCCTATCGAAGGAATCGCCCGTCCTGATGATTGACGGCATGCACAACGAACGGCCGTTGTCTTCCGCTGAAAGGAAGGTTAGTCTCTCGGTAACAGAAAGCCCCGTCTACGTCAAAAGTGATTCCGAAGTTCAGAGTGTTCAGCTTGGCCAACCTCACCACGCGGAACATCCGCCGCGCAATGCGGTGCTGATTGATCCGCTGGCAACCCTCGGCCCGTGGCACCCCCGCGCATGGAAAAACGACACGCTGGAGGACGGCAATCCACGACACCCGAGACGGCTAGGGAGCTTCGCCTACTCGATCGTCGCAGACCCAACGCGTGGCCCTGTTCTGGAAGTCACTCCGCAATCAGCTGCGGGCAGCCCCCTGGTTCCGATGTATGGCTTCCTCGAACGGCCCGGAGGCAAGGTGATCCCAGGCACGCCACTCCGCCTCGGGTTATGGGTTCAAGGTAACTCTGGCTGGGGCCGCGTGAGTTTTGAGTTCTTCGATGCTAAAGGAGAGCGATGGATTGGCGTCGGCGGTAACGAGGACGAGTTTGGCAAGAGTTACATCAACTTTGATGGGTGGCGCTGGGTCGAGGTGGATTTATGCGGACATTACGATCGCGAGTACCCAAGACCCGGCCATGACAACTGGACCTCACAGGGAGGCGACGGCTTCGTTGACTATCCCTTAACCCTGACCAAGCTGATCCTGGAGCTGCGCGACCAGGTGGTTCATGTTGCGGGTCTCGTTCGGGTCAAGAATCAGGCGGTTCGACTCAGCCAGCTGATGGCTCTCTATTGAAGCCCGCTGAGACTTCGTATCGCACATCGCGCGCTTTCTGCGCGTGTACGGCTGTAGCGCTTGTAGCTCGCCAGAGCCAAGGGTTTTGCACCTCGACGTGCAAATTGAGATAAGATTCCGGTCTCAAGACACTAGGCGAGCCGAGGCCGCCCGCAATGCGAGTCGAGATTCTTTCGGACCAACCAGTTTCCCCAAACTACCTGCATCACAATCGGTCTGTGGCCTGTGCCTATCCCTCGTCAACGACACTAACCAACCGCGGCGTCGCCTGCGTCTATCGACAAGGTACATCAAAGCACAGCCCGGATGGCGTTCTCCTGATGCAGACTTCTCCTGATGGCGGAGCCTGTTGGTCTGAGCCTCAAGTGGTCTTCGACGGCCGCCACTTGAATCCAGCCAAGACGGTTGAATCCGGCGGTATTTGTTCAACCCGCAATGGAACGCTTCTGGCGACTTTCGGCGTGGTCGAAGGTTTGGCTGCAGGAGTCTATGTGTTCAGCGAACAGGGCATGGCGTTGCGGCGGGAGACCTGCGTCACCCGAAGCGAAGACGGAGGAGCCAGCTGGGCCGGCACCCGCTGTCTCGACGTCACTGCGTTTCGCAACGCCGGCATCACCGCCAAGCCGTTCGTTGTATCGAACACCCAGATCTGCGTCCCTGTCGAGGTGCAGACGGATCGAGGGCCAATGGGCACCGCCTTGACGTTCTCTCAAGACGATGGCCGGTCGTTCGAATCCCTGGCAGTGTGCGCAGCAGACCCGACAGGACGGCTGAATTTGTGCGATGCCCGTTTCACAACTCTGCGCAACGGGCACATCCTCATGCTCTTGTGGACCTTTCTGCAAGAGAACGAGAAGACCATCGAAGTGCATCAATCCGTTTCTTCAGATGGCGGCAGAACTTGGCCAACACCCCAGCCGACCGCCATCAGCGGACAAATCGCGGCTCCATTATGGCTGTCTTCAGGAGTATTGATCGTTGCCAGCAACTATCGTCATACGCCGGAGGGCATCAGGCTCTGGATGTCTTTCGACGAAGGACGCCGCTGGGATTCCGAGCCACCCATCCAAATGTGGGACTTGCGAAAGAGCTGCGTTCTGGGAACGCCGGCGCCAGCCAAGGGCTTCGCAGCGAAGGACGAGAACGTTTGGGAAGCTCTCGATCGATTTACGTTCGGCACGCCAGACTTGCTTGAGCTCGAAGATGGCAGCATCCTGCTGACCTACTACGGCACGATCGATGGCATCACCCACGTTCGGGCTTGCCGGTTTCGTCTCCTGTGATCTAAGGCGCGTCAGGCACCACGATCATCGCCTGGTTGCGCGAACAGAATCCGTAGCCTCGTCTTGTGTAACCCTCAATAACCCAGAATGGACGGTACGCGAATGTCCCCTGTCATCACTCGTCGAGATCTCTTAACGTTCGGTATTGGAATGACCGGCTTGTTGCAAGCCTCGCCGCGCTCGGGGGCCATGGCAATTCCCGATGCACAGCCGGCAGCAGGCCAGCTCAGTGGAAAACAACGTAGTGCAATGAAGTTGTCGCTGTCCGTCCGCGTCGCAGAAAAATTCCATAACAAGAGAGAATCCTCGCAGACGATTGACCAATTGATTCAATTGGCCAAAAGCCACCAGTACGAGGCCTTGTGCATGCGGGCTTCTCAGGCAGGCATTCACACTCCAGCCGATGTTGTGCGGCAAATGCAGCTCAAGATCCGTAAGGCCGGCTTGGTCGTATCGATGATCACCGGAGATTTTGCCGTTCCTCAAAACGACGAGCACGGCCCCGATGGTTTGCGCAATATCGCTCCTTATTTGGATCTCGCCGAAGCCTTACAGTCGAACCTCATCCGCATCTGCATGAAGAAGGAAGAAGACATCGCCTGGGCGCAGAGAGCCGCCGACCAGGCCAAAGAGCGTCGCATTCGGCTGGCGCACCAATCCCATCATGCCAGCCTTTTCGAGACGGTGAAGGGATCGATCGAGGTGTTGAGGAAGGTGGGCCGTTCCAATTTCGGCCTGATCTATGAGCCCGCAAACTGGATGCTCGTCGAGGAAGCCTATGGCAGAGAAGTGATCCTGAGGTTGAAGGACCATATCTTCAACGTCTATCTGCAGAATCACCGCGTCAATCCGGGCGCGTCGTCTGCCGTGATTTCCTGGAAGAAAGGCCGCGTGGGTCTCGACCACATCGGCCTATGGGAAAGTGGCGGTGTACGGTTCGAGGAAGTTTTTCTCGCCTTGCACGAAATCGGTTACCGAGGGTACATAACGGTGCACCAGGCGTTCGAAGGCGTGATGTCGGTGGCCGAGGCAGCGCGGCGAAGCGCTGAATACCTGCGGCCGCTGATAGGCTGAAGCACGATCCGGCACCAAGCCGGCACCCGATCTTGGGAACGACACCCCAGTTCGCGTGATATGCTTCCCCGAGCGAAGGCAGCCTTCTCTGGCCCTATGCGTTCTCGGGGTCCACACAAATCGAGCGAACAAGGAGCGAAAGACGATGATCGTAAGCGAACTGAAATCCTGGAGGTCGCTGGGGAATGTCAAGGGTCTTGAGCCAGCCTTTGAGTTCTTGGAAAAGGCGAGCAGTCGCGACCTGCCCGCCGGCAAGCATCCCATCGACGGAGATCGTTTTTTCGCGATCGTGGTCCGCGCTGACTCCCGGTCGCCTGAGACCGCCGAGTTCGAGGCACACCGCAAGTACCTCGACATTCAATACCTCGTCTCGGGAAGAGAGATGATCGGTGTGGCGCCAACGGAAACACTCGAAGTTTCATCACCCTATGACGAGGGCAGAGAGGCAGCCCTCTACTCGATACCCGCCGAATACACGAAGCTCGAAATGGAGCCAGATCGTTTCGCCATCTTCTTTCCCGAAGATGCCCACATGCCCAACTGCCACCTGGGCGGACCGCAGAAGCTCCATAAGATCGTCGTCAAGGTCGCTTTGGATTGTTACCAGGCATGATGAAAAACAGGCGGAGATTCTTGAAACAAGCTGGAGCATTGACCGGCTTGACGCCTTTGGCAACGGCGAGCCCTGCAGACCGCCCCAATCCCCGTGACAGGGCGCGTAGCACCGATTTTCGCGCTCAGCTGCTCAAGTGCCTGGGAGGCCCATGGCCTGCCCCCTGCCCACTGAACGTTCGGCTTCGAGAAACCAGCCAGAAGCCTGGGTTCAGGATCGAGTCGGTCTACTACGATGCCGAGCCGAACGATCCGGTGCCGGCCTTGCTGTTGATTCCCGAAGGCGTGACGCCGAGCAAACCTGCGCCTGGCATCTGTGTCTGGCACCAGCACGCGGGCCAGTGGTTCAAGGGAAAGTCTGAGCCGGCAGGCCTGATGGCCGACCCGATGCACCACACTGGCGCGGCTCTGGCACGCGAAGGCTATGTGGTGCTGTGTCCCGATGCCTTGTGTTTCGAGGAGCGACAAGATCCAACCAACAAACTCAAAGACGGTAATTTCGAGCGGTTCGAGTTTCTGCGTTATGTCGTGGCCGGAAAGTGCATGGCCTGGAAAAACATTCTCGATATGCGCCGGGCGGTCGACTTTCTGGTTTCCCGGCCGGAGGTCCAGCCTGAACGAATCGGCTGCTATGGCCATTCGATGGGCTCGACTCATACCTGGCTCGTGGGCCCGTGGGAGCCACGGCTGACATGCCTGGTGGGCAACTGCTGCCTGCCCACGTACAAGGCCATTCACCGCCAACATCTGCTCCACTGCTTTCCGAATTTCATTCCTGGCCTTCTACAATATGGGGACACCCCTGACATCGCGGCTCTCATCGCCCCCCGGCCACTGCTGATGAACTTCGGCGAGCACGACGAGGGCAGTCCCATTGAAGAAGTTCGCGCCGGCATCGAGACAATTCGTCGCGCCTATTTCCATCGTCACGCAAGTGACAACTTCTTGGTAGTCATCGAACCTAACACGGGCCACGTTCTCTCCGATACCATGTGGCTGCGGACCAAGGAGTGGTTTGCCCGTCACCTCCGAGCGTAAGCGTTAACGCCTGCGTGCCTGGTGCGTGTAGAATTGCCGTGCCCGCTCGCCTGAAGGCTTTCTTTCGATTCACAATCGAATGCAGTGAAGCGCTCGTTGCGCTTGGGGCAGCGAGCCTGATCGGGTCTCACTGAAAGGAGGCATGGATGGATTTCGAAGAACCAACACGACTCTCCCGCCGGAGCGTTCTGAAAAGCATTCCGGCAACGCTCATGCTGGGAAGAAGCCTCGCACCACAAGCCGCAGCACGCCCGAAGATCGCCGCTGTAGTCACGGAGTACCGCAAGTGGTCTCATGCTGAGCATATTGTCGATCGTTTTCTGGAGGGATACGGATGGGAAAGCCAGCACCACCGCCCTCCGATGGATCTGGTTTCGTTGTACGTCGACCAGGTGGGCAAGAGTGACCTGAGCCGTGAACGCGCGCAGCGGTTTCCCTCGATGAAGATTTATCCAAGCATTGCGCAGGCGTTGACTCTGGGCGGATCGCAATTGGCGGTGGATGGTGTTTTGCTGATCGCCGAGCATGGCAGCTACCCCAAGAACGAGAAGGGGCAGACGCTGTATCCTCGCTATGAATTCTTCCAACAGATTGTCGACGTGTTTCGCAAGAGCGGGCGCAGCGTTCCGGTATTCAACGACAAACACCTGTCCTGGAAGTGGGAGTGGGCCAAGGAAATGGCCGACACCGCCAAGGCGCTGGGATTCGCGTTCATGGCCGGATCTTCGTTGCCGGTGGCGTTTCGAGCGCCATCCATCGAAATGCCGGTCGGCGCAGAGATCGAAGAGGCGATGTGCATCGCTGTCGGGGGAGTGGATAGCTACGACTTCCATGCGCTGGAGACCCTTCAGTGTATGGTGGAGCGTAGGAAGGGCGGCGAAACCGGCGTCGTCGCCCTGCAGGCCCTGCGCGGAGAAAAGGTTTGGGAAGCACTGCGAGCAGGGTCCTGGGAAAAGGGTGGCTGGGACATGCGGCTGTTCGAGGCCTGCTTGTGCCGGAGCCACACGCTGACTCCAGCGCGGGTAGGCTTCAACCACGTGTATCCAACTCTCGACCAAATCCCACCGCTCGTAAAAGATCCCGTCGCCTACCGCTATGAACACGCTGACGGCCTTAGAGCAACAATGTTGCTCCTGGAAGGCCTGGTCAATCCGTTTCATTTTGCGGCCCGGCTGAAAGGCAGGCCAGAGCCTCTGTCTACGATGTTTTTCTTGCCGGGCCGAGGTGTGGATAACGGCGGTACTGAGGCGCCGTTTTTCAATCCCCTGGTCAACAACATCGAGAAAATGTTTCTCACAGGCAAGGCAACTTATCCGGTAGAACGAACGCTGCTGACCACCGGCCTCGTCGGCGCTGGCGTCGAGTCTCTCTATCAGGGTCAGAAGCGTCTCCAAACGCCCCACCTGTCGATTCGCTACCAGCCGACGAAGGATTCTCATTTCTGGAGGAGCTGATGCCATCGCGACGAAACCTGTTGGTTCCAACGATCGGCTCGAACGCAGTTCTTTCGCTTGCTCACGAACAGCAGAAGATGCCGGCCCAGCGCAAACGTTTAGCCGTAATCGCCACCATCTGGACGTATCTCTCCCATGCGCAGCACTTCGTCGACCGCTTCCTGGTAGGCTACCCACATGAAGGCAAGTGGCACAAACCCGCGATGGACGTCGCTTCTCTCTGGGTGCACCAACGGCCCGAAGGCGACCAGAGCGAAGAACGCGCCAAAGAGTTTGGATTCAAAGTCTACCCAACCATCGAGGAAGCCTTGCGGTGCGGCGGAGACAGATTGGCAGTTGATGCCGTGATCATCATGGCGGAACACGGCGACTATCCGTCGAACGAAAAGGGGCAGAAGCTCTATCCGCGCTACGAGTGGTTTCAGCAGGTCGTGAATGTGTTCGCAAAGGATGGCCGGGCGGTTCCGGTCTTTAACGACAAGCATCTTTCTTATAGCTTCGAGAAAGCCCAGAAGATGGTCGAAGCTTCAAAACGCTTGAAGTTTCCCATGCTGGCTGGTTCGTCCCTGCCTGTGACTTGGAGGTTCCCTGCTCTCGAGTTGCCTTGGGGCTGCACGATCGAGGAAGCGCTCCTGGCTGGCTCGGGCGGGTCGGATGCGCACGACTTCCACGCCCTGGAATCGATGCAGTGCATGCTGGAACGCCGCCGGGGTGGCGAGACGGGTGTCAAGACCGTTCAACTCATCAAGGGAGATGCCGTCTGGAAGGCCGGGGAAGACGGCCGCTGGTCAAAACGCTTGCTGGAAGCGGCATTGTCGCGCTGCTTCTCCATGCAGGGCCTGACCCTGCTGGACGGACGCACCCAGGACTTGGCTAACAACGGCGAACTGCCCAAGCTGGTGAAAAATCCGGCAGCCTACCTGATCGAGTACAACGACGGCCTCAAGGCGACGCTGCTGTGGCTGAACGGAGCTGTGTCCGATATGACATTCGCTGCGCGGATCAAAGGAGTTCCGCAAATCCAGTCAACACACTTCTTCCGATCACCCGGTCCCAACGTGAATTACTCAGCCTGTCTTGTCGCCAACATCGAGGAGATGATCGAGACAGGCCATGCACCTTATCCGGTAGAGCGCACACTGCTGGTTAGCGGAATGCTTGAGCGCTGCTTGACCTCCAAGGTGCAGAATCACCAGCGCATCGAGACTCCCGAGCTGGGAGTTCGTTACTTGGCGCCCCGAACGTCCCATTTCTGCCGAAGCTGAATGCATCTGGCGCGAGGAAAGGGAATGACGCGGACTCGTTTTCGCTAATAACCGGTAGCGCAGATCCCGCGCCTTTTGTGGGTCTGCTCAGCAAAGCGAGCAGAGAGCAATAGCTGAACTTCAGTGTCCCACTCGTCGGGAAGCACAGATCCCCAAACTCCCTGAAAGACGCAACTGATCTCAACCAAAGGAAAGCGGCATGTTACCCGGCCAGGCACGCGTCGTCATCATTGGAGGAGGAATCGTTGGATGCAGTACGGCATACCACTTGACGCATATGGGCTGGAGCGACGTCTGTGTCATTGACCAGGGTCCTCTCTATTCAAACTGGGGGTCCACGTCTCATGCGCCTGGATTGATGTTTCAACACAACAACTCGAAGACGGTCTGCCAGCTGGCTCAATGGAGCGTCGATCTGTACAAGAAGGCCAGTGCCATCCAGCCGAACTCATTTTTCCAAGTTGGAAGTTTGGAGATCGCCCACACGCCGGAGCGGTGGGAGGAGCTCAAGCGCAAGCTAGGGAACAGCAAGTCCTGGGGGCTGGAGGCTTTCTTGATCACTCCAGAGGAAATCCGCAGGCTCGTCCCCCTCATGCGCACCGACGACCTGAAAGGCGCGTTCTATGTCCCCAGCGACTGTAACGTGAAAGCCAGCATGCTCTGTCAGTCGTTGGCAACCTTAGCGCAGGAGCGCGGAGCAAGCTTTCATCCGAACACGGCCGTGACAGCGATTGAGGTCAAGAACGGGCGCGTTCAGGCGGTCATTACTCCAGCCGGACGGATAGCAACCGAAAAGGTGGTCTGCGCTGCGGGCATTTGGGGGCCGGCCATCGGCCGAATGGCGGGCGTTCGCATCCCTCTGACTCCGATGCAACATCTCTACGCTCGGACAGCTCCATTGAAGGAGCTGGCTGGAGAAACGTTGGAAGTCCGGCATCCCATCGTTCGCGATCAGGACAATGACGCCTACTTCCGGCAACACACGGACGCTTATGGATTCGGCTCCTATCGTCACGCTCCTTTGCCGGTGGATGTGGAAGCGCTTGCCACCAACGATCATCCTGCCATCTTGACGTTCACTCCCGAGCACTTCGAACAATCGATACAGGACGCCGCTCACCGTTTCCCCTGCCTGAAAAACGCCAGCTTTGTGGACAGGTTCAATGGGCTGTTCTCGTTCACGCCAGACGCGAATTCGATTGTAGGTGAAAATCCCGATGCACGTGGTTTTTGGGTTGCCGAAGCCGTGTGGATCACTCATGGCGGAGGTGTGGCACGGGCTTTGGCTGAATGGATGGTAGGCGGCACTCCCAGCCTCGATCTGCGCGAAGTTGACATCAATCGGTTCCATCCGCACACCTTGAGCCGGGCTTATGTCAAAACCCGATCGAATCAGCAGTACGTTGAAGTGTACGACATCATCCATCCGTTGCAGCAGATGGAGTCGCCTCGGCAGTTGCGTCTCAGTCCCTTTCACAGCCGCCTGGAGGAGCTGGGCGCTGTTTTTTTCGAGAGTGCCGGATGGGAGCGTGCCCAATGGTTCGAGACGAACAAGACTCGAGCGACTGCTCCCGACTGGCCGAATCGCAAAGGCTGGGCAGCTCGCGGTTGGTCTCCGATCATTGGAGCAGAGCATCAGGCGACTCGCAGCCATGTGGCGCTTTTTGATTTGACGCCCTTCACAAAACTGGAAGTCAGTGGTCCAAAAGCACTCCACTTTCTGCAATATCTAACCAGCAATCAAATCGATCGACCGGTCGGATGCATCGTCTACACCTCGATGCTGACGGAGCGCGCCGGAATCCAGTGCGCTCTCACGGTCACTCGGCTTGCGGCAGACCGTTTCCTGGTGATTACCGGCGGCTCGACTGGAACCCACGATCTGGCCTGGATCCGAAGTCACTTGCCCAACGATGGCACGGTTCAGGTGACGGATCTGACCTCAGGTCGATGTGCTATTGGCGTCTGGGGAACCCGATCCCGCGAATTGTTGCAGCTTGTTAGCGAGAGTGACTTCTCCAACGAAGCCTTTCCCTACCTTACTGCGCAGTCGGTTTACATCGGTTACGTCCCGAGTCTGGCTGCTCGAATCTCCTATGTCGGCGAACTCGGATGGGAGATCTATGCCCCGATCGAATACGGAGTCCATTTGTGGGACACACTCTGGAAAGCAGGCCAACCGCTGAATGTCACGGCCGCAGGCGGAGGCGCATTCGATTCTTTGCGCTTAGAAAAGGGGTATCGGCTGTGGGGGCAGGACATCCATTCCGAATACAACCCCTACGAAGCAGGCTTGGGGTTCGCCGTCAGAATCGATAAGGGAGAGTTTTTGGGGCAGGCGGCGTTGGAACGCCTCAAAGCGAATGGAATCAAGAGAAAATTATGTTGCCTGACCTTTGACGATCCGGCCGTGGCAGTGATGGGAAAGGAACCCATCTTCCAAGGAGATCGTGTCCTGGGATACGTCACCAGTGCCAACTATGGGTACACCGTTCGACAGAGCATCGCTTATGGGTATCTGCCTATTGAGTGCTCGCAAATTGGAACGGCGGTAGAAGTCTACTATTTCGGGCAACGCTACAGAGCCACAGTAAATCATGACCCGTTGTTCGATCCAGAACAACGCAGGTTGAAGGGATAGATTGACGGGGATTTCAGACGCGGTCCGTCTGACATGCGCGGAGCCTTCGCTTGGGACCCGAGAGAATATTGAACAGGAGGTAGCTTTGGTGATCGGAGCACAACGTTATCTGGACGAATCCACCTATGCACAGACTCGGCTGCCGGTGTCGTTAGCGTCCACCTTGATCCCAGAAGCCTACTATAGCGAGGACTTTCACGCGATCGAGCGCGACCGAGTGTGGAATCGGAGTTGGATCTGCGTGGGATATGCCCATCAACTCGCTCAAGTGGGAGATACCATCGTTGTCCGCGTGGATGAGCGCTCCATCATCGTGACACGCGCGCCGGATGGCATCCGTGCTTTTCACAATGTCTGCCGCCACCGGGGTGCAGAGATTCTCTCCGCGCCAGGATGCTTCAAATACTTTCGCTGCCCTTATCACGCGTGGGGCTATGCGCTCGATGGTACTTTGAAAGGCGTTCCCTATTTTGAAGACAACGAGACGACGCCCGAATTGCTCTCAATCTATGACGCATCGCGCGCGAAAGAATTTGACAAGGCCGAGTATGGACTGCTTCCGGTGAAGGTTGGCGTATGGGCCTGCTTCGTTTTCATCAACCTGGACCCAGCATCCGCACCGCTCTCGGATCAGCTCGGTGATTTGGCCGAACGCCTGACAAACTATCCTCTCGAGGAACTGCAACTGGTCAAGAGCGTGTTCTATGAAATTGATGCCAATTGGAAGCTGGTGGCTGAGAACTACATGGAATACTACCACTTGCCGACCGTCCATCCATCGCTGAATCTTGTTTCCCACCTTCGCAATCACTACCCCTTTCAAGGGCCGGGAATGTATTACGGGATGACGACGCGTCCCCTCGACAAAGATCCGAACGTGCCGATCGACCGAGAACTCCGCCATATGCCCCGGCTGGATGAGGAGGAGAATCAAAGCGCTCGCTGGGTGTGGCTGTTTCCCAATGTTTCGATCAGCCTGCTGCCGGACTACATGATCATCATGGCTTTGAATCCCGCCGGTCCTCGACGAACCATCGAGCGTTACGACTACTTCTGCCATCCCGATACCATCGGGATGCCGAACTTCGCCGAGCTGATCGAGCCTGTGTATCGTTTCTGGGACGAGGTCAACATCGAAGACATCCGGATTGTCGAAAGTGTGCAGCGCGGATTGGCCAACCGCGCTTATCAAGGCGGGCGCATGTGTTTTCGCTTCGAAGACACGATTCATCAGTTTCAGAACCACGTGATCGATAAGATGGTGGGAAAGTGTTGAGGTTGGCAAGCAGCTCAAAGAGCGGTTGGAAGCAGGTCCAGGAGCTAACGGCGTGTATGCCACAACCGCCAGTCCGCCAGAGTTGTGGTCAAGGAGAAGTCCTCGTCAAACGGCTTGTGGTGGTCAGGGCAGATGAGGGTTTGTAGAGCGAGCAGCAGGTTTGGTGGCAGCTTGACAATACGCGAATGCCTGTAGCCACGGCTATCTGAACCAGATACCGTTCGACGGGGTGTTGGTGGAGGAGACGGAGTGGATGCAGGAAACCAAGGTAACGCGGTCAGCGCGCAAAAACAAGCGCCCGGCTCGGATGTGGTGCGAGAAGGTCTTCGGTGGTTCCGCGAAGAGATAGAGCGGAACGCTCACCATTCTCTCGCTCTCGCTGCCTTGGGGTGATGACACCAACATCGCCGTTTCCTACCCCCCCAGGCTGATCATTTCGATCTTCTTACGATCTCGGCTCTGGTATCCCTCGATGGAGTAAAGAGCTTCGAGACGCTCCTCGGAATAGCGATCATTACGGTTCGACCAGACGCCTCTGATGAACTGTCTGAGATCCTCGTCCGCCGCCCCGCGCCGCAGCCAAGATTTCAGGTCGTGCCCTGTTTCGGAGAACAGGCAGGTGACCAGCTTTCCGTCGGCTGTGAGCCGCGCACGCGTGCAGTTCGAGCAGAACGGCTCCGTCACCGACGCGATCACTCCGATGTCGCCCTGGCCGTCTGCGAATTCATAGTCCACCGACGGTGCGGTGCCTTGCGCTCTGCCGACTTCGCGCAGCGGGAACCGCGCGTGAATAACTGCCAGGATGTCCGCCTTGCTCACCATGCGCTCGGACTTCCAGTTATTGGAGTTGCCGACATCCATGAACTCGATAAACCGCATCGCGAAACCATGTGCTCGCGAGAACTCGACAAGATCGAGAATATCGCCATCGTTCACTCCCCGTTCGATCACCGCATTAATCTTGATGGGATGAAGCCCGGCCCGCTTGGCTGCAAAGAGCCCGCTTAAGACCTTCTCCAAGTCGCCGCGTTTTGTGATCTGCCGGAAACGATTGGGGTCGAGAGTATCGAGACTCACGTTGATTCGCTTGAGCCCAGCGGCAGCCAGCGCGTCGACGGTCTCTGCCAAAAAGACACCGTTGGTCGTGAGGCTCAAGTCGTTTAGGCCTGGCAGGCCCGCGACCTGTGCGACGAGCACGTCGAGGTTTGCGCGAACCAGCGGTTCGCCACCCGTGAGGCGAATCGCGCCGACACCAAGATCGATGAAAAGCCTGGCCAGCCGCGCGATCTCTTCGAAAGTGAGGATCTCCTTCTTGTCAATCCACACGTAGTGGTCGAACGGCATGCAATAGCTGCAGCGCAGATTGCACCGGTCGGTAACAGAAATGCGGAGGTCCCTGGCAGGACGGTGCACCAAATCCAGCAACTGCCCATGATGCCTAGGTGCCTGAGTCATGCTTGCCCGCCTGGAGCTAGTCGTCGATCCATCAGAGATTCACGGAGACAAAAAGGGCCAACTCTCCGGATGGGAGTTGGCCTCAGTCAGTGTGACGACCACGAGGTGGCTTATGCCTGGAACGACTCGCCGCAGCCGCACGTGCTCTTGACGTTGGGGTTGTTGAACTTGAAACCTGAGCCGGTCAGGGCTTCTACCCAATCGATCTCGGTGCCTTCCAGATACATGGAGCTTCCCCGGTCGACGAAGACCTTGAAGCCGCTCATTTCCAGCACTTCATCGCCGCTATTCTCCTGCTTCTCGAACCCCATGTGATACTGAAAGCCAGAGCAGCCTCCACCAACGACCTGCACCCGGAGTCCGACAAACTGTTCGGTCTGCGAGTCGAGAATCTCCTTCACCTTGCCTTGCGCCTTTTCAGTTAGCGTCAACATAGGTTAGCTCCTAAGCCATAACTGCCACTTTTCAATTCCAGAAAATTGTAACCGCCCCAGAGCAACAATCAACAGCGTTTCGTGCACTTCCTCGTCAACGTGCCATAACTCGCGGCGGCTAGCCCTGCGATTCACCGGCTCCGCCCAACACCCCGTTCCATGGAGGAATCACGATCGAGACGTCGCCGTAGCATTTTGCCTGGCACGCCAAACGAATGTGAGGATGTGCGTCCGCTTCTCCTTCCGCCGGCAAATAGCCAAAGTGCCGCAACCGCCTCTTTTCAAAATCTGTCACGCTCGACAGGCTTTCCAACCCGCCAAGAACTCCAATCCAGCAATAGCCACACGCGCCGCTCCGACACTGTGCCGGCACCGGACCCGCGATGCGGCGGGGATCCTGTCCGGTGAAGTCGCGACTATCCTGGCCTGAGGCCATTGAAATATCCTGGCCCTCAAGAATTTGGAACGACCCATCCTGCTGGCTTTCGTCGAAAGTGACCTTGAATTTCTTCGAACGAAACAGCGCGCGCCATCCGCTCTGCGTGCCTTGGCGCAACCTCAGCAGCCGATCGGGCGATTGGTAGTTCTTGATCTGATAAGAGCTCTGGGCTGTCGCGGAAAAGGCACGAACGCCGATCTGCTGAAAAACCATGACGCCAACGGCCGTAATGCCCAGCACAAAGCGCGGTTCGGTGCTTTTCTCTTTCGCAATCTTGTTGGCAAGACCGCGAATCTGTTCTTCCAGACCGGCGCCGGTAGCGCGGGTCATCGACTCGGCCCGATGGAGGATCGCCTGTTTCACGCCGCCCCAAAATCGCGATCCGATGAAGTACTCGACTGAGGCATCCACTTGCTGGTCGAGCCGGTAGGCGCCATCGAGCTGGAGGTCCTTAGCCGTCTGAGCTTGGTCAGTTGACGCCTGAAGTGCGCGTGCCAGCCTAAGCGGCCAGAAAGAGAACCAGATCTGAGTCGCGCTCTGGTCGACGGGATGAATCGAGTGAAGGAGGCGCTCGATAACTTCAGCCCACTGTGTCTCACTGTGCTTTGTCAGAAATTCGTGAAAAACATTCTGTTCCACGGCAATCATGCATGCACGCTCCCAATGCTTCCCAACCTTGCCGCAGTGGCCTGCGCGACCAGAAACGAGGCCCAACAAAAAAGGGCCGCCCAGTTCGACGGCCCGTACGATCGGCTTCTATCGCAGCGCATCAGTTACTTAACCGACTGTCCGATTTGGACGAGTTCTGGCTGCTTCTTCTTCAGCACAAGCTCTTCGTAGATCGCCCGCACTTCGGCGGCTTCGCGCAAAGCCTTCTTCCGCATCCGCTCTTCTTCGGCAGCCGTCATGGGTTCCTGGCTGCGCGGGCGGACGCGCGCGGCATCGACCGGATCGATCTTAAGCGAGTGCTCGTAGCTCTCGAGATTCACATGCTTTCCTTTGGCGAACACCTCGTGCTTCCCATGCTTTCTGTACCATTCGGCCACTGTGGCATTTTTGTACATGTTCTCGATGATCTGCCGCCAGCCGACGCCGGTGTTGTAGGCGCAGAAGGAAATCTCACCCTCTTGGGTCGCATAGGGGATAATACACATTTCCGTGCGCCGGAAATCGTAGTTGAACAGATCCTGGAACCACATCCCTGCAATGAAGAGGAAGTTCCAAGGATCCTCACGCCGCTTCTGGATGTCTGCCATCGTCCGATCTGGCGTCGACTTGCCATAGTACCTATCGGTGACTCCCCAGGTCTTGTCGAACTTCTTCAGAATATCGAACACCGACAACTGGCTCGGCGCCGCAAAGGGTTTGTAGTTTTTTAGTAGCGCCAGACCCATCATAGCGCCCGAAAACACACGGTTTCGAGCGGCGTCTGTCACTTTCTGGAGATCCTTCACCAAGCCCGGAACGTCAATGAACTGGGGTACCGGCGCCATTTCCTTGGTTTCCTTGTGGATCATGATGGCCGTGCCCACACCACAATTAGGATGGCAACCGCAGCTGAACGATCCCCATTCCCGATCAGGACCGTGAACCAAGTCAGCGAAATCAGCGAACGCACCCATCAATGAAATTGGGAACCAGTCGCGGGTGGGCTCGGTGATGCCTGCTTGCGCTTTCACGTCGCTCGCCATGTGCGAAAGCGTGTAGCGCTGGCGAAGACGCCGCTCTGGAGTAATCTCTTCGTCGCGTCCAGTGAACGACACGGGCTGGAAGGCAATGAACGCGATCTTTTTGGGATTCTCCTGGGCGAACTTGACGATGGGACCTACCTGATCGTTGTTCACGCCGTTTACAAGGGTTGTTACCAGCACGATCTCGATGCCAGCGTCGTGCATGTTATTGATCGCCCGAAGCTTGACGTCAAACAAGTTGCCAATCTGGCGGTGGCTGTTGGCGTCGTTACCAATACCATCGAACTGGAGATAGGCGTAGCGTAGCCCAGCCTCTGCCGCTTGGCGTGCGAATTCTTTGCTTTTAGCGAATTCAATGCCGTTCGTCGCGGCCTGGACGCTGTTGTAGCCCAGCTCGCGTGCATAGCGCACCGCTTTCAGGAAGTAAGGTGAAATAGTCGGTTCGCCACCTGAGAATTGAATGGACATCTGCCGTCGCGGCTTGATTTCCAGGGCGTTTCGCATAATCTCCTGGATCTCTTCCCAACTCAACTCATGAACATAGCCAACTTGGTTGGCGTCCATGAAGCACGGATCGCACATCATGTTACAGCGATTGGTTAGATCGACCGTAAGCACCGAACCGCGGCCGTATTTGACCGTGCTGCTTCCATGATGGTGCAGCCGCTCATCATTGTGAGCCCGAATGTCACGGCCAGGAAAGTTGCCTTCGATCCACTCGAGGAACTTCACGTCCTTGGCCATGATGTCCTCGAACCTGCCGTGTTGCGGACAATCCTTGATCATCCAGACTTCCCCGTTGCGCTCCACGATTTGCGCCTTGATCTCGCCGACTCGATCGGTCATCAGTACTCGGTAGTCTTCTTCGCCGTTGATGATCTTCTCGCGAGCCTCCCGCACGCAGGTAGGGCACAGCGAGTCAGTAGTGCGTGGAAACCCCAGCGTGGGCTTGGATTTTTCCCACGACTTCAACAGCGGCTTGTCGGACCATTTGGGGGTAAACGCCGGATTTGGGCGGTACTTGTTGAAGAATTGGATGGAGTCAAAGGCAACGCCCGCCGTCCTGCAAATAGCGGTGTCGACATACTTCATTAGGCGTCTGCCTGTCTTTCTCGACATGGCGTTCGTTCTCCTCTTTGTCAGACTGTTCCGGACCCGCCCGGAGCCATACGTCGATATGGAATGCTCTGGCTGCCGTAGGAAGGTTAGACTCAGTTCTCTGCATTCCCCCGCAAGCGCGAAAATAGCGCTGGGCACGGGACGAACACCGACCGGTACCCTGCGGTCCATCTCGAATAATCCTATGTTATTTCAAGAGCTTAGACCCAAGGATCGCATGGCTAAGCGGTGCGAGCGATGGCGCTCTTGCGGGCGCGGGTAATCTACTGAAATGAGGGAAGCAAGCCCAACAAGATTTCAGTGAGCTGCCCCAAATCGAGGTTGAACGGCTCGCCCATTTCCGACGGAACCATGAAAAAATCAAGACCGACAGGAACTGAGTCGGTGCTCGCCTCGAGCTGTTTCATAGCAGGAACTCGCCGGGACCGCGGCTCCCCAGGAGGTTTAGACCGGCTCCCCGTTTCTCACCAAATCCGACGACAGTCCAACCGTGCACCTCGGGGGAAACGCTCGCTTTTGTCTCGTCGACCTTGCCATTCCGTGACAGAATATTCGTCGGCGCTTGCCACCCAAAAAGGCCGGCCATGACGGACCACTTCCCATTGTTCCCCCTGGATATCGTTCTTTTTCCCCAGATGTTGCTGCCATTGCACATCTTCGAGGAGCGGTATAAAGATATGATCCGCCAGTGTTTACAGAACAATACCCCATTCGGCGTCATCTACGCCCACGACGGAAGTGTCGAGCGGGTCGGCTGTACTGCCGTGATCAGTCAAGTGATCAGGCGGTATGCCGACGGTCGGATTGATCTCGTTGCACAGGGCCGCGACCGGTTTCAGGTCGTGTTCTTCGACGACTCGGAGCCCTGTCTACGAGCCAGCGTGGACTTGCTGTTCGATTTGCCCACGGATCGGGAACCCTCTGAGGTCCATGTGACGCAGGCGTTCGACCTGTTTGAACAGGCGTGCAAACTCTCCGGGGTAGACGGCGGGAAGGAACTTGAGCGTGGCTCCACCACTCCAGGACTGGCCTTTCGCCTAGCCTCCACACTTCAGCTCGACAACTCAATCCGGCAGCGACTGCTTGAAGCACCATCGGAAGACGCGCGACTGAAGGAACTCATCGAATGTCTGGCTGAGCTAGCTCCCCGCTTGGCAGAGAGGCAAAACGCAGTCAAGCTGGCCGGATCGAACGGGCGGCCTCGTCGAGAGTAGCCTCAGCTGGGCACGGCGGCCCTGTGGTTTAAGCGGTTGGATGAGTTCTGTGTTTGACGGCCTTAAAGGTATAGACAGGAATCTCAGCTGGGCACTTGACTCTCAGCGGAACGATGACCTTGCCCAGGCCACGGCTAATATACATCTGAGTCCGGCCCGAACTGACGAAGCCTTCCAGAAATTCCTGAGTAGGCTGGGTAAGACTGTTCAGCGATCTGAGACCTGGCAACTTCACCTGGCCCCCGTGGGTATGCCCGGCAGCGACGAAATCCACCTGATGCTCGGTTGCTTCGGCGATGATTTCGGGATTGTGGGCCAGAAGTATTCTCGGCGCCGATGGTGGCAGGCCCTTCAGAGCCAGCGCCAGATCGCTTTGGCCATAGCTGTATTCGTCGACGCCGGTCACCCACAATGTTTGCCCAAAGCGCTGAATCTGGGCGGAAGCGTTGCGTAGCATCTCGATTCCGGCCCATCGAAGGGCCTGGGTCACATCCTCCGCACCGACACGCATGTCGTGGTTTCCCAGCACTCCGAACACGCCGTAGCGAGCCTTCAAGTGCCTCAATGCTTCTGCGACCGGAGTGATGTACTTCTTGGACCAGGTCACATAGTCGCCTGTCAGGAACACAAGGTCAGGGCGCTGGCGATTGGCGAGTGCAATCATCCGGTAGACAGCGTTGAACGAGACATACTTGCTGTGGTGGATGTCGGTCAGATGAACGATCCGAAACCCATCGAAGGCGGGCGGCAGATGACGCAGCGTGATGGTGTGTGGAGAGACTTCAATCTCGCAGTTCGTCAGAAACCGTGAGCTTCGGTAGTTCGCGGGAAATAAGGGAAGACCATACGAGCTGGCGGTCTTGAGGAACGTCCTGCGCCTCACCGATTCCAGAGTTAGCAAGCCCATACCCTCCAAACTCCAAGCTGCAAAAAAGTAGGCCGGATTCTAGCACTCTTCGAGACACCGGCCTGGCGTGTTCTGAATAAATTTTCTTAGGAATCGTGAGGGGATTAGAAAGATCCAGACAAATCGAAGAGGTTCTGGGCACAAGACCAATGAGAGCGGATGACCTCCTGCTAGTGTAGTGTCCAAGAATTAGATGGACAGTTGGTTTTGAGGTTTTCTGGTTCTGGGTTGAGTACAACCGGGCTGAATTTGCTCAAGAGTCTGACGACACCGCGAGAGTTTTGCCACGATGGATTCGA
>Ga0194132_10004920_pt1 | contig 22268 bp, 15 predicted proteins | sample TA2KigOf80mmetaG_FD_148612 | JGI IMG/M metagenome (GOLD analysis project Ga0194132, IMG submission 148612) | Freshwater microbial communities from Lake Tanganyika, Tanzania - TA2015054 Kigoma Offshore 80m | ecosystem: Environmental > Aquatic > Freshwater > Lake | place: Tanzania: Lake... | reverse complement strand
CTCCGGGCGTTGTCCAGATCCTGCTGTGCGCGTTCCGCGCAGCCGGTGAGCCCCGCGTCTGCCTCCGGATCAGCAGCACTCAGGAGTTCGGCAACGCGACTCTCGATCTCCGCAGCCATCTCCGCCGACGACCGCGCTGTGCGCTCGCGCGACGATCCCAAGCGCGTGAGCGAATCGACCGCACGCTCGATGGCGTCGACGCGCCGTGCCGCCCCAACCGCTTCTGTCGTTCGGATGCGCAGGAGCGACTGCTGGATTGCCGCAGTCGACTCCGCCGTCGATGCCTCTGCTTGCAGCGGTAGCGCAAGATCGCGCTGCTGTGCCGCCTCCTCTGCGATCTGTGTGATCTCGCCCGGACCGGCACTTGCCGCACGTTGCCGAATCACCTCTGCCTCGTCAAGAATCGCCTGTGCACGCTTGAGAGCGTCCGCGCCTGCGTCCTGCAACTCGGCGACCTGTGCCTCCAACTGCTCCCGTTGACCCTCCAACTCCGATCGAGCCGCCGACGCAGCCGACAGATCTGAACCAAACTCGCCTGCAGATGCGTCATCGCTCGCGAGCGATGCAGCGAGGTGCAACTGATCGAGGACGGAGAGAAGTCCGGCGGCAACACTCCGCGCTGCGCGGTTCTCGCTCTCCAACTGATCAGCGCGCCCGAGTTCGAGCAGTGCCGCCTGTGTGAGGGCGCCAGCCGCCAATCCAGCAGCCGCCTGCTTCTGAGCAGCCGTTGCGTTCGACAGGCGAGAAAGGCTCGATCCCGCCGACCGCAGTGTCTCAGCCGCCGCGATTCGATCGGTGCTGGCCAGTCTGGCCGCTTGAGCGATCTTGGCGCCACCCTCGCGGATCTGACGCTCCGTCCGATCGCGCTCAGCCATCTGCGGATCCTCGCAGCCCATCGCCACATGCGCTGCCACGAGGGTTACGGTGAGACGAAGAAGAGTGCTCATCATGGAAGTCCGCGAGTGTACGTGCGCGCCGACTTAACGCGATGGTTCGTCTTGATCCGCCTCGCTGCCCGCGGGTGGCAGGCGGAAATCGGGCGGCTCGTAGTCCACGGGGTAAGTCGGTCGAGGCTGATACAGCGAGCGAATCCACGCGACCGATGCCGCAAACTTGGACTCGTTCATACGCTTGCCAAACGCTGGCTTCCAGCCCTGGACTGGCGGGTGCGGCGTGCCGGTCTCATCCTTCGGCAGCGCATACTGAAGCAGCGGCGAGCGCGCTGCGTCACTGAAGTCGAGCAGGGGGCGATCACCAGTCCGTCCAAGCAGGATGTGCAGCATGTTCGTCGTCGCCACCTGGGTGTCGCCCCGAGCGCCCGCGTGCAGGAAGAGCGAGCCACCGTCGGGGCCGCCATGGCATCCGCTTGTTGCACAGTTCGGCATCAGCCAGCTGTCATGCACATCGCGGCGGAAGCGCAGCATCGACTCTGGCTCCGTGAGGACGCGAATGCGTGGATAAAAGTCCCTCGCCTTCAGATCAAAGGCCAGCCGTACAAGACGGAGTGGATCGCCCTCCACGAGTGCGGTCTGCTCGGCGGCGTCTTGTGGAACCCGAGGACTTGACGCATGATCCGCGAAGAGTTGGCGTGCATCCGCGGGTGCGATGGCAATGCGCGGCGGCCTGTCAAAGTCAATCTCGTAGACGCGGATGAGATTGACTTCCGCATCACTCAGGAGGCGGAGGCTGCTCATGTCGAATGCCGGGCTGGCATTCTTGGTCTTCTTCTTCGCATCGGCATCTGCGCGCCCCGTGGCCGCCGCCGCTTTGCCCGCGTGGAGTTTCAGTTGTGAACGCACCCGTTTGAGCAGCGCAACAGCCTCGGGCAACTTGCTCGCCTCAACGAGCGGAATGAGTTCCTGCTCCGCGAGCGAGTACTGGCGCTGCGAAAGGAGCCAGTCACAAAGCGCGAGCCGCCGCGCATAATCGTCGGGGTCGATGGATTCCCGCAGCGTCTTGTACTGCTCGTCGAAAGGTCGAACAAGCACCACACGGTACACCTCGTCGCGCGGAATGCTGCGCGGGGCATCGCCGATCACATGTCGTACCTCGTCAAAGTCATCCGCGACCAACTGCACGCGACGAACGCCTCCATCGCGCAGATACACGAGCGCGGGAGCGGGCGAGGGAACATCCACGAGGTCGATGACATCGATCACAAGATCCTTGTTGAACTCTGTTCGCTTGCCGTCGCGCTCAATCACGAGTCGCGTCTCCTCCTCCGTAATCACCGTTCCCCCAACACCAGACTTGCGGTCAACGATCACGTGGACTCGTCGCGGGGGCTTGGAGTCTGCCTGTGCTGTGGGGGCGGTGGACGGACCCTGCAAAGCCACCATGGGCAGGATCAGTGCGATTGGAAGCAGCAATGCAATGATCGGCATGGCACTCTGACCAGGACCTCACTTGGGGAGGGGGGTGATGTCCAGTTCCTTTGGGCGACTGACGATCGTACGCCACGTCACGAGCATGCCATCCTCGCCCGCGCGGGTGGGCGGTACGGCAAGATCCCAGCGAAGCAACCCCAGCGGTGCGGAGACCGCGAGGTAGTCATCCGCCATGGACAGCCGCGGCTTCGCATCCTCGACTCGAACTTCGATCCGGTCGCTGCCGCTCACGGGTCTTCGATCGATGAGTTCCATGTCGATCGTTCGCCCACTGCCGTTCATGATCGAGATGCGATAGGAGGAGACCGTATCGATCCCGCCACCGAACAGCCCCGACTGGCGGTCGACGCGCTCCACCTCTTCGCGCCGCACAGTCACAGATGGATCGATGCCGAAAAACACGGAGACTTCCTCGTTCGGCGCAGCACCAATGAACGGCGCTGATCCGACGAAGTCGCTGTCGACAAACGCGGAGCACTTTCCTGGCAACAGATTGAAACTGCTGCCGTTCACGAGCGTTGCGCGAAGGAACGCACCATCCCCTGCGACAGGCTGCGCGCAGTGAACGAAGCGCGCCTTTGTGTCGAAGGCTGCGATGCGCGCACGTCTGCTCGCCTGACTGTCACTGGCAGCATCGAAGGGAAGCGGGATCTGATAGGTCACCGCAGGTCCATTGCCGCCAATCCGCGCATCCGAAGAGAGCGCGACAGCATCACCCGCCGTTCCGATCCGACCCGCCGAATCGGATGGCGCAGCGTCTTCCGCCACTTCCGCCGGAGCCATCTTCGCACTTCGGGCGACCGCACCGGGCGGCGTGGGGCGCATCGGCTGCAGCACATCCACACGCCAGGGCGTGACGGGCGGTGGCGCAGCAGCCCGCGATGGTTGCGCCGTGGAAAGCGCCAGTTGAACGCCACGCCAATCCTCGCCCGAGGCTTGCCTGACGCGTGCATCAAACTCAACCCGTACCGTCCCGGCAGCCGGATCTGCGCGCACCGAATAGGTGGGCTCCCAACCCGCTCGCTCCACCAGGTAGGAGAGCCGCACGTCTGCACTTGCACTCTCCGTGATGGCGACCACCACTTCTGCCGACTGCACCGAACTGCTCATGGATCCGAGCTGCTGTCGCCGAACCTCCGCTGCCGACTTCTGTGCACGCAGCTCATCCGCACGCTGCTCCGCCTCGCGAAGGGCCGTCGAGATCCGTGTCTGCTGGTCCGTCGTCCACTTCAGCAGTGCTTCGAGCCTCGTGATGTCGAGTTGTGAAGTCCCCGCAGTCGCGGTCGCATCTGCAGTGGCACGGATGCCAATGGACTCCACTCGGCGCTGATCCGCTCGCAGTCCAGACAGCGAGTCCTCCGTCTCCGCCAGTTGGCGCTCGATCCGCTTGATCTCCGCATCGATCGCCTGCGCCTGAGCCGTTGTGGGTGACTCCACCGTGCTCTGCGCCAAAAAGTCAACCGACAGAATCCGTCCAACGGACGATCTCGCCTCGACTGTTTCGGGCTGCACGGATGCGGGCAGTCCAGGAAAGCGAAGCCGCCAGACCCCGGAGGTCAGCGCGACCGTCGCCTTGCGCGTGACGGCAGCGCGGCCTTGATAGAGCAGAACCGATTCCACTTGGGCGTCGCAGGTTCTTGCCGACTCCACGTCGGGCGCGGTCGCCGGAACCTGGGCGTGTCCGATGGCAACCGGCAACAAGAGCGCGACGGCGGCGAGCATGGATGGACGGCATGCCATGGTCATGAGCCAGAATCCAACAGTGCAGCGCGCGTTCCAGCGCGCTCCAGCAGCGCCGCGATTTCCGCCGCACTGGCAAGCCCGCTGGAGCGGACCTGATCCACAAGAGCGCGAACCTCGCGCGACTTCTGCAGGTAGCGGAGCGCCACGGATGCGATGGCATCACTCTCCATGGATGCAAAGAAGTCGATCCCCTCACGGTAGACGAAGCGGCTCGCCACGCTCTTCGCCACCATCCACTCCAAGTAGGGAACTGGCAAATCCGAGAAGATCCGCTCGCCACAGGCGCGGTGCAGTTCGGTCGGCAGATGGCGCAGAACGACCTCACGGAACAGATCGCCATGCTCTCGGCGCCACGCAGCCACGGCGGGCTTGATCGCATCAGCACCGGAGTTGATCGAGCGCGAGAGGCGGGTCGACAGTTCCGGCAGCGATACCGATGGATGGCGTCGCGACTCAGCGAGCAGGATGACCGCTTCCGCCTGCGCGATCTCACGGAGTCGCGTGAGGACCTCCTCGACATACCGCGGCTTGATCGCCAAAAACTGAGCCTCATTCATCAGCATGCTCGATGCGATCTCGAAACTGGAGCAGATCACGCCGCACTTGTTGGCGCTCGAATCCTTGAAAATCGTCGTACCTGCCTCGGCAAGCAGAGTGCGCGCTTGCGGTGTGAGAAAGAGGTTCGCGCCCTCCACAATGAGTGGGCTCGAAGGGCGACCATCGGGCTGCAGGTATTCGCGCCAATTCCGCTCGTTGATGGTGGCGGGGCGTCCGCCGCCAGGGACAAAGGCATCCGTCACGAGCCGATTGTGAAGGGAGTTCCGAAGTTGAATCCCCTCCGGCGTGTCTGTGGCAACGATTCGTCCGCGAGGCGATAGCCGTGCGGGATCAAAGTGCGCGATGGCAAGTCCCGCATGAAAGAGTCGCATGAGTTCAGCATGATCCAGTCCGTTCGGGTCCTCACCGATGCCGCTGCCATCTGCGACGCCGACGATGCATGCGTTCTGCCCATAGTCGCGCGACAGGATCCGCATCATGTTGCCTGCCACATCCCCATCGGGTCCACCCGTGATCTTCACGGTGAAGCGCTGCTTCGACGGGTCGATGCCACGCGCGAGCAGTGCAGTGCGCAGGAAAACATTCACGCCTTCGCTCGTGACGCCGAACTCCTTGTGGTTGATCCCTCCGTCGGGCTTTGAACTCATGAACGCATTCGCCAGCGGATAGCGGCGCACTGCGGCGCGGTCCACGACCCACTCGATGTGGGCGGGTGTGATGTTCTCATCGGGACCGAGGTAGATGAACTCATCGAATCCGAGCAGGTCGACCACCACTCGGCGCGTTGCGGGTTCAGGCGTGATGAGGTCGAGTATGCCGTCCACAAAGGCCTTGACGCATCGCGTGGCTTCCGCGGGTGGTTCGAGAACGATGGCAGCCTTTGCGCCGCCCTCCGGGATGTCCTTGTTCTTCAGTTGCTGCGCGAAGGAGAGCCCATACACCTCGTCGTAGAGCCGCTCCGACTCGCGGTCGTACAGCACCGCGGAACCCGGCTTCACGATGCGGAGTCCACCGCGCGCAATCTCCTTGAAGCGGACATGGAAGCCGTGGAAACCGCGTCCATACACGAAGAAGACGCCGAATGGCAGCTCTGGTCGTGTCGGACCCTGCAGCAGTTCTGGAGCAAGACGAAGCGTCAAAGAGAAGCGATTGGGAACAAACAGGTTCGTTCGCAGCGTTGCACGAATCGCCTTCAGGAGTGCTTCGAAGATGTCGCGTGCGTCATCCGAGTCGCCGAGTGCACCGATCCGTGTCCCCAGTTCGGCAGCGCAGCGGTCGAACGCAGGCGTCGGCAGCGGGTCCGCGGGGTTGAATCGCGCGTGGAAGAGTTCGAGCAGCGGCTTTGTCAGCGTGGGATGCGCCGCGAGCGTGTCCGTCACTCGGTCGCGGGTGAACGCCAGCGGATCCGTGGGCACCAGCATGTGCCGAACCAGATCGGCAAAGGCAGCCACCAGCTCGCCCTCGGGCACCGTGAATGTCGGATGGCGTTCCACGAACTCGATGACACGGAAATCCAGCCACTTCACGCGCAGCAGTTCTTCTCGCAGCCGCAGCCAGCGTGGGTCGTCGGACTCGATGCGCGTTCCAGTTGCCCACTGCGCGATGAACGCGATGAAGGTCACGCGCCCCGCATCGCCATCACGCGCCACATCCAGATGCGCGCGAATGACACTGGCATCGTGACGCCGCAGCACGCGAGCGGCCCGCTCGAGCATGGTGCGAGTGCGCGCATTCGAGACCGCGATGGTGATGCGTGCGACCATCGGATCGTCTTCCGTCTCGAGCGAGATGGTCGGCATCTCCGTGCCACTCACGGTGCGGAAAAGTTCAAAGTGCCTGCACATACGCAGGGGGGTGAGCGTGAGCAGGTAGCGCGAAGAGCAACCCGCGAGGTATCGACGGAATTCCGCACCGACGATCGTTGGATGGTGCAAGACCGCGTATTCGACCGCCGCATCGATCGCGGCACACTGACGTGGCTGTGTCGGATCGAAGGGTTCCTGCTCGCCAAACTCGAAGGTGTCGATGATCAGCGAACCGTCACGAGACGAGTGGATCTTCGCAGCGCGAAGCGAGGCATCGAGCGGCAGTTCGCGGACAACTTCCGCCAGAATCCCGATCCTGTTGCCCGATCGAATGGCAGTGATGGATGATCCATCGCTCGATCGGAAGGTGGTGTCCACGGGGCGCCCCGAGGCGCGCGCCGCCAAGATGGCGCGCAGATGTGCACGCTGCGCGGCAGGGGGTGTGTCGAGGAAGTACATGCGGGGCATGTTGTCGACGAACCAAGGGACGAGTTCAGCAGCGATGGAACGGAACTCGCCGCAGAGGTCGTCGAGGAGCGTGTCTTGGGCCGGTACCGAGGGACTGCCTGTTTCGGTTGATCGAACTCCCTGCATGGCGTAAAACTACCCGTTTCGGTCCCGAATTGGGAATGGTCATTCGATGGATGCAGTGCTGATAGGCAATTTCGATGGCGTCCATCTTGGGCACCAGGCGCTCGTTCATGCGGCGCGCCAAGAAGCGGACGTGGAGTCCGTGATCGCTGTCACCTTCGATGTACATCCCAGAACGCTGCTTCGCGGCGGCGCACCGCCACTGTTGACACTCCCTGCCGAGCGCTCGCGTCTGCTGCACGCGTCGGGTGCGACCCGCATCGAGTCGCTGCGGCTTGACGATGGGTTGCTGGCGCGTTCGCCCGAGGACTTCATTGAGTGGCTTCATCGGCGCATCCCATTTGGACTGATTGTGGAGGGTGCGGACTTCCGCTTCGGTCGTGCGCGCAGCGGTGATGTGCACACACTCCAAACAGTCGGTGCGCGTCTTGGATTCAGGACGCTCGTCGCCGAGCAGGTCGAGGTCAGCCTCTGTGATGGCAACATCGTGGCTGCGCGAAGTTCGCTGGTTCGGTGGTTGATCGAACTCGGGCGCGTGGCGGACGCGGCGCGCGTTCTTGGGCGTCCCCATGCCGTCGAGGGACCTGTGGTGCGCGGTGCGCAGCGCGGGCGTGGCCTTGGCTTTCCAACGGCGAATGTCGATCCCTGCGGCATCATGCTCCCGGCCGATGGCGTGTACGCGGTCGAGGTGACGAGCGCCGATGGTGACGTGTGGCGTGGCGCGGCAAGCATCGGCAGCAACCCGACCTTCGGTCAACAGTCACGAACGCTGGAAGTGCACATCCTCGGGGTGGCTCCATCGCTCGATCTGTACGGAAAGACAATCCGTGTGCATTTCCTGCGCTGGATTCGCGGCATGGTTCGATTCGATTCGGTCGATGATCTTGTCGAGCAAATGACGCGCGACTGCGAGAAGGTGGGTGCATGAGCGGCTACGCATCGACCGCGACGATTGCGCAGATTGCGCAGCGCCTCCGTGGCGCAAAGCACATCGCTGTCGTCACGCACGCGCGGCCCGATGGCGATGCGGCTGGATCGGTCCTCGCGGCGGTGCGTGCGCTTCGGGCAGTGGGGCTGCGCGCGGAGGGGTTCTTCTGCGGCTCCGTGGACCCGAACATTCAGGCACTCGCGCGCGCTGGGGAAACCGTGCATGGCAATCCGCCCACCATGGATGCGGACATCGATCTTGCGCTTCTCGTCGATACGGGCTCGTGGAATCAGGTCGAGCCGCTCGACGGGTGGCTGAAGTCGATGGCGGGTCGTGTGGTCGGGCTCGACCATCACGGACGAGGCGATCCGATCGCCAGCGACCGTGTGGTCGACACCTCATCGGCCGCCGCGACACAGATGGTCGCCCAACTCGTCGAAGCCCTCGGCATCGATCTCTCGAAGCACGGAGGTCGGTACTCGATCGCCGAGGCACTCTTTGCAGGGCTCGCAACGGATACGGGTTGGTTTCGATTTCAGAGCGTCACTCCCGCCGTGCTTGCGCTGGCCTCGCGGCTGCTCGCGGCTGGTGTCGACCATGTTCACCTTCATCAGCTGCTGGAGGAGAACGGTCGACCTGCCCGACTTGGCGTCACGGCCCGCGCGCTTTCGTCAGTCACACTGCACCGCGAGGGACGCATTGCCGTGATGCTGCTCGCAGGCAGTGACTTCGCGGCAACGGGTGCGGGCAGCGATGACATCGGCGGCATCGTCAACGTCCCGCTCACCATCGGCGGCATCGAAATGTCCTGTCTTTTGAGTGAGCAATCGCCTGGAGTCACCAAGTGCAGCTTCCGCAGCAAGCCAGCGGGGGAAGGCCAGCCGAGCATCGATGTGAACGCTTTCGCGGCGCAGTTCGGTGGCGGGGGGCATCGGCTGGCAGCCGGTGCACGCATCGCAAGGCCGCTCGCGGAGGCGCGGGCTCTCGTGGAATCCGCACTCAAGGCGTTGGTCCTGAGGACGCGCTCATGAACCTCCTTCAGGTTCTCCATCGCGCTCTCCTTCGCGCTGCCGCGCCACTGGCGGTGTTGCTCTGCAGCGCATGCGGTGGCGACAGCGCACCCGCGCCAAGCGAGCCGATCACCGTTCAACTCGATATCCGCGGAATGCACTGCGGCGGCTGTGTCGCGGCGATCACTGCGGAGGCACGCGAAGTGGATGGCGTGGAATCGATTGATGTTTCGCTTGAGCGGAACGCCGCCACGCTGCGTGTTCGCGATGAGCCAACGGCTGCGGAGGTCATGCGTGCGATCAAGTCGCTCGGTTACCGAGTGACTCGCGCGCCACGTCAGGACGATGGGGTGGCACCGCCGGCGCCGCCCCCCGAACCCCCCTCGAGCGGCGGCTGACGGCGCCCGGCGAGATCGGGCGCGACACACAGCAGCGCGGGCAGCACGACGACGCAACTCAACAGCGTGCAGATCGAGCCGACAAGGATGAGCCAACCGAGCGACTGAAGTCCGCGGTGTGATGCAAAGAGCAATGTGCCAAACCCAGCGGCGGTCGTCACAGCGCTCAGTATGACTGCTCGTCTCGTCCACATCCATGCGAGCGGATCACCACCCGCGCGCGCTCGGTGCAGAATGTGAACGGCACCATCCACACCGAGCCCCAGAAGCATCGGCACTCCAAAGAAGTTGGCAAGGTTGAGTGAAGCCCCGGCGGCACCCATACAGCCGAACGTCCAGAGCATCCCAAGAAGCAGCATGCCGATCGTCACCAGAGTGGCGCGGATGCTCCGCAGGTCGATCCACACGAGCGCAGCGATGCTTCCAAGTGACCAGAGTGCCATCGTGACGAACGCCCTCCGCATGTCAATCAGCGACTCGTGCACAGTGAATGGAACGCCCGTGGCGTGCGCATCGATCCGCGTGAGCGCTGCGGTGAATGCGGCAAGCGGCACCGGCTCCCAGATGTCTTCCTTGGGCAGCAGCGACACCAGATACGTGCCGCGCGTGCTCACGAGGCGGTCGCGCAGCGCACGGGGCAGCGCCTCGCGCTGTGAAGCCGCGGCGCCCTCCGCCATTTCGCGCAGTGCACGTGCCGCGCGCTGGGCGTTCTCCTGTGCACGCCTTGCGGCTTCACCAGCCAATGCGGGCTGCTTCAGTGCACTGTCCAGGATGCGCAAGCGGTCTGATCTCTCGCGCAGTGGTGCCATCTGATCCGCATTCCCGCCAAGTCTGCCAAGCGTCTGCAGCCGTTCGAGGCTTGCGAGTGCAGCCGCTCCCTCTCGTTGAAGTGCTGTCCCTCCATCGTCCGTGGCCGCAGCGCATGGTGTGGGCTCCGCAGCACATGCTGCTGCAAGCTCGCCACGCAAGCGCGCACGCTCGGAAGTCGCGGGCAGCATCACATCACGGATGCTCAGCGTGCGCTCGATGGTCGGCTCGCTCGCGGCCAGCGAACGCACGCGATCCACGCATGCCTCGTCGGCGCAGATGATCGCGCCGAACCACGAGGCGCTCGTCGAGTCCGCGAGAATGCGATGTTCCCACTCAATCGACTCGAGCCCCTCCGCCTGAAGTTTCAGCAGATTGCTCTCAAACGCGACCTTTGGCAGCAGCGCGGCGCTCACGGCACAGAGGAGGAGTGCCGCCAGCAGCACCCCGCGTGCGGTACGACCGCGCATCGCCGGAGCGACAGCGGTGCGCCCAACTCGCTCCAAGGGCGACGCCTCTTCGCGCCATGTTCGGTCCATGCCTGCCCGCGCGGCGAGGGTGAGCATGGCCGGCAGCACCACGGTCATCATCAGGGCGCAGATCAGCAGTCCGCTTCCCGCGATGATCCCAAGTTCACGCAGTCCACCGAAGTCCGTCATCAAGGCGAGGTAGAACACCGCAGCACTCGTGGCTGCGCCGACCCAGATGGGCACGAGCCCGCCTGCCATCGCGCTGCGAGGCGCCAGCGATGGCCGCACACGCCCGCGCCAATCCGCGTGGTGTGCGAGCGCATGAATGCCGTAGTCGATGCCCGCGCTGACCAGGACCAGCATGAAGACAAGGCTCAGCAGATTCAGTCGTCCGACAAGCACGGTGGCAACGCCATATGTGCATGCGAAGGTGAGCCCCAGCGCAAGCGCCGCGAGCATCGGTCGCAGCACGCTGCGGAAGACGGCGATCAGGAGCCCCACCACGATCAGCGCGGCGATCGCCGTTCCGCGTGAAGTGTCCGCATTGCTCGTGGCAAGTTCATCCGCCTGCAGCACAGGTTTCCCCGTCAGACCGATCTCGACCGTCGGCTCCGCCTTGTGAACACGCGCAATCACACCGCGCACCTCGCGCAGCAGCGGCTCGATGGTCGCGAGGCTTGAGAAGTCCTTCTGCGGCTGAATCTGCACAAAGAGCATGGATCCGCCATCCGAGCGCAGATACTCGGGCGCACGTGGCGCAGCGAGTGACTCGCTCGAAGGTGGCGGACACACCGCATCAAGCAGCAGCAGCGCGCTCGCCACGCGGGATTCCTGTGCATCGCGCGATGCCGTCACACCCTCGGCCACCGTCGCGGCGAGCAGATTGCGGGCCTGCTCGAGCGCACAGACAGCCTCCGCATCTTTCGGTGCATGGAGCAGCGTTGGGAACGCGCTGCGTGCTCGCAGGAGATCCTGCAGTTGTGCGCTTGGCATGGACCACGGCGCCAGTCGCCACTGCTCGCTTGGGTCGATGCGACCCACGGCATGGGGAATGCCGGGCAAAGCGGACAGTTCACTCACGAGCGCATCGACCGCACGCTTGGCAGCGGCATCATCGCCGCGCGGATCAACGGCGATTGTCAGTCCCTCAAGGTCGCCGAACTCATCGAGAAACTCGCGGTACCGCACCATGAATGGTCGGTCTGGACTGATGAGCGAATCGGTGTTCGCATCGAGCGTGAGGTGACGAAGTGAAACGAAGATGGACAGGGCGGCCGCAACCGTTGCCACAAGGACGACGGTCCACGGATGTTCCGTGACCCACCGGGCGATCCGCTCAGACCACGGCAGCGCATCATCGGCACGATCACTCGGCGATGCGCTGGTGTTCATCCGTCCTTGCGAGCGTCCGCAACAGTGGTATCACCGCTCATGCGCCACCATCTCGCCGCTCGACCGCGTGCGCGCAGCAAGAACGCCGCCACGCAGCACCCAGCGACCGCCCACGATCACATCGGTCGCGCGCCCACGCACTTGCCAACCATCGAAGGGACAGTTGCGGCTCCGCGACTCGAACACCTGCGCATCGATGGTCCACGCGGCGTTCGGATCAATGACAGTGATGTCGGCGGGGCCGCCAAGGCGCAGCTGTCCGAATCCCGCATCGTCGATGCCGAGCAGTCGGGCAGGTCCGATCGTCAGCAGGGCGATCAGCCGCTCCCAGCCGATGGCGCCGCGCTCCACAAGAGCCTTCGCGTAGAGCGGCAGGGCGCATTCCAGTCCGATCAGCCCGAACGGCGCAGAAGCGAAGTCGACCGCCTTCTCCGATGCGGAGTGCGGCGCATGATCCGTGCCGAGAACCTCGATCGTTCCATCGACGATTCCCTCGACAATGGCGCGGATGTCCGCATCGGTGCGGAGCGGGGGGTTCACCTTCGCATTGGTGTTCGTGTGCGTGCACGCCTCTTCCGTGAGCAGCAGATGATGCGGTGACGCCTCCGCCGAAACAAGTTCACCCGCAGCACGCGCGCGGCGCACGATGTCCACGGATCCCGCAGACGAAAGATGCTGCACGTGATATCTGCAGCGATGCGCACGATTGAGGCGGATGTCGCGCTCGATGATCACTTCCTCCGCCACGGCAGGCCAACCGCCAAGCCCAAGTCGCGCACTTGTCACGCCCGCATTCATCACGCCGCCCACCGTCAGCGTCGGATCCTGGCAGTGCTGCATGAACGACTTGCCGAGCGACGCGCAGACGGCAAGCACCTTGCCCATCATTCCTGCGGATGCGACGCACTCACCATCGTCGGTGAACGCCACCGCGCCAACGCCCGCCATCGCACCCATCGGCGCGAGCTGCTCACCCTTGCGTCCGACCGTGGCGGCACCAGCGACATGCACGCGCGCAAGCCCCGTCATCGCCGCGCGCATCTGCACGAACTCGACGGTGCTCGGCAGATCGATGGACGGCGTGGTGTTGGGCATGCAGCAGACTGCCGTGAACCCACCCCGCACGGCTGCCGCCGCGCCCGATGCGATCGTCTCCTTGTGCTCCGCGCCGGGCTCGCGCAGGTGCACATGGGGATCGATCAGCCCGGGCACGACCAACTTTCCCTCGCAGTCCACGACCGCAGTGCTCGCTGCGCTTCCGCGCGAGCGTTCATCCGCCAGAGCGGCAATCGCTGCAATGCGCCCGTCCTCCACGAGCACATCGGCGGTTTCATCAAGACCGCTCGCCGGGTCGATGACCCGTCCGCCGCGCAGGAGCAAATGTGCCATGCGTTGGGCGATCCTAGCGAATCGGGCGCAGCAACCGACATCTCTCCCGCGGGAAAAGAAATGCGGCAGGACCCGCACTGGCGAGTCCTGCCGCGAAAAACCGATGATATTCAGCCGAAAGTCGGAGGCCGAATCAGCCGTTCGACTTGTCCGAGCCCTTCGACATTGGGCAGGTCGATGGGCACGACTTCGCAGCGGGGCATGGACCGCAATCCTTCTTGCCGCTCACGGCGCCAGGCGACGCAGTGTCGGTCTTGGCGGTGTCGCAGGTTGCCGCCTTGTTCTCCTTGCAGCACGCCTTCTTTTCAGCGCAGGAGGTCGAGCAGGACTTGCCGCTCACCGCGCCAGGTGCAGTGGTGTTCTGATCACCAGTGCAAGCGCCGAGGGCGAGAACGAGAGCGATACCGAGAGTTGATGCAAAGATCTTCATTGATGGCTCCAAGAGGGGGTGGTCTGAAATGAACGTGGTCGATGACTTCGGGTAGTAGAACACCACCCGATGACATTTATACCCCTGAAATGCCTGAACTGCTCACCTAACATCAAAAAATGCCGTGGCAAGCCATTCCGCAACTGCTAAAAAAGGCTCGTGGGCTGCCGAGCGTGCCCGGCGTTTACCTGATGAAGGACGAGGCAGGGGCAGTGTTGTACGTCGGGAAGGCGCTGGTGCTGCCCGACCGAGTGAGTTCCTACTTTCTGCCGAGCACAGACCTCGGACCGCGCAAGCAGCCGCTGCTGGATCATGTGGTCGACTTCGACACGGTCGAGTGCGACAGCGAGTGGGAGGCGCTGCTGCTCGAGGCGCGGCTCGTCAAGGATCTCCAGCCACGGTTCAACGAGCGCCTGCTCGATGGCAAGTCGTTCCCCTATCTCGCCGTCACGATGCGCGACGAGTTCCCCGGCGTGTTCATCACTCGGACTCCCGCGCACGAGCGCTTCAAGGGCGCACGCATCTTCGGACCGTTTCTCAGTGGAGGATCGCTGCGGCAGGCCGTGCAGATCCTGCAGCGGGTGTTCCAGTACCGCACCTGCGAACTCGACATCCGTTCGGACAATCCCGCCAACAGATCCTTCCGACCCTGCCTGCTGCACTCGATCGGGCAGTGCACAGCGCCATGCGCCAATCGGATCTCGCCGAGCGCATACCGCGAGGACATCGACCGATTTCTCCGATTCGTCGTCAGCAAGCGCAGCGCCATGCTCCGCGAGTTGCGGTCCGAGATGAAGACCGCGTCCGACAGCCTGCTCTTTGAACGCGCCGCCACGCTGCGCGATCAGATTCGCGCCATCGAACGGTTGGATCACCGTGAGCTCGGTCGTGGTGATCCGCGCAGCGATTGGGAGGGGCGCAGCAACGACTTCATCACGAACCCACTCGACGGCGTTGGCGAGCTGCAGTCTGCGCTCGGCGCAGAGACGCCGATCCGCTGCCTCGAAGCGATCGACATCGCGCACCTCGGTGGCGGTGAAACGGTTGGCAGCAAGGTGTGCTTCATCGATGGCAGACCGTTCAAGGATGGCTATCGGCGGTACCGCGTGCGCACGGCGGAGAACGATGACTTCATGGCGATCCGCGAAGTGGTGAGCCGCCGTTACCGCGATGCAGGCGATGGACTCGAGTTGTATCCCGATCTCGTTCTCATCGATGGCGGGGCAGGGCAACTCTCCGCCGCGCTCGACGCATTCGGAGCGCTTGCAGTCAAGCCGCCACTCGTCATCGCTCTGGCCAAGCGTGAAGAACTGATCTACCGCGCCGGCGATTCGGAGCCTCTCCGCCTGTCGCGAAACAACCCCGCGCTGAAACTCTGCCAAGCGGTGCGCGACGAGGCTCACCGCTTCGCGCAGCGGTACCACCATCTGCTTCGGTCGAAGCGGATGCTCGGTGATGCGTGAGACCGTCAGGCAGGGGTCGGTAGCGCGCCCGGCGGCAGATCCTCGCGTGGCTGTTCGCCAGTGCTGGGACTTTGCGCTGCGGGGTTCTTCGGCAGTTCCCGCTTCAAGAGATCCGCCACAGATGGCTTCTGGAACGGCACACCCGCCATGATGCGATCCACATCTTCGCGAGAGAGCGTTTCGACGGCGAGCAGGGCTTCCGAGATGGCAACGACCTTGTCCCAGTTCTGCTCGATCATCTGCCGCGCATCGGCGTACGCACCGTCGATCAGCGTTCGGACCTCCTGATCGATCACATGCGCCGTCTCGGGCGAGTAGTCCTTCTCCGGAAGGAACATGTCGCGCTCATCGGATCCGCCGTAGTGGACGAATCCGAGCCGGTCTGACATGCCCCACTGGAGCACCATGGTGCGCGCATAGGCGGTCGCCATGCGGATGTCCATCGACGCACCGCTCGAAATGTCGCTGGTCTTCTTCTCTTCGGCGATTCGCCCGCCGCACAGGACGCGCATCGTCGCGAGCAGATGTCGCCGCGAGTAGCCGTAGCGATCCTTCTCGGGAAGGCTGAAGGTGGCGCCCATCGCCTGACCGCGCGGGATGATCGTGACCTTGTGCAGCGGATCCGCATCCTTCAGCAGGACCTGCAGCAGCGCATGCCCGGCTTCGTGGTACGCGGTCGCCACGCGCTCTTCCTCCTCGATCTTGCGGCTGCGGTTCGCGCGACCAAAGCGCACCTTGTCCCGCGCCTCTTCGAGGTCGGACATCTCGATCGCGTCCTTCTCCGCCATGGTGGCGATGATCGCCGCCTCATTGATGATCGCCGCAAGATCCGCGCCGCTGAACATCGGCGTCCCGCGCGCGAGCCGTTCGAGATCGACATCAGCGCCGATCTTCACCTTCCGCGCATGGACGGCGAGGATCTGCCTTCGTCCGCGCAGATCCGGCAGCGGTACGGCGACCTGACGATCGAAACGACCTGGTCGGGTCAGCGCGGGGTCGAGCACATCAGGACGGTTCGTCGCGGCGATGACGATGACCTGATCGTTCGCCTCGAAGCCGTCCATCTCAACAAGGATCGCGTTCAGCGTTTGCTCCCGTTCGTCGTGGCCGCCCGAAGAGAAGCCGCCGCCACGGCGACGACCCACCGCATCGATTTCATCGAGGAAGATGATGCAGGGGGCGTTCTCCTTTGCCTGCTTGAAGAGATCGCGGACGCGGCTTGCACCGACACCAACGAACATTTCCACGAAGTCCGATCCAGAGATCGAGAAGAAGGGGACATCCGCTTCGCCCGCGATGGCTTTCGCCAGCAGCGTCTTGCCGCAGCCCGGTTGCCCCGAAAGCAGAACGCCGCGCGGGATCCTGCCACCGAGTTTGGAGAAGCGCTTGGGGTTCTTGAGGAACTCGACGATCTCGGCGACTTCCTCCTTCGCCTCATCAACACCTGCAACATCCGCGAAGGTGATCTGCACATTCTCCTTGTTGGTGACACGGTGACGGCTCTTGCCGAAACTGCCGAGCATGCCGCCAGGACCGCCACCCGCTGCGTTGCGCATGCCGCGCGCGATCAGGAACCAGAGCACGAGCAGGATGAGGAGTCCCGGTGCCAGCGTCAGCAGCAACTGCACGAACATGCTCTGCCCGACCTGTTCCTGCCACTTCACACCCGAAGCGGTCAGTTGTTCCCGCACCCAGTCGTAGTTGCCTGGAATGATGCGCACCCAGACCATGCCGCCCTTCTGCCCAGATCGTTCGGTCGCGCCAGGCAGCGACTTCGACAGCGTCGCCATCAACTTGTCATCTTCAATCACGACCGAAGCTGGTTCGAAGTACCCCTCCTTGGCGAGCACGAAGAACTCCTGCGGCGTCTGGATCGCCTCGCCGCGGTTTGACCCGCCCATGAGCACGGTCCAAACGACGGCAAGCACAGCCATCACCAAGATCCAGGTCATGAACTGCCGGCGCATCTTCGGGGGAGTTGCGTTGTTGGAACGGTTGCCGCCGTCGTCGCCATCGCCCGAACCACCGCGCTGGTCGTTGCCCGGGTTCCGCCCGCGTTCGTTCAACATCCGCTGTGAATCGAGGGGAGGCTGCGACGGCATGGATGGTGTGGGTTGGGAGTGCATCGGACGCTCGTTCTGGGTGCTGTCGTTCAAGAAATCCGCTCCTCGGTGGGCTTCATCACTGTACTGATCGAACATGCCTGCGGATCACCAATCGCCCTGCAGACTGGCAACTATATCCCGCGCCATCTGCTGCGCCACGGCAAACCGTGCAAGGTCTATCGGCTGATTGTTGGGCAGGCTTGCGACGAAAACGGCAGTGGACTTGAATCCTGAGCGCGAAATGATCGGCTTGCCCGTTTTCATGTCCATCCACTCGAAGTCCACGGTCACGGCAAAGGCCATTTCCTCGGGCAGACCCGTGCCGAGGCTCTGCGACACCATGTTCATGTCGACACGCGTGATCGTGCCACGAAGGACCGTGTCAGCGCGTCCTTCGGGCGTCACCTTGTAGGGTGTCATCTGCTCGAATTCCTTGACGAGCGCATCGCCAAGCTGGAACTGCACGGCGCGGTCCGTTCCGTTGTTCTTGAACAGCGGCACGGCGACGCTTCGGAACTTGCTCGAGTACATCGCGCCCGATGCATAGCCCTGCGATGGATTGCTCGTGCAACTTGCAAGCGGCATCAGCAGCATGAACGCGCTGAGCAAGAGCGGTGGGAACGCGGCACGGATGGCTTGGCGCGCGGTCATTCAGGGGCTCGGTGGCGCTGGCGTTGGTGGTGGTTCTGGCGATGCGTTCTCGCCCGGCATCGTGTTCTCCTGCGGCGCACCCACGGGCGCAGCCTTCAACTCGCCGGACTCTGGCGCGGACTGCTCCCAATCGAGCCCGAGCATCTGCTTGCGGAGCATTCGGTAGTCGGGGGTCGCCTTCGCGACGAGCGGCGGCAGCTTCGCGTACAGCTGCGGTACCTCGCGCAGTGCGATGAGTGTGGCGATCGACTTGGGATACTCGGTCACAAGCCGTCGGATGTACAGCTCGGCCGAGATGGGGTCGTCCTGCCGGTCGTACCACGCCGCCTCGGAGAGCAGTTTGGATGCCTCCGATTCATAGATGCGAACGATCAGCGCATCGGCCCCAACGCGCTGTGCCGTGACTGGGTCGAGTGCCTGCAGTTCCTTCAGTCGCGCACTGGCCTCGAACAGCCCGCGGGCGTCGTACAGAGGACCCTTGTAGGCGGCCAAAAGCGTGTAAATGAGTCGCAAACGGGCCTTTTCGACCTGTTTCGAGCGGGGGTAGTTCTGGACGAAGAGGTCGTAGGCGTCCGAGGCCAGTTGGAGATCCCGCTTGCGGAAGTAGAAGTCCGCCAGCTCCATTCCGGCTTGCTCGGCAAGTTGGCTTCCGGGAAGGCGTTCCTGAACGCGGATGAGTATCTCCTGCGCCTCTTCGTCCGCGTTCAGCCAGCGGAACGTGTTGAAGAACTTGCGCCGCAGCCCGTTGGCATAGGCCTTGGCGATCTGGAACTCCCGCTGCAGGGCTGTCACGAACACATCGCTGCCCGGATAGTTGCGGATCAGTTCCTCATAGTCGTACAGCGACTTGTACTCATCGCCCTGCGCAAGCATGGCGTCAGCCTTCAGGAGCAGGGCGTGCGCGCGAAGGGGATTGGCGGGATAGCGGTCGAGCCAGCCTGTCGCGAGGTTGTAGGCGCGAGCTGCATCACCCCGTGCGAGCGCCATTTGCGCCTGATGCAACTGGCTGCTGGGACTGTTCGGATCGGCATCTTCGGGCGCAACCCACCGGTCGTCAGCGGACAGCTTCAAGTCCACCTGCGCGGAGGCCTTGGGCAGCATGAAAGGTGACCATGCGAGCAGCACCATCCAGATGGAAACGACTGCCCCTTGCAGCGATAGGGCGGTCGCCGTTCGAGAGGTGATGGCACGGAAGGTCCTCACTCGGGGCAGTCTAGAGAAATTTTTTCGCCCACTTGCAGCCACACGCTTGGTCGTCTGGACGCCCATGCCATGGTGGGTCGATGTCGGACGATCCACAAGCAGATGCGCACCGACACCGCGAGCACGCTGCTCTGCCCAAAGGTCCGAGATGCGTTTCGTTGTGAATTTCTGCGATCCCCACTTGCCAGACCCAAAAAATGAGTTGTATATTGCCCCCGTTCGGTCACGGAGCGACCGAATGCACCGCGGCATGGATCGCTGCGGTGGAGAGTTCGGGTGATCGCGGCGCCACGTGCGCTTCAGGTGATCAGGTCAAGGAGAGACCACGAATGAGTCGCGTCAAGACCAAATCAAATCGAGGTGGGGCAGCGCGGGCTGCTGTTCGTCCGCACGCAGTCAAGAAGCCGAAGGCGACGCCCGCGAAGGCACCTCGCCCATCACCGCTGCGCGATCACCGCCGCGAATCTTCGCAGCGGGTGAATGCGGCGCAATTGGAGATCGCGCGGATCTGGAAGCGTTACTGCGCCGTGCGGGGACACGCCGAGCACGCCAAGGAGCGAAATGATCTCCGCAACAGACTGATTGAGAATTACCAGCCGATCGTGCGTTTCACCGCGGAACGCATGCGCACGCGACTGCCATCGGAAGTCGAAGTGGACGACCTCTTCTCCGCCGGGGTTTTCGGACTCATGGACGCGATCAACACCTTCGATCCTGCACGCGGGATCAAGTTTGAGACCTTCTGCCCCCAGCGCATTCGAGGCGCGATCTTCGATGAGTTGCGGCAGATGGACTGGGTCCCGCGTCTTGTGCGCTCACGGACTTCGCGCATGGAGCGCGTCCGAAAGCAGATTGAGATGGAGAAGGGGCGGCCTGCAACGCACGTGGAACTCCGAGCACGGCTCGCTGTGAGCGAAGAGGAGTTCGAGAAGATTCATCGCGACTCGAGTCCTGTCGGACTCGTCAGCCTCAACAAGAAGTGGTCCGATTCGGACTCAGGCGGTGAGGCGCGGGAGATCGATGTGCCTCAGGATGACACGGGCTGTGATGCGTTCTCCATGCTGCAGCGGCAGGACATGCAGACGCTCATCACGCGTGGGCTCAGTCGTGCAGAACGCCTGATCGTGATTCTCTACTACTACGAGGAGCTCACGATGAAGGAGATCGGGCTCACGCTCGATCTGTCCGAGAGCCGTGTGAGCCAGATGCACTCATCCATTCTTGCTCGGCTCAAGGCGCAGATGAAGCACCGCCTGCGCGAAATGACGGAGGAGTAGCTCGGAGGGTACTTGCTCAATTCCTCGGGGAAAACGCGCATGTTTTGCGGTCCTTTCCCCGGTTTCGTCAGGGTCAACTCCGTTCAGTGGGATTCAGGCAGCGACCGCATGTAGATGTTGGCGAAGTCAATCGCCGATCCGTGGCTCTGCAGCCCGATCCATCCTTCGCGGGGTACGCCGGGGAGTTCAGCATTGTCAATCACCTGCTGCGCGTTGAGCCACACATTCAGCACATCGCCCTTCATGCGGATGAGGAAGCGGTTCCACTGACCAGGGGCTTCGTCCGCAGCGACGCGGGGGGTGCAAGCAGCTCGGACGGCATCGGGCATCGACGCATCGGTGCGGTAACCCCAGACTTCTCCGCTGCCGCACGGCCACGACCAGATGTTCACCTGTGACTTCTTGTTGCCGCGAAGATAGATCCCGCTGTCGCGCTCCTGCACCTTGACGGTCTGCACCGATCCATCATCTCTGCGCAGTTCTTTCCCATCCTTGCCAATCAGCGGGCGATCCATCTCTCCCTGATGCCCATCACCCCACCGCCAGTCCACCACCATTTCAAAGTCCCCCCAGACGCCCCTCCCATACGTCAGGTCCCCGCCCTTGCCGTCGTACGAGAGCAACCAGTCCTGAACTTTCCAGTGCACCATGAAGCTCCAATCCCCGCCCCAACCATCCAGTGTGCCATCAAAGATGCTGCGAAAGCCGACATCCACGGGCGCACATGCCTCTGCTGTGAGCGCCGGCGTGGCCGCAGGCAGTTCCGTGAGTCGGATGTTGCGGAATCGGATTGGCGTTCCCTCGCTTTCGAGGCAGATGTATCCCTTCCGAGGATTGATCCCGGTACCTCCAGAGACTTCCGTGCCATTGACCGCGAGCCGCAGTGTTCCGCGGTCTGCAGTGACGCGGTAGTGGTTCCATTGCCCCTTGCCCTTGGTGGTGCGCGCTGACGGCAGGCACCGACTCCAGCCCGCCGGATGTGGGCGGTCTGGCGTCATGGTCGCGCCGTGGATGGGGAAGATGTCTCCATGTCCCGTGTAGAGAACACGCCCCTCCTTGTCGGTGGCATCTGGCGTGAGCATGATCTGCACTTCGACCGATCGCGTGAAGGGAACGCCGCGGGCGGGCAGCGGATCGCTCCAGATGAAGAGCCCTGCATTTCCAGGTTCCTCCTCGTGCATCCACTCCATCTCGAGGATGAAGTTCTCGTATTGCCGCTCGGTGCGGAGAACGCCCGTGGGCTTGCCGGAGCACTGGATGAATGGCGTGCCATCGGCGTCCTTGCCGACGGTCCATGTGGTTGGGCTGCCGTTCACATTGACCCACCCCGAAAGATCGCGTCCGTTGAAAAGGTCGACGGAAGCGGGGGGCGCGAGCGGTTCTGTGGCGGCGATGACCGCTGTCGTTGCCAACGGTGTGAGCAGATGAGTGAACAAGGTCATGGGCGACTCCAGTGGAAGGGGCCGTGGTCGAGTCGGACGGTGCGCCGCGCCTGTCTGCAGCGCGCGTCGCAGCGTACATTCAGGCAAACGCCACTTCACGCACAGTTGGCGAGACACGGAAGTCCGCCTTCGTCTTTGCGCGCACCTCGTCCACGCTGACTCCAGGCGCGAGTTCGTTCAATGTGAAACGATTCGTGTGGTGATCCATCTCCATCACGC
>Ga0194132_10004919_pt1 | contig 22270 bp, 27 predicted proteins | sample TA2KigOf80mmetaG_FD_148612 | JGI IMG/M metagenome (GOLD analysis project Ga0194132, IMG submission 148612) | Freshwater microbial communities from Lake Tanganyika, Tanzania - TA2015054 Kigoma Offshore 80m | ecosystem: Environmental > Aquatic > Freshwater > Lake | place: Tanzania: Lake... | reverse complement strand
AACAATGTGTTTGCGGGCATCGCTCGTACACGCCGCTCACCCCGGCGACTCTGGGCGTGTATCTTCGCTTCTGATTTGCCTTGGGTCCGCTAGCCCGCATGAACATTATTTATTGAAAATTCAGTAATACCCTTGTACGGTCTGGGGGATGAAGAACGTTTCACGCAACGCGCAACACGTTCGACATTTTTCGTCTTTCTTTCAACCTATAGCCTTCAGCCCTTTTTCGCTCCGAGATCGGCGGCATTGGCACAATTTAACGGCATTTCCCCACGCCGTACGCGGTTGATGTTGTCCGCCACTTTCTTGGCAATGCCTTGTAAGCTGAGGTCTGTGGCGCCGCCGACGTGTGGCGTCGCGACGACATTGTACGAAAAAATCTCGTTGGCGGGATCGAATGGTTCTTGCCAGAAGACATCAAGGCCAGCCCCGGCGATGCGTTTTTCCTTGAGCGCTGCCAGTGTTGCGGCGTAATCGAGCACTGGTCCTCGCGCAACGTTGATAATAAACGCCGTCGGTTTCATACAGGCATATTCGGCCTGACCGATCAGGCCACGAGTTTCATCATTGAGTGGTGGAGCGACGATGACAAAGTCAGCTTGCCGTAACACGGTGTGCAGAGCATCAAGCGCGCCGTGAAAATCGACTGGTACGTCCCCTGCCTTGGGTCCACGTTTTGACACGGCTAGCACTTTCATCTCGAAGGCGCGCAGACGCGTGGCTAACTCTTGGCCGATGCCACCGAAGCCGACAATCGCTGCGGTCCGCCCTTTCAGCGTGCCACCCATCGGCCCGCCTAGCTTATGCTGTTGTAACGCCGCGTGTGCCTGTGGATATTGTCGGACGAGCATCAACATGAACATGATCGATAGTTCCGCGACTGATTCTGCATTGCCGGTGCCGGCAGTCGGAACATTGGCAACGTAGACCCCGCGCTTGGTTGCGGCAGGGATATCGACCGTATCCAAGCCAGCACCATACTGCTGCACGATTTTGAGTTGTGGTGAGGCAATCGCTTCGGCGGTAATTGGCGAAACGGTAGGAATAAGAACATCGGCCTCGCGTGAGACCTCGACGACTTTGTCTGGGGCACAACAGAATATCTGATCGTCAGGCAGCTCACGTTGCAGCAGCGCCATAATAGAGTTCAAACCTTCACGGCAAAAATAGATGCGCATAGTTCTGTCCTTTGTCCCTTGATCCTTCTCACCAGCTGACCAATAATGCAGCCGCGTCTCACGATCAACCAACCTAAAGGAGAATCAGTTATGGATTACAGCCGTTATCACTACATCAGTGTCGAACGCAAGGACAAAGTGCTGGTTGTCGCTCTGAACCGCCCAGAATCACTCAATGCGATTAACGCGGCGCTGCACACCGAGCTCTCGCAAATCTTCGCTGACATTGCCCAAGATAAAGAAGCTGAAGCGGTGGTGCTGACCGGCAAGGGCAGGGCGTTCTGTGCTGGTGGCGACATCAAATGGTTCACCGACATGACGACCGCGCAACTCGATGCGTTGTTTCTTGAAGCGCGCAAAATCATCATCGACATGCTCGAAGTCGAACAGCCGATTATCGCCGCGGTGAACGGCCCGGCCACAGGGCTCGGTGCCACGTTGGCATTGTTCTCGGATGTGATCTTCGCGGCAGATAATGCGAAAATTGGTGATCCGCATGTGCGCGTTGGTGTGGTCGCAGGAGACGGGGGCGCGATCATTTGGCCGTGGTTAGTTGGGGCTGCGCGTGCCAAGGAGTTGTTGATGACCGGAGATATTATTTCTGCCGCTGAAGCGGAACGCATCGGCTTAGTGAATCACGTCGTGCCGGCTGACCAACTCATCGATAAAGCGATGGCATTGGCGACACGTTTAGCCAATGGACCGACCAAGGCGATTCGTTGGACGAAAGTATCGGTCAATAAAATTCTGCGAGATACCGCTAACCTCGTACTCGACACGTCGCTGGCGTTAGAGAAGCATTGCTTCCATACTGAGGATCATAAAGAAGCCATTCGTTCATTCGTCGAGAAACGCGAGCCGAAGTTTACGGGACGATAGTAAAACCCAGAGGAAGGAATTGGCGGGGTGCGTTGTCATTACGTTATTCCTCTCCTCACACTGCAGAGGCGCTGTACCACCGACTCGGGAAAAATCCCGCAGAAACGCGGTACATCGATTGTGCCTTGGGGTTGCGTCCTTTTGTGTATTCCTCCGTCTCTACATACGGAAGCCGACGATGGGCTGCCAAAAAATCTGAGATGGAAAGGAACTTCGTCTTCATTGCCCCCCGGGTGAACAACCCGGCGGACGCGGATGATTTCTTACAAGAGGTATTTCTGCGCATTCATCAACACCTGCCGACGGTGCGAGACAGTGAGCGGCTGCTGCCGTACTCCAGCAGTCCCCAGCGCAGGCGTTGGCAGTAATGCAACGCTTTAGCTCACTCGTGACCGACATCGCCCTGGCGCACTGTGGAGACGTGAAAGATTACGAAGGCGATGGCGCGCTGCTCTACTTTGGCTCGCTTACCCAGGCTGCACGCGCTGCATTAGCTGTGCGTGATGCGTTGGGCGCTGAACAATGGACCGGAGAGACTCCTGTGCTCGCACGCCTCAGTCTCAATGTTGGCGAGGTCACCATTGGGGTGATCGGCTCGGCGCAGCGTCGTTCTGTCACACTCCTGGGCCCCTGCGTCCATTTGGCTGCTCGTCTCCTCAAAGAAATCACACCGGGTGGAATTATTGCCCCACACGCGGCAGTCACGCGACTGCACCACGAAGCCCCCGAGATTGCCTCGCAGTTTCACCTGTGGGGCACTAGTATGGTCGTACGCGGCTTCGAGAAACAGTGTGTGACAGCGTATTATATCCCTCCCAACTCTTCTCACCGTTAATTTTCCTCCGCTCTGAGATTGGTCCGTGTTTCTCATCCGTTGCGGGTGCCCGTGCGTAGGATACTTGTGCGCTTGCTCAGCCTCGCCAGTCCTTGTGCTGATCGCGTTGTCATCTCCTGTGTTGCGTCCTTTTTTCACCATTCCCGTCTCTTTATGTGAGCCCTATTTCACACGGAAAGGAGATGTCATATGTGGAACATCGCAACCGCCACTGTCGCATATCCAGATGTTGGATGGTGCTTAGGTATCGGGCTGTGGATATTACTCATAGTGAGTGTTGGCGGCATTATTCTTGTCGCACGCAGCCAGCGCCAGACTATTGTCCAATCTGTCACCGTGCCGCAATCCCGCACAGAGAACTATCAGCATGCAGCGTGAGGGTACGCTGCATGGAGCGCGAACAGGGTAAAGCTCCTGTTCCTATGCCGATAAAGAGGGGAGTCCACATGAACGTCATCGCTGTGCCAGTTCAACACACATCGCTAATCCAGCGACGGGAAAAAGTAGTCGGTCGTCAGTATTCAGTAGCCAGTAGAGAGCAAGGGGCGAGAGGCTGGAGGCTAGAGACGAGTTCGTCTCTACAAGCCCCCAGTTTCAAGTCCCTCGCCCCGCCTGTGTTTACTCAGCCGTCAGCCCTCGGCCCTCGGGCCTTGTCTTCCCCAATCCTGACCCCCCAGTCTCCAACCCCCAGCGTGTTCCGCCAGGAAGGCGAATACTGGACGCTCGTGTTTGATAATCAGGTGTGTCGCCTGCGTGATATGCGCGGGTTGCACTATATTGCCTACCTGCTGCAATACCCCAATGACGACATTCACGTTTTTCGCTTAGTTACTGGCGACGAGATTGCCGCAGAGATGTCGACTAGCAACACACGACTGTCAGGTGTTGAGGCACTCTCTATGAGGGCCTCAGACAGTGGTGAACTACTTGATGCGCAGGCTCGCGCTGCGTACAAACAACGGATGGCAGATCTCCAATCTGACCTCGATGAGGCAATGAGTTTTCACGATCAGGGGCGCATTGACGCATTACGTGAGGAGTTAGAGTTCCTTACCCACGAGATCTCACAAGCTGTAGGCCTTGGTGGACGCACCCGTCGGATCGGGTCGCCAACCGAACGTGCACGCTCGACTGTCACCAAAGCCGTGAAGAATGCCCTCAAAAAGATTTGTGAGCATCATGCTGCGCTAGGGCTATATCTGACGCGCACCATCAAGACCGGTACGTTCTGCGTCTATGCGCCAGACCCGCGGGCGTCAGTGCCGTGGCAGTTGTAAGTACGAGTCTGAGGCAATGACGCTGATGGGTGAACGGGGTGGCGTCATTCCCGGTTTTCCCAAAAATTTTTTCAATCCCAATCCGTGTGACAGCGAATGTCACACTTGTGACACGCTTTGTTACGCCTTTCTGTATGTAACACAGCGAAGGGGGAAACATCATGAACACTGTCATCCGCACGACATTACTCGAATTAGTCCAAGTAGTTAGCGAATACGCCCAGAGCGACGCCGAGGTGGTGGCCACCGTGGTTTCACTGATTAACAGCGGCCAGGTCAGCTTGTGTGGCAACTTCGCCGGTGCCCGCATCAATCTGAGCGCCGGTGAACAGGAAGCCCTGTCTGCATGGCCCGTACTGCAGGTGTGACAGCGCATGTCACACCTGTGACACGCAAAGTTACGCCTTTCTGTATGCAACACACAGCTCGATAAGGAGAATAATCATGACCAGTGTACGTGAAGCCTTGGATGCGTTCGGACGAACCGTGAGCATCAAAGCCATCGCCCACCAGCGTGGTGCCTCGTTTCCGGTGTCGCTGCGCAAATTGACGGGCGCGCTGCCACCAGGGCAGATGCATCAGAAAGTGATTTCGTTGGATTTCTTGCAGCGCAAGCTGAACCAGTTTTTTAATGACCGCCGTCGACCGCTCTTCAAGGTGCGGTTGCATAACAAAGGGAGTGGCGACCACCGCCACAGCACGGTCGATGTGTTGTTCGATGATGTGACGAGGGCATACTCATCGATATTGCCTGGCGGTGCTCCTCATGACCTCGGTCAACTGGAGGCGGAGTATCCGGGCCCGAACCCCGATGTGCATTTCAATGACGTGAATAGTCGTTCTCTCAATGTGAATGTCATCCCTGGCGCGCCAGTCGGCATCGCGGTGGATGTCCGTTTCGAGACCGCTGGCGAGGTCGAACTCATTGTCAATAACCATCCCGACATCAACTTCACCTACTTCCATATTCATATGCCATTGTTCTTTGACCATGACGGCGCGGGGTTGGTGAACCTGAGAACTGATGCGAACCTGATCAAAACCAGCACTTCGGTTGATGTCTCAGGGTTGCCCGACGGGGTGTTCGATTCACGGCTTGAGAAGAAGTTTAATAGTGAGATTGCTGCAGGCGTTGAGGAATACGGCGATTCGCTCAATCGCATGGTGACGCGCTGGCTCGTGGGTGGCGATTTCCATGTGGTCGCGGTCGAAGGCAATGAGCAGACCCTGACGATTCACTACATTATCCCGCGCGGCCAACTGGCGCCGTTCCCTGAGAACCCGCAGCCGCCACTCGATCCAGGGCGACTGGCCAACATTGACCATGTTGTCGTGCTGATGATGGAGAATCGTTCCTTTGACCACATGCTTGGCTATCTCAGTAAAGAAGGCGGACGGTCGGATATCGATGGGCTACGTGGGGGAGAGAAGAACTCGTATAACGGACGGGACTTCACCTCATTCTTGTTGCCGGATGCCAAGTTCGACAAAAGCCCACCGCATAACCATGAGCCCATCATGCTGCAGATTGGTGAGGGCAGAATGGACGGGTTTGTCAGTGCCTTTGCGCAGCGATACGAAGATGAAGGTGAAGATCCCGCCAGGATTATGGGGTACCACAATAAGGATCGGGTGCCGGTGTATGATGCGCTGGCAACGCACTTCCTTGTCTGCCAACGCTGGTTCGCCGCCCACCCTGGACCGACATTTCCCAATCGCTTCTACACATTAACAGGGCGACTGAATCGCGATCCTCTTGGTACCTTCGAGGTCAACAATCCAGGTGGTGCTACTTTCAAGCCAGTGCAGACCAAGACGCTCTTCGATCACCTGACCGAACACGGAGTGAGCTGGCGCTATTTTGAACATCGCTACTGTTTTCTCCGCTTGTTCGCGCGCTATTCCACCGACGATACGTTTATCGTTGAGGCCAACGACCCAGCCCGCGGGTTCTTTGCCAGTGCGGCAGCAGGAACCCTACCATCGGTCTCGTTTATCGATCCCAACTTTATCGACGAGCGAGATGGGGAAGACAATGATGACGGTGCCCCGGCCAACATTGGTGCTGGACAGAACCTCATCGGACGGGTGGTCAATGCGCTGATGCGAGGACCCAAGTGGCAGAAAACGATGCTGATCATCACCTACGATGAACATGGTGGCTTCTACGATCATGTGAATCCGCTGCTGTTCCGCGACAAGGCGAAACCCGTGTCAGGGATCGATCACTACGGGGTCCGCGTACCAACGTTTGTGATCTCGCCGTGGGTCGACCAACGGGCAGTGAGTAATATCGTCTTCGATCATACCGCCATCGCCAAAACTATCGCGCGCCGCTTCATGAGCGCCAATCCACCAGATATGGGCGCGCGCGTGGCCGCCGCGAACGATCTCTCGATGGTGTTACGCGCAACGCCGCGGCTGGATCTTCCAGTCATTCCTGTGCCACGACTTCCACGACCAACCCGCGCTCGCGATCTGCGTGTGGCCTCATCAGCGGATACGGATGACTTTAAAGAACTCATGCGCGCGATGTATGCACAGCATCGCGCCCGTCAATAAGCCAATGGCAAAGCAACCAAGCACAGAAATGACATAACGTACAGTGATATGCACTGGAATTAATTTCATAAAGGAGAAACGCACATGTCAGCAGTCAAAGGTCAAGTAAACGGTGAAACCGCAATGTTCGCGACAGAAACCTCGCCTCGCGGCAATAACGTTGGTCTCTTTGGCAAAGGCGACGTGAACGGTGTCCAAGCCGAGGGCGGCGCCAATGGCGTGATTGCCACCGGTAAGGGCTGGTGTGGCGTGATTGGACTCAGCGAAAGTATCTCTGGCGGGTTTGGTGTGTACGGAGAGAACACTGCTGGGGGAACCGGCGTGGTCGGCGTCAGCAAGAAATGGATAGGCGTGTATGGCGAGACCAGCGGCCTCGAAAACGGACCTGCAGGAGTCTGGGGTGAGCACAAAGGCAACGGGATCGGCATCAAAGCGATTAGCAACACCGGTATCGGTCTGGTGGCCTTTAGTAATGGCACAGCCGCACTGTTTCAGGGGGATGTCGAAGTAACAGGTGACATTCGGCTGACCAACGCAGATTGTGCCGAGGATTTCACTATTGCCACGGACGCTGCAGTTGAACCCGGCACAGTCATGGTGGTCGGTGAAAAGAGCGCCTTGGTTCCGAGTCAATATGCCTACGACAAGCGGGTCGCCGGTGTGGTATCCGGGGCTGGCGATTACAAGCCTGGTATCGTCCTGGACAAACAGCAGTCAGAGCGCACACGGCAACCGATTGCCTTACTGGGCAAAGTCTTTTGCAAAGTCGATGCGCAATACGGTGCGATTGAAGTGGGTGATCTCCTGACCACCTCACCCACGCCAGGGCATGCGATGAAGGCGCACGATGCAACCAAGGCCTTTGGCGCAGTGATTGGTAAAGCGCTGCATCCGCTGGCAGAAGGGCAAGGCTTGATCCCGATTCTGATTGCGTTACAGTAACAGCGAGTGAAAGTGGCAATGTACGCCGGAATACGCCTGTCCTGCCTGCGCCAGCCTGTCCTAGACGGCCAGTCCAGGGTGCCGCAGGCACAGGTGAGCCAAGTCGAAGGGTATAGCGATTCCGGCTCGCCACTGATTCGCTCGCGTTCCAACATGTCCGACAAAGGAGGCTTGCAACGAATAAGATCGGATGAGTAAAGTAAGAGTGGTGGCAGAGACAGGGCCTCAATACTCGACAAGGACAAGGACAATGCTGGAACAACTCACTGTGGAAGAACGTTTAAGTGCACTGGAAAAAGAACTGAAGGAATTGAAACAACAAGTGACCGTGCAACAAGAGCAACGGTCATGGATTGAGAAAATTGCCGGGACCTTCAAAGACGATCCAGACTTTGAGGAGATCGTGCGACTAGGTCGCGAGTTCCGTAAGGCTGCACAGTGATCAGGGCCCGGCGATGTTTGTCCTAGACACGGACCATCTGGCTATTACGCAACAGCAGGCAACGCCTGCGTACGAGCATTTCATCCAGCGCGTGGCACAACATGCGCCGTCAGATTTCTTTGTCTCCATCATCAGTTTCCATGAGCAGGTTATGGGATGGAACGCCTACCTTTCGCGAGCGCTCAACACCGCAGCGGTTGTGCGTGGCTACGAGCGCTTGGGACGTGTCTTAGCTAATTTTGCACGGCACAAGTCCTACCGTTTGACGATGCTGCTGCCTCCGTGTTTGATGACTTTCGCGCCCGTCGCGTGCGCGTCGGGGTTATGGATTTGCGCATAGCGGCGATTGCCTTCTCGCGCAATATGACGGTGCTGACCCGTAATGTCAGCGATTTTCGTCGCGTTCCAGGGTTGCGAGTAGAAGACTGGACTCTCCCATAACGTACCTCCTCCGAGGAGTAGGTTTTTGACACGAGAAAAGACGAAACGTCATTCCAGGCGAACGAGGCGAAACCCGGAATGACGATACTCTATCCCGCAAATCTTTTGCGATGATCCACTAACCCCGTTCACAATCCTTTCCCAGTTCTCCCGAAAATTTTCTCCCTCCCTGCTTGTGTGACATCACATGTCACACCTGTGACACGCTTTGTTACGCCTTCTTCAACAGAAGACGCAGTGCACAGCGACAACGAAAGGGGGCGACGCCTATGATGAGCGATGACGTGTGAATCTGAACGGAAGAATAACCACTCACTGACAACTGATAACCGACAACTAACGACTACATAAAGAAAGGAGAACAACAACATGAAGGCAAATCTCAAGAAAGCCCTCGGTCTCGCAGCACTCGGCATGACCCTGTTGGCCAACACTGTTCCGACGTGGGCAGGCTATGTAGATTACCGCGGGGTCATCATAGAGCCCAAGACCTCCTACCCGAATGAGACCGAAGCATTTGGAAGTATGGTAGGCACGCGCGACAGTGCGGATAATAAGCAATACATCGGGTGTTCTCTCGATGCGGCTCCGTTTGTTACGTGTTCCGCCGTGGACAGCACAGGCAAGTTTGCTGGTTGCATTAGTTATGATGCAGGACACATCGATGCGGTCCAGAAAATGACTGACTCTTCGTTCATTGCTTTCAGGTTCAATCGTGCCAACGCAACCTGCGTCAAGGTTGAAATTAATAATAATTCTTTCGGTCTTAGATAAGCATGGACGTGTTGTCAGGTCATAACAGGAGAGACTGAACATTTCATCAACACTATTCTTCACTTTTATCGAAAGGAGAACCATATCATGAAAACGAAGTTGCACAAACTCATCGGCACGGCCGTACTGGGCGTTGCTCTGGTTTCGCAGAGCTTCCCAGCATGGGCGGGAGCCGTCTCTACTCCGCAGGTTGCCGTAGGGCCTTCCAACGCAGGCGGGAGCATGGCCGGGGCACGCTATAGCGCCGGCAGTACGCAATATATTGGCTGTACCTTTTCCAATACTGCCGGTCCGTACGTGCTCTGCTCCGCGACCGACGCGACGGGCAAGTCGCTGTCCTGTATTGGCACCCAGGCGAGACATTTGGCCGCAGCTAAAGCGATCACTGACTTCTCGAACATCGAGTTTGGCGTGGGCGGCGGCAGTTCAAACTGCAGCCGCCTGACGGTTTACAACTACTCGTATCACCTCAAATAAGCATCGACACAAGCGCGGAGAGAGAACAAACTGAACCTTCTCAGAAAGGAGACGATCATCATGAAAGCAAGTGTGAAACATATCCTCAGTCTGGCCGCGATCGGGATGAGCCTGTGGGCTACGACGATTCCGACGTGGGCCGGCAAAGTGAGTGCCGACAGAGTTATCATCAGCAGCGACCAGTCTGCGACGTGGGCCACGGGCAGTCTGACCGGCGCGCGCTACAGTTCCGATACCAGCCCGGAACAGATCGGCTGTAGAGCCTACACGCTCAGTACGTATTCGTGGACCTCGTGTTATGCCAAGGATAATGCAGGGCGTAGTCTTACCTGTGGGAGTGGCGATTGGAAATTCCTTGACATGGTCCAGGGCATGACGGACTCGTCGTTCATTTACTTCGGCATCAATGGCAACGGCAGCACGGGCACCTGCAGCGACATCAGGATTACCAATGGCTCCGATCTGCTCAAGTAAGGACAGCTGTTTAGTCACTATGAATGATCCCAAACGGTTCCATCAACATCATTCTTTACCCTTACGGAAAGGAGAACGACATCATGAAAGCGAAAGTACACAAACTCATTAGCACGGCAATGCTTGGCCTGGCCCTGTTCTCACATAGCCTCCCGGCGTGGGCGGGTGCTTCAAAGATCGATCGGGTATTCATAAGCTCGAACGGTACCGTCAGTGGGAGCTTACCGGGGGCACGCTATAGTGGGGACGACAGACAGTACATCGGTTGTTCCCACTACCGTCATTCTGTTAATCCCAACTCGTTCGCCTGGTGTTCAGCGCAGGACAAAGCAGGCAAGACTGTCTTATGTACGAGCTTCGATCCCAGAATTGTGGATGCGGTCAAAGGGATGACTGACTCCTCGCACCTCACCTTCAGGCTCCCGAACCTGTACTCACAAACATGCACCGATCTGACAATCAGCAACGAGTCGATCTACCTCAGATAAGCGACGACGAGGGTCAGGCACCGCAGTGGGTGCGTGCAGCGTACCCGCCGCCACGGGTACGAAACCTTCCACTCGCAGCTATGAAAGGAAACAAAGTATGACAGCACAGAATAAAAAATCATTGACACTCATTGTGATCTTTAGTATCGGAATCCTCGTGTACGTTGGCGTGGTCACGTGGCTACCGCCATCTCCACCGGTACCGAGTACTCAAGCCCAGGCGGATGTGCAGGCGGACCAACGCTTAGCCAAACTCGAGCACGCAGTGATGGCACTGACCCAGACACTACAAGTGAAGCAGACACAGGACACCCGACCTGAACCAGCGCAGGCCACGACTGCCGCAGCGCCAGAGCTCTCCCGCCAGGACCTCGCCAAACTTATCCGTGACGAAGTGCGCAACGCCGTGGCGCAGGAGAGCCCCGAGGCGCAGCGTGCCAAAGAAGAAGCGATTGCGGAAGCGAAGATCCTCAATTCCCCTGAGAACAAAGCCGCCTATCAAAGTGCATCGAGCGTCGTGCAGACAGCAGTCGCCGCCAAGCGCTGGACCGAGGAAGATCGCGACACCTTCAACGCCGCCATTGGGTCATTGACCACCAATCAACGCACGGAGCTGATGGGCAAGCTGATTCCCGCGGTCAATCGCGGTGAACTCAAAGTCGAAGTGAATGGCCCATTATTTTGAGCACAGGAGATCGACTCATGAGTACTGTCGTAGAACTCACACAGACAAGCGGGCCCTCTACTCGGCTCCCTATTCGTCCGGCCCATCATCGCCAGTTAACTCCTAGTGAGGTACGGACGATCTGGCAACTGCTGAATCCTTCCTCCTTGCCCGGCGCGACCCAGGAAATCCACATCACCCTCACACAGCATACCGAGTTACCCTGCGACGGATGGATGATCCAGCTTGGCCAGGCGTAGTGAAGTGCCACGCCCATTGCACTGTGAGACAAAAGTTGTAGGCCGGGATAAGGCCGCAAGCCGTTCCCGGCGTGCGTCGTGCCGGAAACGCTTCGCGTATTCCGGCCTACTTGCTGTTCCTCTTCACGTAACCGCCTTCTCCTCTCTTCGGCGCCTTGTTTGATTTTTCCCATTTTTCGACTCCTGGACTCCTTGACTCTGCGACGCCCAGACTCTTTCTCCCATTTATCCGTCTCCCTCTTTCCTCTGCCTCTCTTGTGTACAATTGTACAGTCACTCCGTGTGAATACTTTCCCGCCACGTTTCCCATTTCTGCACCATTGTACAGTCCTTTGTTACGCCTCTCTCAGCAGAACACCACTCAAGGAGGGACAGTATGAACAGGTACAGTACAACCAGAAGATTTATCGGACTCACCGCTCTCAACCGGTGCCTCAGCGTACTGCGTTGGGCAGCACCACAACGACGACGGCATAAGGAGCAGTGTATGACAAAGACACACAGAGGGCGCACATGGTTTCTTGGTTACCTGATGATGGTCGGCATGTTCGTGACTCCAGCCGCCGCCGACGTCGTCACCGACTGGAACGCCAACACCCTGACCGTGATTGGACAGAACGCCGCCATTCGACCGACGCCGTCGCTGATGCTGGACCTGACGATGGTCCACATCGCCATGCACGACGCCATCCAGGCATTTCAGGGGCGCTTTGAGACCTACAACGAACCAATTAGCAACGCTGCTGGCTCACCTGTAGCCGCGGCTGCCAAAGCCGCGCGTGATGTGTTGGCTCACCGCTTTCCCGCCCAAGCTGTGGCGACCGAATCGACCTATCAGAACTATCTGAGCGCCAATGGATTGCTGTCGACCTATGCGGGTGTGTCGATCGGCCAGCAGGCCGCGCGTAACATCATCAACCGACGCGCCAACGACGGTAGCTTTCCGTCGAATCCCGAGGTCTTCACCGGTGGCACTGCCCCAGGCGAGTGGCGCCCGACACCGCCAGCGTTAGCGCCGATGTTGACCCCGTGGTTCGGTGCAGTTGAGCCGTTTGTTTTGAAAGGCTCAACTGGCATGCTGTCCGAACCGCCACCGCCACATTTACGCAGTGGCGCGTACGCCAAAGCGTATAACGAGGTCAAAGCGCTCGGTGCCCGCGTCAATAGCACACGTACGCCTGAACAGACTGATCTCGCCTACTTCTACTCGGACAACATCTTTGCCCAACTGAATCGCGCGCTGCGAGCCATTGCGACTGAACATCTCAGTGATATTGGTGACAGCGCCCGGCTCTTCGCGCTGGCGCACGCTGCGGGAACTGACGCACTCATTGTCTCCTGGAACAAGAAACGCTATTACTATTTCTGGCGTCCCAGCACGGCCATTGTCAACGGCGACGACGACGGGAACCCACACACTGTAGGTGACCCAACCTGGTTGCCTCTCATCAACGATCCGGCCTACCCAGATTACACGTCAGGGGTGAATAGTATCACCAGTGCCTTCATGCGCACCCTTGAACGGTTCTTCGACACGGATGACTTCACCTTCACGGTCACTAGCAACGCCGCTCAGGTGGCGCAAAAGACCCGCACCTACTCCCGCTTTTCAGATGTGGCAGCGGATACAGTTGAAGCGCGGATTTTGCTGGGCATTCACTTCCGCTTTGCCGACACCGTGGCACGCAAGCAAGGCAAGCAGGTAGCGGACAAAGCGTTCGAGCATATCCTGAGGCCTACTCGCTAAGGCACTAGCGTTCGGCATTATCCGTGTCCATACGGCAATGGGTTCCTGCTCCCTCTGGGAGCAGGACACGATGAGGAGAAGAAAGAGAACGTGTGTTCCATCTATCAAAGCGCATCAAGCGTCGTGCAAACGGCAGTGGCCGCGAAACGCTGGACCGAAGACGACAAAGAGGACTTCCGCGCGGCCTTTGGCTTGCTGACCAACAATCAACGTATGGAGCTGATGAACATCCTGGCGCCAGCGATCAACAATGGCGATGTCAAAGTCGAGGGACACGGACCGTTGTTCTAACTGCGGATTGTAGATTGGGGATTGTGGAATATGCGACTGGCGCAGTGTCGAGTGCGGATGAAGTAAAGTGGCACTCTCGATCGTTACTGGCTCACTCCGCACTCCGCATTTTCCATTCCGCAGTTTCTTGTCCCCTGACCCTCGCCCTCTTCCGGAGAGAGAGGGGATTCCTGCACTGCCAACAGCTTCTGTTGTGACTGATGACCAGCCGGTCGCTCCTACGCACTCTGAGACTCCTCGCCTTCCTTTCTTCTAAATTAGCCCACAGGAGATTCGTACACTGCGTCACAAGTAGTCTCGCGTATCCCCCCGGCGATAAATCACCGGGCTACACAGTACGACGCCCCATGAATGGGGCTGAAGCCGGATGTATCCAGCGCAGTTTTGTAGCCCGGCCATTCATGGCCGGGAATCATGCGTGTGCCAATGTCGCGTGGTCCGATTTAGCCTCCAGCCTGTCGCCTAACGAGCTTTGACATCCAAATTCGGTAACGGACTTCTTGGCCACGCTACGTTATTGTTGCGTAGGGGCGTATTGCAATACGCCCCTACAGGCCTACGGTTTATTGCCGAACTTGATCGGCAAACCTCATTAGTGCCCTCCCGTTTTGTGCGTTTCCCCTTTTTCCCCGTACCGAGCGTTAGCAATGAACAATTTGTTCACTCATGCTCACTTTCTATTTCACCTCGACTGTGAACAATTGTTCACTCATTTGTCACGCCTCTCTCTGTAGAAAACACGAAGAGGAGGAGTCGTATGGACAAGTTCACCACAACTGGAAGGTTTCTTAAACTGGCAACCTGGTTGCCGCTCATCAACGATCCGCCCTACCCGGATTACACATCGGGAGCGAACAGCATCACCAGCTCGTTCATGCGCACGCTCGAACGATTCTTTGACACGGATGACTTTTCCTTCACGGTCACCAGTAACGCGGCTCAGGTAGTCCAGAAGACGCGTACCTACTCTCGCTTCTCGGATGTAGCGGCGGATGTGGTCGAAGCACGTATCTACCTGGGTATCCACTTTCGCTTCGCCGACACCGTGGCGAGCAAACAGGGCAAGCGGGTCGCGGACAAGGCATTCAAGCACATCCTGCGCCCTATCCACTAAGGACCGTACGAAAAAATTGCGTGATGAGCGTCACCCTATTGAGCCAGGAGGGGCGTATGGCAATACGCCCCTACGGAGCAACGAAACAATTTGGCTAAAGGGTTCCTTACTGACTGTGACTGTCAAATTTCATTAGGCACTCATATAGGAGAAACACACGATGACAACCATGATTCCTGAAATGCAAACCCTGAAAACGCGTCTCAAGGCGACCTGGATGGCAGGCGATTACGGACATTTCGCCACGTACTTGGAGCCCGGCGCGTTGGAGTTCCTTGCTCGGCTCGCGCTGACACCTGGCACCCGCATGCTGGATGTCGCCTGCGGCGCAGGGCAGATCGCTATTCCGGCAGCTCGCGCTGGGGTGTACGTCACCGGCATCGACCTCGCCGCCAATCTCATCGCTCAAGCCCGGACGCGTGCGCAGGCCGAGGGGGTCACGGTTCAGTTTGATGAGGGCGATGCGGAAGCACTTCCCTACGAAGATGCGTCGTTCGATATCGTCGTCAGCCTGATTGGGGCTATGTTCGCGCCTCAGCCTGACCGGGTTGCGGCTGAACTGCTACGCGTGTGTCGTCCTGGTGGCCGTATTGTCATGGCCAACTGGACACCCGAAGGGCACGTCGGCCAGATGTTCAAGATCATCGGCAAACATGTGCCACCGTCGCCCCTCATGGTCTCTCCAGTGAAATGGGGCGACGCGGCGATCGTCCGCGAACGGCTCCAGCATGGCACTGTCAACCTGCAGACCACGACACGTCGGTATCCGATGCGTTATCCCTTTTCGCCGCCGGAGGTGGTCGAGTTCTTTCGTATCTATTATGGGCCGGTCAATCGTGCGTTTGCTGCACTCGACCTCACAGGGCAGCACGCCTTGCGTCGCGACCTTGAGGAGTTGTGGCTGCGCAACAATCAAACGCACGATAACTCGACGCACGTCGAGGCTGAATATCTTGAGGTGGTCGCGCTCCGCTCTGAGGTACCGAGAAGAAATCCGCTGGGCAGAGCGTAGGCCGGAATACGCACAGCGTCTCCAGCGCAATCAGCAGCGTGCGACATCGGCGCCGATTGCGAAAGGCACGTTTCTGTTGTTAGATTCCCTCGCCTTGGCCCTTCGAGAAAGAGCCAAGGAATTGGCGAGATCCGAAACGAGGGCAGAACATTGCGACACTCAATCGAACGTCCTGGAACTATCACTATTGGTGCTTTGCTCATCGCCGTTTATGCTGCCGTTATCATCGCCTGGGACTTTGTTGCACCATTCGAGCGTCCGTACGCGCAAGGTCCGGTCAGTGTCATACTGGGCGTACGCGTGTTTGGCGTATGGGCGCAAATGATGCATGCCGTGCAACTGGTCGTCGCGCTGGCGTTAGTCGCCGGTTTATGGACTATGCAGCCGTGGGCCTGGCAACTCACGATGTTCATTGCTGGCTACATGCTCGTTTCTATCACCGTTTGGGTAACCGTCTATCAAGAATTTTCCCGTATCAAGTTCGCCTTCTTTTACATTGTCGTTGTGAATTTACTATTGGCTCTCGTTTATCCCCATCGGGAGAAATTTGTTTCTCGTTAGCCTCCTGTGCCACAATGGCGAAAGGTGTCATTTGGTGAGGCAAGGGGGACCTCCTGCATGCGACAATTCTGGTCAGTCATTACCAGCTCTGTTGGGCTGGCGCTCTCCAACCCTGGCAAGGACTCAATACCTTGCTGCAAGCGTTCGCACGCCTTGCCGATCTGACTGACTTGCGACTGGTCATTTGTTCCTCGAATTATTCGAAGCGCGCCAAACTCTATGAGAAGCTTGCCACGAGACTGGGAGTGCATGACCGGATTGTCTGGCGTTTCGCCCTCGATGAACACGAATTAGCAGCGTGGCTACCTCATGCTGCTCTGTCTGTTGCTCCTCTCACAGACTGTGCACGCAATATCGAACAAGGCTGTGCACCGCTCAAGATTCTTGAGTCGTTGGCCGCTGGCGTGCCAGTAGTTGCGTTGGATTTGCCTTCCGTGCGTGAGATTATGACTGATAGTGAACATGGCCGCTTAGTGCAGCCGGATCGACCTGCGGAGCTGGCTCGGGTCATACGTGTTTTGCTGCAATATCCAGAGCGATTGCGTGAAATGGGCGCTCACGGACAACGACACATCGCCGTGTATTTCTCCTGGCAGCGTTCGCTACACCTGCTGCGCAGATTGTATCGGACACTTCTTCTCACTAAGGAAAACCGAGATCATGAGTACGAACGTCACGTATCGATCGCTGAATGATGAGCAGAAAGCTGCCTTATTGCCATTCCGTCTTTCTATGATGGAATGCCAAACGTTCTCCTAGAGGCTCTTGGGCTCGGTATTCCTGTCTTAGCAGCTTCGATCGGTGGGATGGCGAACATTTTGGTCGACAACGAGAATGCCCTGCTTTTCCAATCCGGTAATCACAGTGAGTGTTGTCAGATTTTACGGAGAGCGGCGCAACTTTCAGTGTCGGAGCTGCACACGCTTGGTGAGAACGGGCAACGCTTGGTTGCTGCCCAATTCACGCATCAGGCTGAAGCTGAGCGCTATCTTGCGACGCTGCCGCACGTTTCTTCAGGCACAGCGAAGTAACGTGCGCTGTGCGCACGATTTGCGCGTATGCTCTGACTCCCGTGCGCATGGCGCACGCTACGGACGAGCAGAGCGCGAGACTGCGTGAGCAGGCCTTGCCCTAATTCGCGAAGCGCAGTAAGCAAGCCGTTGTGGGGAAGAATAGTGGAGGATTATGCTATGGCCGATCTGCAAAACTCGATCAGCAACTTTCTTGATTTCTCAGGCAAGACCGCGCTTGTCACCGGAGTGCTCGACGAACATTCCATTGCCTGGCCCATTGCCAAATATCTGAATGACGGTGGTGCGCGGGTGGCATTATCGATTCAGCGCAAAGCCGTGCGGCGTATGATGGGGAATATACCCAATCAACTGCACAACCCGCTGATTGTCGAATGCGATGCAAGTAGAGAAGAAGAGATCGAACGCATGTACGCTGAGATTGGCAAGGAATTCGCCCATATCGATTTTCTTATCCACTCGATCGCGTATGCGCCACCTCAATCGTTCGAGAATCGCTTTGTCAATATTACCAAGGCTGACTTTGCCCTTGCGCTTGATATTAGTGCTTACTCGCTGATTGCCTTAGCCCGTGGTGCACTGCCGTTCATGAAAGATCGTGGCGGGTGTATCCTGGCGATGACTTACTACGCAAGTGAGAAAGTGATTCCTGGGTATCAGTTGATGAGTACGGCGAAAGCGGCGCTCGACAATATCATCAGGAACCTGGCCTTTGACCTTGCGCAGCATCGTATCCGCGTGAATGGACTGTCTCCTGGGCCAACGGCGACGAAAGCAGGATCAGCAATCCCAGGCTTCGCCCTCATGCAAGAGTACATGCGCGTGAACGCTCCATTACAAGACGCGATCCTGAACTCCGATGCCGGGAAAGCTGCGCTCTTCTTATGTAGCCCGATGGCCGAGAAGATCACGGGCGAGATTATTCACATCGATGGTGGGTACAACATTCTCGGGATGATGCTCAATCGACCGTAGACCAGCCGGGACATCTGTCGACTTACCCTGATGACAATGGTCGTTTCAGCTTCACAATCTGTTGTTCAACGCTGGGCGGGAAGTCTGCGCGAATTTCAGTGCCATGTCCACGGCTGCTGCTAATGCGCAATGCTCCGCCACAGGCTGCGACCCGTTCGCGCATATAGAATAGCCCATATTGTTCATCTAAAGGCTCATCGACGTCGAAACCCTGGCCGTCGTCGGTGATCATAACGGAGACGCCAGACTGTTCTTGGGTAAAAGCGATATGCACATTTTGTGCATGGGCATGCTGACGAATATTGCGCAAGGCTTCTTGAATGATACGGAACACGGTGAGATTGGTTTCACGAGAGAAGCGGGGAAGCTGTGGTGATGCTTCAAGGGTCACCGTGAACGGCTCTTGTTCTTGTACGCCGGCAATGTAGTCTCGCACGGTTTCCACCAAGTCCGACTCTGCGAGCAGCGGTGGATGTTGCTCATTACTAAAGTTTCGTCCGATGGCAGCCACGGTATCTAGCTCTGCCGCTAGATGTTCCATGCGCTCTTTCAGTTCAGGCACGCGCTGGCCAACGAGTTCCTGGCAGGCACGAAAAGCGCGGAGCACTTGAAACAGCTTCTCATTCAGCGGAAGGTGCCATTCTTCAACCTCGCGCTTACGTTCTTGTTCCTGCGCGCGGATGATCTTTCGTTGAGAATCGCGTTGGGTATGTTCGGCATGACGTGCATCCTCGACATCCCAGGCTCTTTCAATCAGTGTGGCCATATCCTGGGCGACGAGCGTGAGCATCTGAATGTCGACGGCGTCGAACGGCAGTCCGCCTTTTTTGTCCGCCAGAACGAGGCAGCCGAGCGGATACTGCGTCTGTAATCGTACGAAGAGCAAATTGTTCTGGGCCCATTCCTGCATGCGGGGAGTGGTCTGCAATTTGGTACGCACCTCGTCGCCGGAAGATAAGATAATTGTTTCCTCTTCCAGGGCTTGCTGGAGGATGCCGTGGGCAAGGGAGCCATTCAATTCATTGGCGGGGGGGACAAGGAATTTGCTTGAGGCGGCAACGCGGTCGGTGCGTTTGCGTTGTGGATCAATCAGTAGCACCCCAGCGCCACGGCAGGAGGCCAATCTCGTCAGTTCATCGGCGAGTTGTTGCAGCAAGTCATCAAGGTCAAGCGGTGCGAGGGTGCGGTGGAAAGAGAGTAAGCGCTCTGCTCGGCTCTGCTCAGATATCGTCTGCTGTTGGCTGCGCTGTTGATGCTCATGGCCGAACATGCCACAGAGGCCTGCCAGGAGGAACGAATAAAACGCAGACATGAAGACCGTGCTATAGCCACTCTCTCCATTCGGAACCAGGAAAAAGAGTCCGAAGCTCAACAGGGCACCGCCAAGCGCTGTGCTCAAGCCAGTGACGAGTCCGTAGCGAATTGCCGTGGCGACGATGATGCCATACGCGTACACATAGGCCGGACTTTGTAGTCCTCCGCTGACCGCACATAAAGTTCCGACGAGCAGGAGGTCTGCTGCGAGGAGCATGACGCGTGGTACGGGGGTACTGCGAGATGCGATAGCGTGTAATCCTCCGCAAGCTATCAGCGCGAGTATCCCTACCGCGATGACACTCGGTGGGAGAACTGCCGTGGTGGTAGAGAGCTGAACACACCAGATACTGACTGCCAACCACCGCAGATACACCCACAGCTTTTCACTCCCCCGCAACCGTCCGGTGGTTTGTGTTCGTGGTGTTGGAGACCATGACGACGAATATGTTACTGACACCCCCTCCACCCCTTTCTGCGCAATGCTTGTCTTCCCACTATGCCCCGTTTCTTGTTCTACCTACACGCAGGAGGTAGCATAGCTAGACAAAACGAGCAACGGATTCCATCAGCTCTTTTCTCTATCAAATGGATGAGAGCGAAAAGTCTGGTCATTTGCACCACGCTGCTTCCTTCTTGTGTGGCTGCACTATAGCGGTGAGGGATCTTCTGATAGTGAGGGAACACGAAAAGACCAGAAAGGAGTTCCTCTATGTTGTTCATGCTCAAAGCGCAGATCAATAAGCCAGCAGGCGTCTCGAATAAAGAATTCTATGGTGTGTGGCTGAAAGAAGCAGAAGCCGCGGTCGCTGCCCACAAAGCCGGAGTCATCAAAGCGATCTGGAAAGTGGCAGGAAAACCGGAAGTGGTCGCTGTCCTTGATGTCGAATCTGCTGATGTGCTTGAGGCCGCTGTGCTCGGTTTACCGCTGTGGAAATTGGGATATTCACACATGGTAAAAGTCGAATGGGATGTCGTGCGACCGTATGAGAATTGGTACGAGGATCTCAAGAAGTTAGCGGCGGAATGAGGCAAGACTCCGACTCTCGCATATCGGGATTCTGTGGGAGTCGATTGCATGAAAGCGGGCACCTTGTTGCCCGCGCTCACCGTGACCGCGTTAATTGCTTCCTTGCCCTTCGATGCACCACTCCCCAGTGCGTTTGAGTGAGAGGCTCTCGGGAGCGAGATCTACGGGCAATTGAGAAGCCGCTGCGACGGCACGTTCCAGTGCCACGTGACTCTCAAGGCCGATCGCTCGAAGGATGGGCTGATAGATTTCTTGCTCGTGAATCTCTGGACTGTAGAAATCCGCTTGGCGCACTGCGCGGATGTACGTACGGACATTCGGAATGAGGTGCAAGGCGGGCATTTTGAACCCGCGGACGACTCTGACGAGAATTTCAAACGTCTGGGCAGGAAAGTATTTGATCGCACTTTGCACGATGCGGAGGAACAATCCGTGATGAGCAATCTCATCGAGGGCAACAAGCCGGAAAGCTTCTGACGCACCTACCTCGAAGCCCCGTGCTTGTTCTTGCGAGGTGGGCGTGAGCGACAGGCCATATTCTTCACGAATACGGAGCCGCATTTTTTGGTAGTGGAAATGAGTCGCGCGTTCCTGGATCATCGAGTAAATCGTTACTCCGAGCGGGTTATCCATATCGGCATGCTGACGGACGTCCCACACGCCTGCGTGGGCTTTCTTCATGTAGGTTTCAAGTTGCGCGTCTGTCCGCGCGTGCGAATGCTTCAAGACGAGTTCCCAGGCGACACTGTGGCGCGCTTCTTCTGCGCCCCACTGTAACTGAGCGTTGCGTCGCGTCCGGTCCTGACGAAACAGATTCAGCCCTGTTTGTACGTAATCTCCCACGTATTCTTCGATGCCGAGGAATCCCTCGATCAAATCCGCAGAGGTCGAACTCAACCGAGAGCCCAACTGTTGCATCTCTTCGATAGGCAGATTATGCCACGGTGACCAGTTCCGCTGCGTGACCGCGCGCCTGTAGTATTCGACATAGTGGGTCGAGACCTCACATTCAAACGCGCGTTGGCGTGCGTCGGCGGTCCATGGACCGGAAAGAATCGTCGGCAGGTCGTGTTGTGACGACGAAGGCTGAGTATCCATGAGGTGCGGATGGTTCCGTTCTGCGCAGCCCAATGCCATCATCGCTACAGGGGTGCGCACGCGATGATGGAAGGTAATTGCGACGCTGCTCTCTGTGATCTGCGAGAGGAGCAGGGTTCCGTAAGCGCATCACCTTGCGTGATTGTGATATAAACGGACGGCATGAGGAACACTCGAATCTGCCGGGAAGGTACCAGGTTGTGCTACCTGGGGCAATTAGGCATCTGTCTCGCAGGACAGGGTATCCAACAAACTGAACGACTACTCAGGCCCCTATGCCCATCCCTGTAAAGGTCTGAATCTTTCATGATTTCGCGGGTTCTGCTGAGATAGGCGCGTGTCGTGGGGAGAAACTCAAGTTCAGGGAGAGAGAAGGGAACACGCGATGATCTTAGGAGCATGCT
>Ga0194132_10004917_pt1 | contig 22281 bp, 22 predicted proteins | sample TA2KigOf80mmetaG_FD_148612 | JGI IMG/M metagenome (GOLD analysis project Ga0194132, IMG submission 148612) | Freshwater microbial communities from Lake Tanganyika, Tanzania - TA2015054 Kigoma Offshore 80m | ecosystem: Environmental > Aquatic > Freshwater > Lake | place: Tanzania: Lake... | reverse complement strand
ATCGGTGACAGGACGCCGATGTCCTTGATCCGTCAGGCCCCGGAGAAATCCGGGGAGCTAGAGAGGCCGGAGATTCTCATCTGATCCGGTCCAGGTTCTGGGGAGGGATCACAAACCGAAACGTTCACCCTCTGAGTGGACCTAATCCAGGGGAAAGGTCACTAACTCAAAGGTAATAAAGAACATGATAACAAAATTAAAAAAAGCAGCCATTGCGACTGCTTGAAAGGGTGTTAGTGTTTTAGTTGCTACTACAGTGGCTATGGAGTTGGCAGCATCATGAAAGCCGTTGGTAAAGTCAAAGATCAGCGCAACAGCGATCAACAACAATGCAGACAACATCAACGGATTTGCAAGTAAAATTTCTAGCGTCGCAAGCACGAAACGCTCCTTGGTTTATTCTGTGAAATATTTTTCCAACACAGCAAGTTTGTCCTCGTACTCAGAAATGGTTTCAATTTCCTTTTCAATGGCCTTTCGTGGCCGTCGCCGGCGATGTCATTACCAGATTCTGCGGCATCACCATGTGCTGTATCATGACCGGTGTGATTTGGGTGGTGTTGAAACCTGCTGATTTGGGCACGGTGCATTGGATCTACCGCAAGGCCCGCCAGCAATCGGGCGCGCATTTGGTCTAAAACGATCAAAATGCCCGATCCGGTCACGATTCCCGTGATGACCGGATATGGGACATAGCGGATAAGCCCGCCAATCCGAAATGCCCCGAGCAGAACTTGAATCAATCCGGCAAGCGCGAGCATGGCAAAGGCCGCGACCACCGCCGTCCGGCCGGCGAAAGGCGATCCGGGCGCCGCAATCTCGGCCAACGTCGCGGCCACCACCAGCGCCATGGTTACCCGCGGGCCGGAAATCATTACCCGCGTCCCGCCGAATAATGGAACGAGAAGGCCAACGCCCACCGCGCCGAGGATACCCGCGGGCCGGAAATCATTACCCGCGTCCCGCCGAATAATGGAACGAGAAGGCCAACGCCCACCGCGCCGAGGATACCCGCGAGCGCCCCCTCGGCGGCGAACGAGGGTCCGAGCAGCGCGAACGCGACGATGCCGCGGCCGAGGGTATAGGGAAGTCCGATCATCGCGGCATTGAATCCGCCAACGAGATCGCGGCCGACCGACGCGGCCGGTTCGCCGTTCATGACGCTCCCTCCCCCAAGATGCTTCTTATAATCCGACGCCGTATGGCAATCCGCTGGAGCCGGCGTTTCTTACACCGTTTCGACCCACGCCGCCACGGCTTCTTCTATGGTTATATCCCGATGAGGCGCCCGCATGGACGGCGGCTCGCCATCGACGATCGCGGCAAACGCGGCTTCGGCCCCGCGCACCAATCCGCGCGCCGCGACATGCGGATGCGCCGGCACTTCGCCGTAATCCAACACCGGTTGGTAGCAACAATCGACGCTCTTGAGTCTGCGATCCCATTCGACGCGGGGCGCGCCCGCAAAAACGTCCGCGACTTCGGCGATGAGTACGGTTTGCGGCAACGGGTCGGCGTGGCGGTCGGTCCAATCACGTCGGGCCATGGCTTCGCAGAAGTTGCGCCAAAACGCTTTTTCGATCGCCCCGAGGGCGACGAATTTCCCGTCGCCGGTACGATAAATCCGGTAATACGCGGCGCCGCCGTTGAGCAGCGCCCCTTCGCGCGCGGGGGCAGCTCCCGCCCGGGCCGCGGTCAGGCCCCACCCCTGCCAGGCGAGAACGGTTTCGGCAAGCGAGACGTCGATGAACGCCCCCTGCCCCGTGCGCGCGCGCCCGAGCAGGCCACCGAGAGCGCAGAGCGCCGCATGCATGGCGCTGGCGTGATCGGCGATGGGCGGAAACGTAATGGCCGGCGCGGCACGCGGCCCGCTCGCCGCCAATAATCCGGCAAACGCGAGATAGTTGAGGTCGTGCCCGGCGGTAACGGCGAGCGGACCGGACTGGCCGTAGCCCGAAAGCGCGACATGGATCAGGCGCGGATTCGCGGCACGCAAGCGATCGGCGCCGAACCCGAGCTTGGCGAGCGCGCCGGGCCGGAAGGATTCGATCAACACATCGGCGACCTCCGCGAGCCGCGCGAATACACGTCTGCCCTCCTCGCTCTTGAGATCGAGGCGGAGGACGCGCTTTCCGGTATTGATCGACGCGTAATAGGGCGAAACGCCCGAGACGGGACCTCCCGTCACCGGATCGAGGGCGCACAAGGGATCGCCCGAGGGCGGCTCCACCTTGAGTACGTCGGCGCCGAGATCGGCGAGGATTTGCGCCGCCCCGGGTCCCGGCAGGTATTGGCCGAGATCGAGCACACGCGTGCCGGCGAGCCAGGATTTGAGCATCGGCGGCGGCCGCCGGACAGCGCGCCTACTCGACCAGCGCCGGCGGCTTGCGGTCCTTGCGCTTGGCCGGAAGGGTGCGCCCGGAAGGGTCGGGGTAATCGACCGCCAACTTACCGTCCGCCTCGCGCACCAGGGCGACCCCGCCCGAAGCCAGGCGGCCGAACAGCAGCTGGTCGGCGAGCGGCTTCTTGATGTGCTCCTGGATGACGCGGGCGAGCGGACGGGCGCCCATCTGCCGGTCGTAGCCGGTGCGGGCGAGCCAGGCGCGCGCGCCGCCGGTAATTTCCAGGATCACGCCGTGTTCCTCGAGTTGCAGTTCGAGCTCGAGGATGAACTTGTCGACCACGCGCGCCACCACCTCGGGCGGCAGATGGGCGAACGACACCACGGCGTCGAGCCGGTTGCGGAATTCGGGCGAAAAAGCGCGCTCGATCGCTTCCTTGTCGTCGCCTTCGCGCTCGACGCGCTCGAACCCGATCGGGGCCTTGGCCATTTCAGCCGCGCCCGCGTTGGTGGTCATGATCAGGATCACGTTGCGGAAATTGACGCTCTTGCCGTTGTGGTCGGTGAGCTTGCCGTGGTCCATGATCTGCAAAAGAATGTTGAACAGATCGGGGTGCGCCTTTTCGATTTCGTCGAGCAGCAACACCGTGTGCGGCTGCTGATCGACCGCGTCGGTCAAAAGGCCGCCCTGGTCGAAGCCGACGTAGCCCGGCGGCGCGCCGATCAGGCGCGAAACCGAGTGGCGCTCCATGTATTCGGACATGTCGAAGCGCACCAGCTGCACGCCGAGGATCTTGGCGAGCTGGCGCGCGACCTCGGTCTTGCCGACGCCGGTCGGCCCAGAAAACAGATAGCAGCCGATCGGCTTTTCGCCCTCGCGCAGGCCCGCGCGGGCGAGCTTTATGGACGACGCCAGCGATTCGATCGCCTTGTCCTGACCGAACACCACCGCCTTGAGGTCGGCTTCGAGGGTGCCGAGCGCCTTGCGGTCGTCGATCGACACGCTCTTCGGGGGAATGCGCGCGATCTTGGCGACCACCGTTTCCACGTCCTTGACGCTCACCGTGCGCTTGCGCTTCGGTTCGGGCAGCAGCATGCGGGAAGCCCCGACTTCGTCGATGACGTCGAGCGCCTTGTCGGGCAGCTTGCGGTCGTGGATATGGCGCGCCGCCAGTTCGACCGCGGCGCGCAGCGCGCCCTCGGTGTAATGGACCTTGTGGTGCTTCTCGAAATAGGGCTTCAGGCCCTTGACGATCTTGACCGCGTCCTCGATCGACGGCTCGTAGACGTCGATCTTCTGGAAGCGGCGCACCAGCGCGCGATCCTTCTCGAAATGGGCGCGGTATTCCTTGTAGGTGGTCGAGCCCATGCAGCGCACCGCGCCGGCGGCGAGCGAGGGTTTCAGGATATTGGACGCGTCCATCGACCCGCCCGAGGTCGCGCCCGCGCCGATCACCGTGTGAATTTCGTCGATGAACATGATGGCCCCGGGCGTGTTCTCGATTTCGCCGATGACCGCCTTGAGGCGTTCCTCGAAATCGCCGCGATAGCGGGTGCCGGCGAGCAGCGAACCCATGTCGAGGGCGAAGATGGTCGCGTCCTTAAGCACCTCGGGCACCTCGCCCTGGACGATGCGCCGCGCCAAGCCTTCCGCGATCGCGGTCTTGCCGACCCCGGCGTCGCCGACGAACAGCGGATTGTTCTTGTTACGCCGGCAGAGAATTTGGATGGTGCGCTCGATTTCGGCGTGGCGCCCGATCAGGGGGTCGATGCGCCCTTCGCGCGCCTTCTTGTTGAGGTTGACGCAATAGGTGTCGAGCGCCTCGTGCCCCTTGCGCACGATTTTTTCCGGCTGCGCGTCCTCGTCGGCGCCGTGGGGCGTGCCGCGCGCGCGCGAGGCGCCGACCTTGGCGATGCCGTGGGAAATATAGTTGACCGCGTCGAGCCGCGACATTTCGCGCGTTTGCAGGCTGTAGACCGCGTGGCTTTCCCGCTCGGAAAACAGCGCGACCAGGATGCTGGCGCCGGTCACTTCCTCGCGGCCCAAGGATTGGACGTGCATGATCGCGCGCTGGACGACGCGCTGGAATCCGGCGGTCGGCTTCGGTTCCTGGTTGCGCTGGACGAGCCCCATGCGCGCGAGGTCGCCGTTGACGAATTCGGTCATCTCGGCGCGCAGCGACTCCACGTCGACGCCGCAGGCGCGGAAGACCGATATCGCGTCCGGGTCGTCGCAGAGCGCGAGGAGAAGATTTTCGAGGGTGGCGAATTCCTGGCGGCGCTGGCTGGCGCTCGCCAGCGCGCGGTGCAGCGTCTGTTCGAGATTGCGCGACAACACGGTCAGCCGTCCCCTTCCTTCTCGATGGTGCACTGGAGCGGGTGCTGATGCTGGCGGGCGAGGTCCATCACCTGGCCGGCCTTGGTTTCGGCGATCTCGTAGGTGTAGACGCCGCAGATGCCGACCCCCTTGTGGTGGACATGCAGCATGATCCGGGTCGCTTCCTCGTGCGACTTGCCGAAAAAACGCTCCAGCACGTGCACGACGAACTCCATCGGCGTGTAGTCGTCGTTGAGCAGCAGCACCTTGTAGAGCGACGGTCTCTTGACCTTCGGCCGCGTTTTGACCGCGAGCCCGGTCCGGGTCCCGTCGTCGTCGCGGCGCGCGGGCGGCACCCGGGGGGGGCCGCTTGGCGGCACGCTGGATAATCGGTGGGACGAAGGGGTCATGGCCACGAATTCCCTGACCCCGGAGTATAAAGAAAATGATCCGCCCCGCCAAATCCGCTTTCCGACGGCGCGCCCGCTCATTTACCAAAAAGAATGCGCCCGGTGGAGGGAGGATCCACCGGGCGCGGATGCTGCCCGTCTCTTGGGGGGATGGGAGGGAGGTCAGGCAGCAGTCTGTTTGACGAGGGCGCCGAGCGCCGCATCGGCGCGGGCAACGACCGGGGACGAAACGTCCTCGGCGATTTTCACCGCGAGATCGGAGAGCGCGCGGCCCTTGCTCGTGTATTTGGCGTAGGACGCCTGGGCGAGGTCGCTCTGGGCCGCGAGCCATTCCGGCGTGCTGCGGCACGCCGTCAGGCGGCGCGCGGCGGCGGCGCCGTCATCGATCGATTCCTGGGCCAGCGCCAGCCACGCCTGGCCCATCTGCTGCGCGCCGGCCAGCAACGCGTTGCCAGCCTGGGACGCGGCGTCCCAGTTGGCGCGGCCGAATGCCACGGCGGTTTCGAACTGCTTGGTCGCGGCGGCGGGGTTGAAGAAGCCTTCCATCGCGTCCTTGGCGACGCTGGAAACGGGTTCGATCAGATCGGCGCTCTTGGCGACGGCGGTCTTGCGGGTGGGAGCGTTCATGGCGAAAAACATCTTCCTCGGTTTCATAAATTCTGTGATGCTGCAATGCAGGGTGACGGTCCAAAAAATACGCTCTAAAAACCTAGTTGTCAATCTTTTTTGTGCATAGCACCATTTTGGGAAATTTTTTAACATATTGAAAATAAATAAGTTAATCTTAACAAAACCCATCAGCTATTCATTTTCTCGCATGTGCAAACCGTGGCGGCTCCCTGCTTGGAACGGAAACGGCGGCTTTAACCGTTTGTTCGGTAATCGGTTTTAAACGGGTGTAGACCCCTCCTCTCGCTCTTGTGGCGGCACGAGGTCTTGGGCTCTAATCGTAGGGTGTCCGGTGCGCGATTCGGGCGCCGACAAAGGAAAAACAACACCAGGGGCCGCTTCAGCCATCCGATGCCGTCCAACGCCTGCCGTTCGTCCTGGTTTCCGGCCATGACCCGTTTCGGGGCTTCGGCCCTGCTCGCCGCCGCTCTTCTCATCGATGCGCCCGCGCTCCGCGCCGAAGTGCCCTTCACCCAGGTGGTGGTCGACGCCAATTCGGGCCGGGTCCTGCACGCGGTCAATCCCGACGGGCTGGTGCATCCTGCGTCGCTCGTCAAGATCATGACCCTCTACCTCGCCTTCGAGGCGATGGATAAAGGTCAACTTTCGCCCTACGAACGCATCCGGGTGTCGAAGAACGCCGCCGCCCAATCGCCCTCCAAGCTCAACGTCCCCGCCGGCCAGAGCATCCTGGTGCGCGACGCGGTGCTGGCCATCGTCGCCAAATCGGCCAACGACATGACGGTGGCGTTGGCCGAGCGCATCGCCGGCAGCGAATCCGATTTCGCCTTGGCGATGACCGACAAGGCCAAGGCGCTCGGCATGACCCGGACCGTGTTCCGCAACGCCTCGGGCCTGCCGCATCCGGCCCAGGTCACCACCGCGCGCGACATGGCCGTCCTCGGGCGCGCGATCATCCGCGACTTTCCGCACCATTATGCGGTCTTTTCCACGCCGGAATTCGCCCACGCCGGCGTCACGCATCGCAATCACAACCAGTTGCTCGGCGATTATTCCGGCGCCGACGGCATCAAGACCGGCTACATCCGCGCGTCCGGCTACAACCTCGTCGCCTCCGCCGTGCGCGACAAGCGCCGCGTGATCGGCGTGGTCATGGGCGACCGCTCGCCGGCGACCCGCAACGCGCGCATGGCCGATCTGCTCGATCGCGGCTTCGAAACCCTGGCCGGCGTCCGGGTCGCCGATTTCCCCGCCGCGCCGGAACGCATACGCTCCTCGGTCGCGCAAGCGACGCCGAACGCCGACAAAGCCAGACCGACCGCGGTCGCGGCGCGCCAGGCGCCTTCGCCGGAACAAAACCGCGCGCGCGCGCGAACCGAAACCGCGCAGGCCTCCGGCGGGCAATGGATGATCCAGGTCGGCGCGTTCCACCGTTACGCGCTCGCCGAACAGGCGGCGCAAACCGCGGCCAAGATCGCGCCCGTGACCCTCGGCAACGGCGAGATCAAGATCGTTCCGACCAACCCGAAAAAGGGAAAGCCGATCTATCGCGCCCGCATCGCCGGTCTTTCCAAGGCGGAAGCGGCCAAGGCCTGCGCCGCGCTTCAGGCCAAGAACATGGCCTGCATCCGCGCCATCGACGCCGAACACGCCGAATACGCCAACGCCTCGTGAGAAATCGTCAGCGCGCGCGATCCTTCGCCAGCGCGCGCAACAGACGGCGCTTGTGCCGGCGGCACCAAGTTTCGAAATCCCAAATCTTGCCCGACGTTCGGCCGGGACGCATGGAAATGAACACGTTGGCCTCGATCGGGCCGTCGGCGGTGGTCACCGTCCGGCGCGCCAGGATGTAATCCCGGCCTTCATAGCGGGCGAGGCGACGCGCGACGTCCGCGTCGATGCCGCGCACCAGCATTCCCGCCACCTCGGCGCCCGGATATTCGACCAGCATGGGAAAAACGCCGTGGCGCATGCCGAGGCGCTCGTAACCGGGCAGACGCGCCGGAGTCAGACGGCCGGGCGGGATGCGCTCGCCGGCCACCGCCGACAGCACGTCGGCGTCCATCAGCGAGCCGTAGAAAAAATAATCGGCCATGGTCAGCCGAGATCGGGAATCGCGACGCGGCTCAACGTCAGCTGCTCGGCGAGCGCGGCCTTGAGGCGGGCGAGGCCTTCGGCGTTGCGCGATTCGCAGCGCGCGACCAGCACCGCCTGGGTGTTGGACGCGCGCAGCAGCCACCAGCCGTCGGCGGTCGTCACCCGCACGCCGTCCACGTCGTCGACCGCGAGGCCGGGCGCCGTCTTGAGACGGCGCTGAACCTCCTCGACCACCCGGAATTTCCGGTCCTCGGCGCAGTCGAAGCGGATTTCCGGCGTGTTGACCATGGCCGGCAAGGCGTCGCGCAGTTCGGCGAGGCTCTTGTCGCCGGACGCGACCACCGACAGCAGCCTGACCGCCGCGTAGAGCGCGTCGTCGACCCCGTAGAAGCGGTGACGGAAGAAGATGTGTCCGCTCATCTCGCCCGCGAGCGGCGCCTTCAGTTCCTGCATCTTGGCCTTGATCAGCGAATGGCCCGTCTTCCACATCAGCGGCCTGCCGCCGAGGCGGGCGATTTCGTCGAAAAATGCCTGGCTCGCCTTGACGTCGGCGATGATGGTCGCGCCCGGTTCGTCCTTCAGCACCTCGCCCGCGAGCAGAACCAAAATCTGGTCGCCCCACAGCACGCGCCCCCGGCCGTCGACCATGCCGATCCGGTCGGCGTCGCCGTCGAAGGCGAAGCCGAGGTCGCACTTGCCCCCGGTCACGGCGGCCTTGAGTTGGGCGAGGTTTTTTTCGACCGTGGGGTCCGGGTGATGGGCGGGAAAGCGCCCGTCGATGGTTGCGTTGATCACCGTGTGGCGTCCGGGCAGCTTCCGCACCAGCCGCGTGAGCGCGTCGCCGGCGGCGCCGTTGCCGGGATCCCAGGCGACCGCGAGTTCGCGCGTTCCCCGGTGATCGCGGGCCAAGCGGGCGACGTACGCATCCAGCACGTTCCGGTCGCGAGTCTCGCCGCGCCCGGAAGCAAAGGCGCCCTCGGCCGCGACCCGCCCCAGATTCTGGATGTCCGCGCCGTAAAAGGGTTTTCCCCGGTGCGAAAACTTGAAGCCGTTGTATTCGGGGGGATTATGCGAGCCGGTCACCATCACCGAACCATCGCTCGCCATGTCGTGGGCGGCGAAATAGATCATCGGCGTCGGCCCGAGGCCGATCCGGGTGACGGACATGCCGGTCGCCGTCAGGCCTTGGACCAGCGCCCGCTCCAAATCCGGTGATTCGATGCGGCCGTCGTAGCCGACCACGACCGTGCGCCCGCCGTCCCGGGCGAGGATCGAGCCGAACGCCAGGCCGATGGCGCGCGCGTCTTCCGCCGTCAGGGTTTTGCCGACGACGCCGCGAATGTCGTATTCGCGCAGCAGCGTCGGGTGCAGGGCGCGAGCGCCGTCCTTGGCCATCGGGCTATTTCGCGTCCGCCGGCGGCCGGCCGATGGAATGGTAGGCGATCCCGGCGGCGGCCATTTCGTCGGGACGATAGATATTGCGCAAATCGACCAGCACCGGGCGTTTCATGACTTGGCGCAGCCGCGCCAGATCGAGCGCGCGGAACTGGTTCCATTCGGTGACGATCACGCCCGCGTCGGCATCCGCAAGCGCGTCGTAGGCGTCCTTGCCCCAGTCGACCCCGGGCAGCAGCGCCTTGGCTTCCTTCATGCCCTCGGGATCGTAGGCGCGCACCCGCGCGCCCGCTTTTTGCAGCGCCGGCACGATCTCCAGGCTCGGCGAATCGCGCATGTCGTCGGTATTGGGCTTGAAGGTGAGGCCGAGGACCGCGATGGTCGCGCCCTTGACCGAGCCGCCGCACGCGGCGACGACGCGCGCGGCCATCGCCTTCTTGCGCCGCTCGTTGACCGCCACCACCGTCTCGACGATGCGGATCGGGCTGCCGACGGCCTCGGCGGTGCGCACCAGGGCGAGGGTGTCCTTGGGAAAGCACGAGCCGCCGTAGCCGGGTCCCGCGTGCAGGAATTTGCGCCCGATGCGGCCGTCGAGGCCGATGCCCTTGGCGACATCCTGCACGTCGGCGCCGACCTTTTCGCACAGGTCCGCGATCTCGTTGATGAAGGTGATCTTGGTGGCGAGGAAGGTATTGGCGGCGTACTTGATCAGTTCGGCGGTCTCCAGGGTGGTGAAGATGATCGGGGTTTCGATCAGGTAGAGCGGCCGATAGAGCCGGCGCATCAGTTCGCGCGCGCGCTCGGTCTCCGCGCCGATGACCACCCGGTCGGGGCGCATGAAATCGCCGATGGCCGATCCCTCGCGCAGGAATTCGGGGTTGGAGACGACGTCGAAGTCGGCGTCGGGCCGGGCTTCGCGCACGATGCGTTCCACCTCGCGGCCGGTGCCGACCGGCACCGTCGATTTGGTGACGATGACGGCATAGCCGGTCAACGCCGCCGCCACCTCGCGCGCGGCGGCATAAACGTAGCTCAGGTCGGCGTGGCCGTCGCCGCGCCGACTGGGCGTGCCGACCGCGATGAACACCGCGTCCGCGCCCTTGACCGCAGCGGCGAGATCGGTCGAGAACGACAGCCGCCCGGCCTGGACGTTGCGCGCGACCAGTTCGTCGAGTCCCGTCTCGTAGATCGGCATCTTGCCTTGGCGCAAATCGGCGATCTTGCCGCCGTTCTTGTCGAAGCAAACGACTTCGACCCCGAATTCGGAGAAGCACGCGCCGGAGACGAGGCCGACGTAGCCGGTGCCGATCATGGCGACGCGCATGGTGCGATCCGTTTCCCGTCAATGGCGTGAGCGATCGCTCACACGTACTGCTTGAGCATGGCCTTGACCCCGTCGGCGAGGTCCGGGCGGCGGAGCGCGAAGGCGAGGTTGGCCTCGAGGAAGCCCTGCTTGCTGCCGCAGTCGAAGCGCTTGCCCTTGAAGCGGAGCCCGTGGAACGGCACCTCGCCGATGGTCTTGGCCATGGCGTCGGTGAGCTGGATCTCCCCGCCCGCGCCCCGGTCCTGGCGGTCGAGGTGGTGGAACACCTCGGGCTGGAGGATGTAGCGCCCGATGATCGAGAGCGTCGACGGCGCGACCTCGGGCGCCGGCTTTTCCACCAGCCCCTTGGCGCGCGCCAGCCCGCCCTGCTCCTGGGCGACGTCGAGAATGCCGTACTGGTTGGTCTTCTCGCGCGGCACGTTTTCGACCGCCACCATGTTGCCGCCGACCTGGGCATAGATATCGACCATCTGTTTCAGGCAGCCGGGCTCGGCCATGATCAAGTCGTCGGCGAGCAGCACGGCGAACGGCTCGTCGTGGATGAAACTGCGCGCGCACCAGACCGCGTGGCCGAGGCCGAGCGGTTTCTGCTGGCGGGTGTAATAGACCCGTCCCGATTCCGGCAGGCAGTCGAGCACTTCTTTGAGCGCCTCCATCTTGCCGCGCTCCTTCAAGGTCTGCTCGAGTTCGACGGCGTGGTCGAAATGATCCTCCATCGCCGTCTTGCCGCGCCCGGTGACCAGGATGAATTCCTCGATGCCGGCGTCGCGCGCTTCCTCGACCGCGTACTGGATCAGCGGCTTGTCGACGATCGGCAGCATTTCCTTCGGCAGCGCCTTGGTCGCGGGCAGAAAGCGCGTGCCGAGGCCGGCGACGGGAAAAACGGCCTTCTTGACGGGCTTGACCATCGGGGGTCCCTGGCAGGTGGCTTGGGCTCGGAAGGCGGTTTTATTGCCATACGGGCGGGAGGGGCGCAAGGCGCGCCACGGCGGCGAAACCGCGGGTTACAGCAGCGTGTCGCGGGCCTGGTTGACCTTGGCGGCGAGGTAGGAGGAACCGCCCCGGTCGGGGTGCAACTGCGCCATCAGGCGCCGGTGCGCGGCCTTGATCGCGGCTTCGTCCGCGCCCTCCTCCAGTCCCAGGATGCGCAGCGCCTCTTCCCGGGTCATGGGGCCGGAAGCGAAGCCCTCCGATTCGGCTCCGTCGGTTGCGTTCGCGCCGGCTGTCCGGGCTTCCGCCCCCTCCTTCCATCCCGGCCGTTCCCGATCGAGATAGGCGACCAATAACGAAGCGGACTGCGTATCGACCTCGTTCAGGTACACCAAAAGCGCGATCAACGCGATCCGATCCATGTCCGAGAGTTTTCGGCTGGCCCAGTTTCCTTCGATCACTTCGCCATCCATGCGGCCGCTGTCGTGGTCCAGCGTCATGCGCAAGTGCCGGGTTTCGACCCGCGAAGTTTGTCCGCTCGCCGCGCCGGTCGGAGCGCCGCGCATTCGGGAAAACGTCTTGAACATGCGCGCCAGAGCCCGCGCCCGGAAAATCCAGGGCATGATCGCCGGGATCGCGACGAACAGCCACGACAGCCGACCGGTGACGGCGAGATAGAGAAAGAGCGCGCCGAGAACGCCGCTCGCGGTCCAGACGATGGCGCGGGCGAGTTTCTTGGGATCGGCGGCGACGAAGAGCCTCAATGCCAGGACCGTCGCCGCCAGCAGCAAAAGCCCGATCAGGAACCAGGTCAGCATTCCCGCTCAATCCTTGGGGCCCGACACCTGGCGGGCAACGGCCAAAATCGTCCCGCCCTTGGCGCGGGCGATTTTGTTCAAGGCGTCCGCGCCGGCGGCGGCGTACACGGCGACCGCGGTCAGGAGATCGCGAAGCGCGTCGGCGCTGGCCGCATCGAAACGGACATAGGCCCCGCGGGTCAGTTCGGCGACCCGGCGGAACGCGAATTCGGCGGCCGGATCGTCGCCCTCATGGAACATGAACGCCGGGACGCCGAGCAGGGCGAGCTCGCCCGCCGCCGCCACGACGCGATCGATGTCCTCCTCGAAGGCGTCGCCGACGAGAACCATCGCGTTGACGCGCGCCGCCCGTGTTTCGCCGGCGGCGTGACCAAGAGCCTTGCGGATTTGGGTTTCGCCGGCGAGGCAGAAAACGGATTCCATCAGGCGCGTCATTTCATCCGCGTCCCGAACCCACCGGCTGACCTTGAATTCGTCGAAGCCGCGATAGAACGCCAACTGCACGTCGAGCCCGCCCACGGCCTCCGCCGCGCGGAACATTTCGCCCTGGATGCGGGCGGCCTTGTCCCAGGTCGGCTCGCGGCTGGCGGTCGCGTCCATGACGAACAGCAAGCGGCCCCGGCTCGCGCCCTGAACGCGCGGCGCGGGCACGGTTTTGGACCGCGCCAGAAATTCGGACACGGCTTTCGCGGTTTCGGTGTTATCGGCGCCCGCGTCGGGAAGGCGATCTTTACCGGCCATGCTTTCACCCGCCGGCAAAGATAACCTTCACCGACAGGGCACGCCACAGCCTCCGATTTCTACGCCGCCGCCCGGCGCGGCGGCAGGCGGAGCGCGTCGAGCAGGGAGCGGACTTCCTGGCGCGCGGCGACGTGGCTCATGGACATGGCGCCGGGCTTGACGTCCTCGAGATCCATCATGGTCAGGCCCTGCAGGAACAATTCGCGGTAGATCACCCGCTCGGCGAAGCCCTGCGCGATTCGGCAGCCGAGGCGAGTCGCGAAGTCGCGCATCAGGCGCTCGATTTCGCGCTTGTTGCGCGCGTCCAGGTGCGAGAGCCGGTTGCGCATGACGACCCAATCGATCGAACCCTGGTTGCGCTCGGCGCGTTCCTTCTTCGCCTGCCAGACCATCTCGGCGTAATGGCTCGGCGCCTTGACCGTGAGCGCGCGCGGATCGACGTGGGCGAGCACGTCGAAATCGACCAGGCTGTCGTTGATGGGCGTGATCAGCGTGTCGGCGTAGGCGTGGCCGTAGCGCGACAATTCGCTGTCGCTGCCCGGCGTGTCGATGACCAGCAGGTCGTTGGCGAACATGGCGCCGTCGAGCAGCAGCCTGAGCCGGTCGCGTTCCTCCGCCAGCAACGGCGGGCCGAACGGCAGGTTGTTGCGCCGGTCGACCGCGTAATGCGCCGGCATCGGCAGATCGAATCCCTCGGCGCGGGCGTAATTGCGCCGGTTGGCGAGATAGCGGGTCAGCGTGCCCTGGCGGGCGTCGAGGTCGATGCTGGCGACATTGCGCCCTTCGCGGAGCGCGGCGACGATGACGTGCATGGCGGTGGTCGACTTGCCCGACCCGCCCTTCTCGTTGCCGAGCACGATCACGTGCGCGCGCTTCGCCGACATGGCGCGATTCCCCTCGTGGGACTTTCCGATTCGTCCGATAATTTCGGGATAACCTAGCCCGGCGCGGTTAACAAGTCATTAGGCCGCTTAATCGAGATGGATCGTGCCCGCGGGGTGGAAGGCGCGAAACGCGAACGCGAACGCCACGTCGTGAACGGTGTCTTCCCAGCCGCCGTCGGCGCGGCGGCGTTCGACCACGACCCCGCCCACTTCCCGGCCCTCGGCCACGCGGCGCGCATCGAGCGCGGACACTTGGCCCGGTCGCCACGTCAGGCGGAGATCGTCACGCGCGATGACTCCCTTCGCCCGCACCCGCGTCAGCGGCCAAGCCTCGCGTCCGACCACGACCACCCGCTCGAGCGCGCCGATCCCTTCGGGCAGCGGCCCGCGATACAGAAACGGCGTGTCCGAGGAGTCGTAGCCGGCATACGGATTCATACCGTAACGCCGCATGCCGGGATTATTCGGCACCAGCACGCGCCCCGCCGGCGCCCGTTGGCGGAATTCGGCGAAGGATTCCAGCCGGCTCGGCACCATCCGCAGTGTCTCCCCCGTCAACGCGCCGACGATGGCTTCGCCGAGAAACTGCTGCCACCAGGTTTCGGTTTGGCGGTCGTACATCACCAGGTCCGAGTGGCGGAGCTTGCCGGTGGTGCCGAATTCCAGCGTTCGCCCGCCCAACCGCCGATCGAACACCACCGCCGAATTGCAAAGCGGGCAATAGGTGATCGCGACCGGAACGCCGCCGACCGTGTCGTTGACGATCTCGTGCCAGATCAGGATCGAGATCGGATAAGCCCGCGCCTCGCCCTTGAGGACGATGCCGATCACCGGCTCGGTGTCGCGCACATCCCGCGCTTCGGCGAGCGGAACGAATTTCGGCCGGTCGATGGAAGGGATGCCGTCCTTGGGCGGGCCGCCCGACATGATTTCGTCGAACGGCACGCCGGCACGGGTGAAATCGGTGCGCGGCCATTCGACTCGCCACTCGTCGGGCGCCGCGCCCGCCCACACCGACCCCGAATGCGCGAATACGAGAGCCAGGGCGGCGGCGCACGCCGCGCGGGCGATATTGGCAAAACGGGAGTCAAGTTCCATTCCGGCATTATGATCGCTCGACGGAAATCCGCGATCACATACGGTTGAACGAAACGGCCGGAAACCCGATCCTCACGCCTTTTTGATCCACACGGCGGTGTCGTGGAAGGCGGCCCCGCCCGCCGGCGGCGCGCGGTCGTCGCCGATCAGGGCGTTGACGGCGAGCCCTTCGGCGAAGGACTTGTTGGGCCAGATTCCCTCGACCACCGTCACCCCTTCGCGCACGCCGTCGAACGAACGCGCGTGGACCACGACGCTCGCGCGCCGGTTGCCGAGGCGCACGCGGTTGCCCTCGGCGATGTTCAGGCGGGCCATGTCGGCGGGGTGGATCAGCGCGGTCGGGCGCACTTCGCGCTTCTGCGAACCCGGAGTTTCGGTAAAGGTGGAGTTGAGGAACTGGCGCGCGGGCGCGACCACCATCTTGAACGGATGCCCGGCGTCGGCCTTTTCGATGATCTCGACATGATCGGGCAACGCCGGCATGGCGATGTGATCGGCGCCGACCGACTTCCAGTCGGGAGCGAAATGGAACTTTTTGTCGGGATGGGCGAACCCGTTCAGGAAATGCATGTCCTCGAATCTTTTCGAAAAATCCACGCCGCCGTCGGCCCAAACCTGCTCGGCGGTCGGCAGGCCCGAGCGGCGCAGCATGTCGTCGATCAACTCCCATGCGGTCATGTCGAAGCCAGGGTGCTCGGCGCCGAGTCTGCGCGCCAGGCCCTGAAGAACCTCGTGGTTCGAGCGCGCCTCGGCGTAGGGTTCGATCGCCTTGCGCCCGATCTGGAGCCAGGTATGCGCGCCGGCGCGATAAATATCGTCGTGTTCCAGGAACGTCGTCGCCGGCAGCACCACATCGGCGGCGGCCGCGGTTTCGGTCATGAACTGCTCGTGGACGCACACGAACAAATCCGCGCGCGCGAAACCGGCGCGGACCTTGGCGAGATCGGGCGCTACCACCATCGGGTTGGTGTTCTGGATGAACAGCGCCTTGACCGGCGGACCGCCGAGCAGCGCCTCCGGCTCGCCGAGCAGCACCGCGCCGATCCGCGACTGGTCGAGCGCGCGCACCCGGCGGTCGAGCCGGTCGAGGCCCATGATCACGCTTTGGTCCAAATTCTTGTATATCCCGCTCTGGGAATAGAGCGCGCCGCCGCCCTTGTGTCGCCAAGCGCCGGTCACCGCCGGCAGGCAGCTCGCCGCGTGCATGGCGGCCGCGCCGTTGCGCTGGCGCGTGAACCCGTAGCCGAGCCGGATGAAGCTGCGCTTGGTCCGGCCGTACAGGCGGGCGAAGGCGACGATTTCCTCCTCCGGCAGGCCGGTGACGGCGGCGGCCCAGGCCGGCGTGCGCGCCTCGAGGTGGCGCGCCAGGCGCGCGTCGGCGTCGGTGTAGCGCACGAGGTAGTCGCGGTCGGCGTAATTTTCCTTGAACAGCACGTGCATGATCGCGCACGCGAGCGCGCCGTCGGTGCCGGGACGCAGCAGCAACGGGATGTCCGCCGCTTCCATGGTCGGGTTGCGGTAGACGTCGACGCAGGCGATCTTGGCGCCGCGGTTCTTACGCGCCAGCGCGGCGTGGTGCATGGCGTTGACCTGGGTCGAAACCGCGTTGGTCCCCCAGAACACGATCAGGTCGGATTCCGCCATCTCGCGCGAATCCGCGCCGCGCTTGACGCCCGCGCCCGCCTTCCAGCCCGAATCGCTAAGCCGGATGCAAATGGTGTCGTCTTCGCGCGAATAGCCCATGACGTGGCGCAGCCGATCGATCCCGTCGCGCTGCACGAGGCCCATGGTGCCGGCGTAGAAATAAGGCCAGACCGAGGTCGCGCCGTGCGTCGCCGCCGCTTCGCCAAGCGCCGCCGCGGTCATGTCCAGCGCCTCGTCCCACGAGCACGGCTCGAAGCGGTTGCGCCCGCCCGGCTCCGCCTTCGGTCCGACGCGGCGCAGCGGCGTTTTCAGGCGGTCGGGATGATGCGCCCGCTCGGCGTAGCGGGCGACCTTGGCGCAGATGACGCCGTCGGTGTAGGGATTGGCTTCCGACCCCCGCACCCGGCCGATGGTGCGCGAATCGATTCGCTCGACTTCCAGCGCACAAGTCGAGGGGCAATCGTGCGGGCAAACGGATCGCACAAAGGTCATGCCCGTTTTCTTAACCCTTGCCAGCCAGCGAGGCAAAGGGTGGAATGACCCCACTTTCGCCGCGATATCACCCGCGATTGGCCCTCATGCGCCGTTTCATCGTTCTCGCTCTCGCCGCTCTGCTGGCCCTCGCCGGGATTTCTCCCGCCGACGCCCAGGCTCCGGCCGGGCCCGCGCAAAAAGGCGCGACCAAGAAGGACACGAAAAAAGGCGAAATCCGGGTTCAGGGCGAGAAACTCGAGAGTCCCGCCGAACCCGCCGTCCGCTCGCCGACCGCGCCGCTGATCGACATGCGCGAGGAAATGCGCCGCTTCGTCCAGGCGTCCGCCGCGTTCGTGCGCGGCCAGCGCGCCGACTTCGCGGTGATCGCCGAGGGCGGCCTCGATCTGCTGGTCAAGCAGGACGAAGCCGACCGGCTGAAGACCGCGCCGGCGCGCGCCTACATGCAGACGCTCGACGGCATCCTGGTGCCCGGCCTCTTTTTCGACGACCCGGCCAAGCCGGGCGCCGAGCCGAGCCCGGAACGCCTGAAACGGCGCTTGGCGCTGCTCGAAACCGCGCGCGCGGAGCGGATCAAGCTGATGGTCGTCGATTTCGTGCGGAACGCCGACGAGGCCGGCGAAGCGATCCGGCGCGCGACGGAAATCGGCGCGATCCCCTTCCCCGCCCCACGCGCGATCGATCTCATCAACGCGCTGCCGCGCTTCCCCGAGCGGCCGTACCGCGAGAACGGCGAATCGATCGTTTCGTTTCCCGCCGTGCGCAATTTCATGATCCTCTCCGACTCGCGCCCGTTCGGCCGCGAGGACGAATTCGCCCTCAAAATGCACGACACCAATTTCGACGCCGTGATCGTCGACGTGTTCCACGGCCGCCAGCCGTTGTCGCGACAGGCGATCAAGACGCTGAACTACAAGAAGCTCGGATCCCGGCGCCTGGTGCTGGCGCGGGTCGATATCGCCACCATTTCCGCCGGCAGCTTTTTCTGGAAGCCGGGCTGGCGCGAAGGCAACCCCGGCTTCATCGGCTCGCCCATGTCCGGCGATCCCGATCGCCATTGGGTGCAGTATTGGCGCCCCGCCTGGCAGCGGATCGTCAACGGCGGCAACGACTCGTATCTTTACGGCGTGGTCGCGCAAGGATTCGACGGCGTGGTGCTGGCCGGGCTCGACGCTTGGTACCAGTTCGACCCCGGCATCAAGGACGAAGAAACGCGACCCTGAGCCCGCATCTTACTTTGTCTTCCCCTTCGGCGCCATCGCCGCCCATTCGGCCTCGGTCAGCGTTTCGGCGAAATTGAACTGGCCCGCGCCCTTCAGCCATTCGCCGCCGTCGATCGTCACCACCTCGCCGGTGATGTAGCCGGAACGGTCGCTGAGCAGGTAGGCGGCGAGATCGGTCAGTTCCTCGTGGCGGCCGAAACGGCGAAGAGGAATCCGATCGAGCCAGGATCGTTCCAGTTCCTTGGTCGGCACCAGCCGTTGCCACGCGCCCTCGGTCGGAAACGGCCCGGGCGCGATGGCGTTGAGGCGGATGCTCTTCGGCCCCCATTCGACCGCGAGGCTCCGGGTCATGGCCAGCACGCCCGCCTTGGCCATGGCCGACGGCACTACGTAACCCGATCCGGTCCAGGCGTAGGTGGTGACGATGGAAAGAACGTTGCCGGCGCGTCCCGCGCCGATCCAGCGCCGCCCGCAGGCGAGCGTCAGGTAGGCCGCCCCGTGCAGCACCGTGCCGACCACCGCGTCCACCGCCCGGTGCGACAAGGTTTCGGTTCGCGCGAGAATGTTGCCGGCGGCGTTGTTGACCAGGGCATCGAGCGGCTTTTCCTCCCACAGCGCCGCGATCGCGCCTTCGACCGCGTCCGCGTCGCGAATGTCGAGCGCCCGCCACGCAATCCGTCCCGGGGCGGCCTTGTCCAGTTCAGCGGCGGCGGCCTTCAAGACATCCGCGCGCCGGCCGCAGATCGCCACGTCGGCGCCGAGGCCCAGGAAGCGGGCGGCCATGCTTTTGCCGAGGCCGGTGCCGCCGCCGGTGATCAGAATGCGCTTGCCTTGGAGGAGGTCCGGGAGAAACATTCGGGAAATTCCGTCCGGAAAAATCGCCTCAGCATACACGAACGCGCACCCGGGCCACAGGGAGACGCCATGCTGACCAAGGCCGCCACCTACGCCGACGTGCGCCGGGCGTTGCGCTGGGACATCCCCGAGCGCTTCAACATGGGCGTCGACGTCTGCGATAAATGGGCGGACGCCGACCCCGCTCGCCTCGCCCTGATCGTCGAGGACGAAACTGGCCGCGTCGCCCGCCACACCTTCGGCGAGGTGCGCGCATTGTCCAACCGGATGGCCAATCTCTACCTCGCCCTCGGCCTCGGGCGCGGCGACCGGGTCGGCATCCTGCTCTCCCAATCCCTGGAAACGCCGGTCGCCCACGTCGGCGCGTGGAAGGCGGGATTGATCTCGATCCCCATGTTCGTGTTGTTCGGCGAGGACGCGCTCGAATACCGCCTCAAGGACAGCGGCGCGCGCGCGGTGGTGACCGACGCCGCCGGGCTCGCCAAGATCGCCGCCATCCGCGACCGCCTGCCCGAATTGCAGGCCATATTGACCGTCGGCGCGGGAGCCGATGGCGCGAGCCCCGGCCAGCGCGACCTGCACGCGGCGCTAGCCAAGGCGTCGCCCGATTTCGCGCCGCTCAAGACCGCCGCCGACGACCCGGCGCTCATCGTCTACACCTCGGGCACCACCGGCAATCCGAAGGGCGCGCTGCACGCGCACCGCACCATCCTCGGCCACCTGCCCGGCATCGAATTTCCGCACGAATTTTTTCCGCAGACGAACGACCTGATGTGGACGCCGGCCGATTGGGCCTGGATCGGCGGATTGATGAACGTGCTGATGGGATCGTGGCACCACGGGGTGCCGGTGCTGGCCTCGCGCGCGCGCAAGTACGACCCGGAACGGGCGGTCGACCTGATGGCCCGCCACCGCGTGCGCAACACCTTCATGCCGCCGACGGCGCTCCGCCTGATGCGCCAGGTCAAGGGCATTCGCGAGCGTTTCCGCCAGGGCCTCAGGACCCTCGCCTGCGCCGGCGAGCCGATGGGCGCCGAGCTGCTCGACTGGGGGCGCGCGGCGTTCGGCGTCACCATCAACGAATTCTACGGCCAGACCGAATGCAATCTGGTCGTCGCCAACTGCGCGGCGCTGATGCCGGTCAAGCCGGGCTCCATGGGCGTCGCCGTGCCCGGGCACGAGGTGGCGGTGGTCGACGCCCGAGGGCGCGAGGCGGCGCAGGGCACGGTCGGCAAGATCGCCGTGCGCCGTCCCGACCCGGTCATGTTCCTAGGCTATTGGAAAAATCCCGAGGCCACGGCGAATAAATTCGTCGGCGACTGGCTGCTGACCGGCGACGAAGGCCACCGCGACGACGACGGCTATTTCTGGTTCCTCGGGCGCGACGACGACGTCATCACCTCGGCCGGCTACCGCATCGGCCCGGGCGAGATCGAGGACTGCCTGATCCGCCATCCGGCGGTGGCGCTGGCGGCGGCCGTCGGCGTGCCCGACCCGGTCCGCACCGAGGCGGTCAAGGCCTTCATCGTGCTGAAGCCCGGCCACGCCGCGAGCGCGGCGCTGGAAGAGGACATCCGCGCGTTCGTGAAAACGCGCCTGTCCCCGCACGAATATCCGCGCCTGATCGAGTTCCGCCAATCTCTGCCGCTGACCGCGACCGGCAAGATCAAGCGCAAGGAATTGCGCGAGGCGGAAAAGGATAACGCGCCCGGGTTTTAGAACCGATGGGCGGAGACGTCCTCGATCACGAAGCCGCGGCTCCGGGGGTATTTTACCTCCGCCTTGCGCCGGGCGGTGGCGGCGTCGTCGGCTTCGATCTCGACATAATGGACGTCGGCCCAATCGTCGTTGAGCTCGCGGTGGCGTTCGCCCGCCTTGACCTTGTCGCGGACGGATTGATTGTAAACGGCGACTTCGAATCTCGGCATCTCGCTTGTCCCTAACGGCGGTACGTATTTGACGAGCGTGCCCAGCATGGCACGAGGGGCCCGCCCGTTCAGTGACCGCCGTCACAAGCGCAGCAAAAAACCGACGCTCCAATAGTTTGCTGAAAAACTCGTCCCGATCGTCATCGCGAGGACGCGGAACGCGTCCGTGGCGATCCAGGGAAACGGGTGAAACATGCTGTGTCCTGGATTGCTTCGTCGGCTTTCAGCCTTCTCGCAATGACGGCGAACCCTTTTTTCGGCAAGCCGCTGATCCGGAAAAAATTTCGGGAAAAACCCGTACGGCTCGGATCTACGCGATCGCGGGCGCGAGCCAGCCGAGGGCCGTGAAGACAAGCCCGACCGCGCCAAGTCCGGCCGCGGCATAGGCGAGAATCGCAACTCCGGTGATCACCGAGGCCGAGGCCAGCACGATGCCGAGCTGGAACGCGGCCGAGCCGTATTCGAACCGGTGATACGTGATCAGCGCCCGGTCGCGCTTTTCCTCCGCGGCCTTGGCCCGCGCCGCCAGTTCCTTGCGCCCTTCGCCGGTTTCGGGCTCCGACTGGTAGCGGCTCGCCGTCGCCTTCCAATTGGCGATCTGGTCGGCGGCCTTGGTGCGGTTGCCGACGGGATCCGTTCCGGCCCCGAGCGCCTCGAGGTTTTCGGCGGCGGTGACCATGGTGGTCATGCGGATGGTCTTGGCCTGGAAAAACGCCCACAGGTTGGCCGCGTCCTGGTTGCTGATCAGGGCCGTGTTCTGGGCGTTCTTGCCGCCCATCTCGGCGAGCGCGAGCAGCGCCGCCAGGACCGAAATCAGAATGGCGACCCGCTTGGCGAAATCTTTTTTGCTGATGGGGTGGGCCAGGGCGTGCCCTGGCTCGTGAGAGCCCGCGGCATGATGGGTCGCCTCGTGCAGGTGCTCGTGGGTGTGGTGCGTTGCCATCAGTCGATAAGCATCGCCAGCTTGTTGACCCGGTTCATCAAGGTGTTGACGACCTCGGACACTTCCTTGGTCGCGCGCGCGGTTTGCGCGGATGGCCTGACGGATATTTTGTACCAATAGGACTGAGAGATTATTGCATCGGCGCTCCATGATCCAGGGGCTGCGGAACGGGGCTGATGGCCTGCGGCGCCGGCGGCCGGTAGCCCAGTGA